>Ga0306868_1001666_pt1 | contig 11430 bp, 11 predicted proteins | sample AntRauTorckE6832_FD_190411 | JGI IMG/M metagenome (GOLD analysis project Ga0306868, IMG submission 190411) | Saline lake microbial communities from Rauer Islands, Antarctica - Metagenome Torckler E6 #832 (v2) (version 2) | ecosystem: Environmental > Aquatic > Non-marine Saline and Alkaline >... | reverse complement strand
AGTTCCCGGGCCGGCATGAGACCCCACTGCAGCTCCAATTTCACTGATAAAAACTTCCCGAGGTTTAAATCTAGATTCAATCTTAGCTTTTAATTTTAAGGCATATTTTTCATTTTGTGAATAAGTAAGCCCAATAATCTGGGTTTCAGGTTTATCTGCCTTTTTTTCTATTTCATTTAACAGATAAGAAATCATTCTTTTTTTGCCTCTTATCTTATCGTGTGGCAGAATTTTTCCGTCCTGAATATGAAGTATGGGTTTAATATTTAAAACATTAGCAACTACTGCTTTTGTTTTAGAAATACGACCTCCACGTTTGAGCATTTCAAGATCACCAACTGCAAAAATATGTTCCAATTTTGATGCATCTTCCATTAAAGCCTGGACAACATCTTCAACTGGCTTTCCAGCCTGCAACCATTTTGCAGCCTGATAAACAAGAAGCCCCTGACCGATAGAAGCAGCTTTGGAATCAATAATTGTAATCCGATCACTTTCAAGTTCTCTTTTAGCAATTACGGCTGATTCCAAAATACCACTCAATTTAGAGGAAAAAGCTATTACCAGTACCTGATCATAATTTACCAGAGCTTTTTGATATACTTCTTTAAATTTTTGCGGAGTAATCCTTGAAGTTTTGGGAATACCCTTTTGTTCATCAATCAACTTATAAAAATCTGCTGGCTGTAGATCAGCCCGATCATAATAAATTTGATCATTGATATTTACTTCAATATTTAAAAATTCAATATCATAGCTAGAGACAACTTCCGCCGGTAAATCAGAACAGCTATCTGTTATTATTTTAACATTTGACATAAAAATTCCTCCCTGTGAAGCTCTCCCCCGGGTTTAATTATTATATTTAAAGCTTAAAATTTGATTCTTCATCTCGCTGACGGAATAAAACTGCAATTCCACCGATTACCTGGACCACATCGGCTCCAGTTGCTGTTGCCAGTTCCTCAGCTGCAGAACGAGTTGTTCTCCCTGTGCTTTCTAAAATTCTTGCTTTAAGCAGTTCATGATCTTCTAAAGCTTCATCTAACTGTTCAATCACAGAATCTGTAATTCCATCTTTACCAACATGAACAATAGGATCTAAAGTATTAGCTTCTCCTCTGAGATAGCTTCTATTTTTACCTGTTAACATTATATCACCTGCTTTCAAATAAATAATTGATTTTAATAAATTTCACTTAATTATCATATTTTCAGATAGATAATTCATTAAATTTTGCTTTGAATTATTCTACATAATCAAATTCTAAGGGTCCTATAAGAACAGTGGCGCCCTCACTAACTCCATTTTTTTCCATCATTTCATTTATACCATAATGTTTTAAAACTCTCATTAATCTTTTGACAGCTGCCTCATTATTAAAATCAGTTTTTTCAAGATAAGAATCCAGCAGAGTTCCTCTGATTTCAAATTTATCCTTATTTAACTTTTCAATATAGAGTTCATCTACAAAATCCGGTCTAATTACTACCTCTTCTTCTTTTTCTATTTCTCTTTCAGGCAGCTCTTCCAGACGTTGACCGAGATGATAGACTAAAGGCTTACATCCTTCTCCGGTTACTGCAGAAATCGGAAAAACACTGTAACCGCGATCATTCAGCTCAGACTTTACTTTCTCTATATTCTGTCTTCCTTCTTCTAAGTCTATTTTATTTAAAGCTATTACCTGTTCTAATGAAGCTAAATAATCATTGTATTTATTTAATTCATTATTAATAGTTTCAAAATCCTCCAGAGGATCTCTACCCTCAATTCCAGAAACATCAATTACATGAACTAATAATCTTGTCCGCTCTAAGTGTTTTAAAAACTCGTCCCCGAGACCTGTTCCCTGATGTGCACCTTCTATTATACCAGGAATATCGGCCATTACAAAGGATTGATATTCTCCAAATTTAACTACACCCAAATTAGGATGTAAAGTTGTAAAATGATAGGAGTCAATTTTTGGTTTGGCATGTGAAACCTGTGAGATAAGAGTTGACTTACCTACATTTGGATAACCAACCAGACCCACATCAGCCAGAACTTTAAGTTCAAGCCTGACTTTACGCAGCTCACCTTTGGCTCCATTCTCAGAAAAGCGGGGTGCCTTACGGGTTGATTTTTTAAACTTGGCATTACCTTTGCCGCCTTTTCCACCTTCTGCAATTACATACTCATCTCCTGCCTCTTTTAAATCAGCAAGAAACTGATCTGTATCTTGATCATAAACCATTGTTCCTGGCGGCACTTCTAAATAAAGGTCTTCACCGTTTTTACCGTACATCTTTTTACCCTGTCCGTTCTGTCCCCGATCAGCTTTATAAATATTATTATAGCGGTAATCAGCCAGAGTGTTCATCCCCTCATCGACTCTGAGGATAATGCTGCCCCCATCTCCGCCATCTCCACCATCAGGACCCCCCTGATCAATATATTTTTCGCGGCGGAAACTGACAACTCCATTACCTCCATCACCGGCTTTGACTTTAAATTCTACTTCATCTATAAACATATTTTTCACCTCCGTTTTTAAAAATTATTTAAGATAAATCAGATCTAAAACGAATTGCAATTAATTAGCTATTAAAAAACCCCCAGCACCTAGAGCACTGAGGGATATTATACAATAATATTAGTTAGCAATAGCTGCTACTTGATCTTCTGTATAAACACTGATTTGACGCTTCTTTTTACCTTTTCTCTCAAATTTAACATAACCGTCAACCTTGGAGAATAAAGTATCATCACTACCACGACCAACATTTAATCCTGGTTTGAATTTAGTACCTCTCTGACGTACTAAAATACTACCGGCTGATACGAATTCGCCGTCGAATTCCTTAACACCAAGTCGATTCGATTCACTATCACGACCATTCCGGGAACTACCAACACCCTTCTTCTGGGACATTTAACTCCACCCCCTTAGAAAATAAATTTTTAAATATTTTAAAAGTTAAATACTAGCTTTAAAAGCTAATATTTCTGCTAATTTCTATAATTTATAAATTAAGCATTAATATCTTCAATTAAAACTCTAGTGTAAGGCTGTCTGTGACCAGTTTTCTTACGGTATCTGATTTTTGGCTTATATTTAAAAACGACAATCTTTTTGTTTTTACCCTGTTCGATTACCTTTCCCTTTACAGAAGCTCCTTCAACCATTGGAGAACCTGCTTTAAAACCATTATCATCAGATAAAGCTAAAACCTGATCAAATTCTACCTCTTCGCCTTCCTCAGCAGAAAGCTTTTCAATTTTAATTATTAGTCCTTCTTCAACGCGGTACTGTTTACCGCCAGTTTTAATAATAGCATACATTATATGTTACACCTCCCTTACCTCAGACTCGCCGGATGAGGCACTCTTTATTGCAAGAGATTTTACTACCTGTACCGTGCGGTTTTGGCACCTTCAAAATGAAGGCTGGATAAATAACTCCAGATATAAATTCTAGCATAAATTAGCCCTATAGTCAAGTAAATGAGCCAAATGAATTAACTTCATTATCTGAGCTATTTAAAAAAATTAAAATTTTATAATGATTATGCCAGATGGGCTCTGGCGTAAGTTCGGTGCATATCATCAATTATAATCTCTATTTCATTATCAACCATATTCCCCGCACCATTAACAATAATAATATAGCCATCTATTCTTGCTATCCCAGCACTTTCATTGCTGGCATGCTGATCTTCAATTTTAACAGAAATTCTATCACCTGCGTCTAAATCTAAAACCTCGGGCTGCAGATCCTCTTTACTGCCCTTTTCAATAATCATATCCTCATACTTAAGTTCTGCATTACCACTGATAAAGATATCAATTTCAAACTTGTCTTCCAGTTCCTGCAGTTTTTCTCCTCCAGCACCGATTAAAACTGCTGCCACCTCTGGATGCAGTTCTAAAGAAACAGCAGGATATTTTTTGCGGCTGGTTATTTCATCAATTTTGCGAATCACCTTCATGGCAACTGTAGATTCTGATAAAACCTTTCCAGTTCCATCACAAACAGGACAATCCTTCTGCATCAGAGAGCCAAATCCTTCTCTAACTTTTTTACGAGTCATCTCCAGCAGTCCCAGCTGAGTAAAGCCTAAAACAGAAGTTTTGGTTCTGTCTTTTGCCAGCTCATTTGCCAAGAGATCAGTTACTGACTGCTGATCAGAATGATTGTTCATATCAATAAAGTCAATAATTATAATCCCACCAATATCTCTTAATTTAATCTGACGGGCAATTTCCGCTACTGCCTCTTTATTGGTCTTGACTATTGTATCCTGCAAATTCTTTTTACCTGTAAATTTACCGGTATTGATATCAATCGAAACTAAAGCCTCGGTCTGATCAATTACCAAATAACCACCTGATTTCAACCAAACCTTGCGCTGCAGCAAGCTTTCAATCTCTTTTTCAATATTATATGCCGCCAGAATAGGAATATTACGCTGATAAAGAGCAATTCTATTCTTTAAGTCCGGTGCAAAAACCGAGGTTAAGTCGATTAAACGCTGGTAATCTTTTTTGTCATCTACTACTACTCGATCTATATTTTCATCTAAATAATCTCTGATTAAATTTTTGAGTAAATCTTCTTCCTGATATAAAATATCTATATCATTCTTCTGAAAAAAGTCATTCCTAATTCTCTTCCAGGTTCCTGATAAAAAATTATAATCATTCTGCAGCTTGCTATAACTTTCATCACGAGCATTTGTGCGAATGATTAATCCTTCTTTCCCATTTTTTAAATCCTGGGCAATGGATTTTAAACGTCCCCGCTCACCATCATCATTAATTCTGCGTGATATTCCAATCTTATTATCAGAAGGAATATAGACAAAAAATCTACCTGGTATGGAAATCTTACAGGTGACCTTTGCCCCCTTGGAACCCATCGGCTCTTTAACTACCTGAACCATCAGCCACTGTCCGGGCTGTAAAACATGTTTAATATTCAATTCTTTTTGACTCAACTTCTTTTTCTGCTCATTACTTAAAATAGGATATAAATCATTAATGTGTATAAACGCATTACGGGCAATTCCAATATCAACAAAAGCCGCCTGCATGCCCGGCAGTACATCCTGCACTCGACCTCGATAAACATTACCTGCAATCTTCTGATAGGTATCTCTTTCAAAAAATAAGTCTTCCAAAGAATTATTATTTAATAAAGCTGCTCTTCTTTCTCTATATTCCGAATTAATTATTATTTGTCTACTCATCTATTTCAACTCCCGATGAATTTTTCTGCATAGGGAGGGTCAAATTTTTCTCCATCTCTCACAAAAATTCCCTCTCTAATAACCTGTAGAGGAGAAAATTCTTTAATTTCTGGATACTTTTCTCGTAAAGCGCGGTTAAGCTCTTCCGGTCTTACATTCCCCCTACTTCCTGTAACTACTGCAAATTTCCATTTGTTTTTATCTGTTATTTCTGCAGAAAATATTCTTTTCTTTAAATCAATTTTTCTGTCTGATTTTTTCCTACGGTGTCTAATAATCATTATCTCTTCCTGCTCCATAAATTTCTCCAACATTTCTTTTTCCTCTTTTAAACTTTTTGCTTCTGTATAATCAAAATTAATTGTATAGATAGCAGTATCAACCAGAGATGAAAGTGATCTGATATCATCCGGGATGGCCACTGCTTCTAGAAATTCAAGGTCTTTTGGGGAGGCAGAATTTAAGTCTGTAATCAGCTTTTCTGGATCCATTTCAGTTTCCAATTCCAGATCAAAATATTCTCCTTTGCTGATTAAACCCACTGCCAGTGGTGGTCCAATAGCAAGATTGATTCTTGGATTATATCCTTGAGAAAAAGCTGCTGGCAGATCTGCCCGCCTGATTATTCTTCTTAAAGTTTTAATAACTTCTAAATGTGAAATATACATTAGATCTTCTAATTTAGCAAATTTAATTCTATAATTCATCTCTTCTACCACCCACTAACTCTAAATCAACTTCAAAATTACCGCAGATTGCACAGCCGTGACAGTCAGCAAATCTGCAGTCATCAATTAATACTTCCTGTTCTGCATTTTTATATTCTCTGATTAAAAAAGATTTTGGGATACCGATATCAATTTTTTCCCAGGAGAAAATTTCTTCTTCTCCTCTTTCTCTTAAATATTCTTCCGGCTGAATCTCATTTTCTCTAAAAGCTTCTCCCCAAATTCTAGGCTCAAAACACTCATGCCAGCCTTCAAAACGGCTTCCCTTTTCCCAGGCAGATGCGATTACAGCTGACAGTCTTCTATCTCCTCTGGCCAGAACTCCTTCCAGACGAGAAAGCTCTGGATCATTCCAGCTAAAGGAAAAACTTCTGCCCTTGATATTATCTCTTAAATAATCATGTTTTTTAATGATTGTTTCTATCTCATCCATCTGATGCCACTGAAAAGGTGTAAAAACTTTAGGCACAAAGGTTGAGACACTGACTGAAACTTCAATTCGCCGCATCCGTTTTTTTGTATTCCGACGAACTTCCTGGCCAATATTTCTAATTTTTTGAGCCATCTCTGCTATACCTTTGACATCTTCCATAGTTTCGGTTGGAAGACCAATCATAAAATATAATTTAATTTTAGACCAGCCGTTTTCAAAAGCAGAGCGGGCAGCAGTGTAGATCTCTTCTTCACTTATATTTTTATTGATTACATCTCTTAAACGCTGTGTCCCAGCCTCAGGTGCAAAGGTTAAGCCAGTTTTTCTTACTTTATGAACTTCTTTGGCTAATTCTACTGAAAACTGATCAACCCTAAGGGATGATAAAGATACACTTATTTTTTTCTCACTAAATCTTTCGGTCATCGCCTGTACCAATTTTTTAGCTTCGGTATAATCTACAGTGCTTAAAGAAGTTAAAGAAATCTCATCATACCCGGTTGCTTTTAATGCCTTTTCGGCTAGTTCCATTAGGCGCTCAACACTTCTTTCTCTAACGGGTCTGTAGGCCATTCCAGCTGCACAGAATCTGCAGCTTCTGGTACAGCCGCGAGAAATCTCTAAAACAACTCGTTCATGCACAGTGTCCCGATAAGGAACAAGAAAATCAGTTGGGTAAAAAGCCTGATCCAGATTTTGCACTACCTGTTTTTTGACTCTCTTTTTTTCTCCCTCAGCTGAATTTAAAGCCAGAATTTCACCATTGTCTCCATATTCCTCGGTGTATAAAGAAGGAACATAGATTCCTGACATTTTATTAAGTTGCTTGAGAATTTCACTTTTAGTTAATCCTTCAGCCTTTAAACTTTTATATTCATTTAAAAGTTCAATAATCAAAGACTCAGCTTCTCCTACAAATAATAAATCTATAAAATCTGCTATCGGCTCAGAATTAAAAACAGTTGATCCACCAGCGATTATTAGGGGATCATCCTCTTTTCTCTCAGCAGCATAAATAGCAAGACCGCTTAAATCAAGCATATTTAAAATATTGGTATAACTCATTTCGTACTGTAAGGTAAAACCTAAAATATCAAAATCTTTAATTTCATGATAAGATTCCAGTGTATAAAGAGGAATCTCTTCTTCTTTCATTAAATTTTCCATATCCTGCCAGGGTGCATAAACCCTTTCGGCCAGCATATTTTCTTCTCTATTAATTAAATGATATAAAATTTTAAGTCCCAGATGAGACATTCCAATCTCATAAACATCAGGAAAAGCCAGAGCCACCTTTAATCTTGACGGAGCCCATTCCTTATTAATAGAATTCCATTCATTACCTGTGTACCTTTCCGGGCTGGATATTTTATATAAATTTTCTATAATTTTTTTCTTAAATTGCAAAAAATCACCTCATAGTTAAAACATCAATTTATTTTTTCTCAAGTTTATATTAATTACTACTGCAACTGCAGTTAGCGAAGTCAGCATAAATGTACCACCATAACTGATAAAGGGCAGTGGAATCCCTGTAATTGGCATGATCCCCATTGTCATTCCTATATTCTCTAAGATATGAAATAAAAACATTGCCATTACACCAATTACCACCAGATAACCATAGCGATCTCTAGCATTTTCTGCAATATTTAAAAACTGCCAGAGTAAGAATAAAAATAATAAGATCACTACTGCTGAACCCATAAAACCAAATTCTTCTCCAATAACCGAAAATATAAAATCTGTATGTTTTTCAGGCAAAAAGTTAAGCTGATTCTGGGTGCCGGCAAAAAGTCCCTTACCATAGACTCTACCTGAACCAAGTGCTATTATCGACTGAATAATATTATAACCGCTTCCCTGAGGATCTATATTTGGATTAATAAATACAATTAATCTATTCAGCTGATATTCTTTTAAAAAAGGAAGAGGTGTATCCAGCATTACATGGGCTGTAATAATTAATACAATTAATAAAAAACCGCCACCAAAGACTGCTGCCATATACTTAAAGTTGCCTCCACCTGCAAAAAGCATAACTAAATAAATAAAGAATAAAACCAGGGCTGTTCCTAAGTCATTCTGCAAAATTACCAGAACAAAAGGAATAAAAGCTACAATTGAAGGTAAAAGCATCCCTTTTAGATAACCCATATCATCTGAATTTTTATCAATCACTGCTGCCAGAACTAAAATCAACATAATTTTTGATAATTCTGAAGTCTGGAAGTTAAAAGCACCAATATTTATCCAGTGAGCTCCTCCAGAAACGCCCTTACCTAAAAATAAAGTCGCTGTTAACATCAACAGCATTGTAATATAAATCACTGCAGCATATTCTTTAAATATCTTATAATCAAAAGCCTGCAGAATAAAAACTACTAGCAGTCCCAGTACAACCGAGACTGCCTGTTTTTGTAAAAATCTTAAAGCACCACTGTCCACCTGGTTAATTTCTACAGCAGAACTGATGCTGATAAAACCAATTATAATTAAAAGTACCACAGCAATCGGCACATTAAAGTTTAAATAATACATAAATTTTTTGTTCAAGTTCATGATGGAGCAACCCCTCTATTTTGAACCCTTAAGGGGGAAATTCGCAACCAAGGCTGTCATATCATCTTCACGCTTGACATCCATTTCAATTTTTTGAGAATCAACATCTATATATTTGCTCAAGACCTCAATTAATTCATCACGCATTGCATCCATTTCATCTGGAGTTAATTTTACTCTATCCTGAACAAGTACAAATTGTAATCTTTCTTTTGCCACACTCTTACTTTTTTTATCATCATCACTTTTCAAACCGAGCCATTTTAATATATCGATTTTACTCCCCCCCTTATATTAAGATAAACCAACTAACTTTTTAAATCTGGTTATAAAATTGTCTTTTTCTAATGGCATCATCGGCAGATCCTCACCCATAATTCTGCGGGCAATATTTCGATATGCTTGACCTGCTTTAGCTTTATCATTTAAGGCAATCGGTTCACCTTTATTCGTTGAAACAACTATACCTTCATCTTCCGGTACAATCCCGATTAGATCAATGGCAAGAATTTCAATCATATCATCAATACCCATCATATCTCCACGCTCAACCATATCTGCTCTAATCCGGTTGATGATTACCTCTGGATCACGCAGTCCTTCCGCTTCAAGTAAGCCAATAATTCGATCAGCATCACGAACGGCTGATATTTCTGGAGTAGTAACAATAATCGCTCTATCTGCTCCAGCAATTGCATTCTTAAAACCCTGCTCGATTCCAGCCGGTGAATCAACAACAACATAATCCATTTCTTCTTTTAACTCATCAACAAGTTCTTTCATCTGAAAAGGTGTTACTGAAGTTTTATCTCTTGTTTGAGCTGCCGGCAAGAGATATAAGCCATCATAACGCTTATCTCTAATCATTGCCTGCTCAAGCCTGCAGTTATTTTCAACTACATCAACAATATCATAAACTATTCTATTTTCTAAGCCCATCACAACATCCAAATTTCTTAAACCAATATCAGCATCAATTAAACATACCTTATTCCCCTGCATTGCTAGTGCAGTCCCAATATTAGCTGAAGAAGTAGTTTTACCTACTCCACCTTTACCTGAAGTAATAACAATTGTTTTACCTGCCAAGTTTCATCCCCCCTGGGTTTATACTAAATTTTCTCTACCATAATCTGATCATTTTCTATATATGCTCTTTCTGCCTGCAGTTTAGAACTATCACTATCATCAGGTGATCTGGCAATTAAAGAAGATATTCGCAGCTGGGTTGGGTTCAACTTCAAAGCTGCAACTTGAGAATCTTTACTACCACCAGCACCTGCATGCACAACACCTCTCAATCTTCCAAAAACAATAATATCTCCACCAGCTATAACCTCAGCCCCGGGATTTACATCTCCCACAATCACAACATTAGCCTGATGCTTGACCCTCTGTCCTGATCTCAAAGTTCTGTTAATAATTACCGCATCTGAGTAATTTTCTTCACTTTTTTCTTCTTTTTTAATTTTTCGAGCTGTAAAGTAAATTTTATTAACCTGATTATAACCTTTTACAAGCTCCATTAATTCTTCCAGCTGTTCATAAGCTAATTCCAGTCCACTTAAGTTTAAATACAGGTTTACACCTGTAAAAAAGTCAGAAGCTTCAGCAGTATGCAGGCTGACTGCCTGTTTGATACTGCCAAAAGTACTGCCATCACGAAAGTTCATTACTATTCCATCTGAAACTGCCTGAAATGAAAATACAGAAGCCATAAGATCTCTCCTCATCTAGTTCACTTTTTAATATATTCTTTAATAAATTCAAAAATCCTGCTTATCGTGATTAAACCACTATATTAAAATATTGCAATTTAAATTATAGCTACTGGACTAAATTTAATCATTCTGTTGAAAAGCTTCTCGATCATAATAATATACTTTATCATGATAATTATTATGATTTTTAAAACCAAAATAGTATTCCATGATTTCTCTCGCTATTGGCACAGAATAGGCACTAGAACCACCATTTTCTATAAAAACTACTACAGCAATTTGAGGTTCATCATAAGGTGCATATCCACCAAACCAGGCATGATTGGCACCACCAGTCTGGGCTGTACCTGTTTTACCAGCAGCAGTCAGGGGAAAATCTTTAAAATGTCTGGATGCAGTACCATAGCTCTTATTGACAACATCATGCATTCCCTGTTGTAAAGCCGCAAAGACTCTACTGTCAATTTCAGCTCTAAGATCAATAGTAATCTCTGGCTTGAAATTTTTTACAATTTCTCCCTCTGAGTTTTTAATCTGCTTTACAAGCTGTGGTTTGTAGGCTAAACCTTCAGCAGCTACAGCAGAAATTAAGGATGCAATCTGTACCGGAGTGGTCAGTAAACTACCCTGTCCAATTGATAAGTTAACCGAATCACCCGGATACCAGCCCTGATTTAACTGGCTTCTTTTCCAGCTGTCATCAGGAACCAGCCCTTTCTTTTCTGAAGGCAAGTCAATACCCGTTCTACTT
>Ga0306868_1001660_pt1 | contig 11477 bp, 11 predicted proteins | sample AntRauTorckE6832_FD_190411 | JGI IMG/M metagenome (GOLD analysis project Ga0306868, IMG submission 190411) | Saline lake microbial communities from Rauer Islands, Antarctica - Metagenome Torckler E6 #832 (v2) (version 2) | ecosystem: Environmental > Aquatic > Non-marine Saline and Alkaline >... | reverse complement strand
TTAAGATCGGCTGTCTGGCCACTATAGAATTACCCATTACTATCAGCCCACTTTCATTATTATTAATAATTTCTATATATTATCTATTTCTCAAAAACTTAGGAAATTCCTGCATTTTTTATGAGCTCATTAGTTGTTAAATTTAAATAAAATCTATTATAAAATTGTTAAAATTACAAAAATTAAAAATAAATCTACTTTTTCTCTTAAATAAAGAAGGAATATCAGGAGTAGTATTGAATATATAAAATAGATAAAGTACTATAAAATTAAGAAGGGGGATTTTTTAATGAAAAAAATTATGGTAGTTTTAGTTGTAATGGCAATGTTTTTATTTTCCTTCAATGTGTTTGCACAGGCTCAAAGCAGTTGGTCAGTTAAGGCAGGAATTGATTTTGGCTCAGAATTAGAAGTTGATAATGTTGGAGATTTTGATACAGAAATGGGATATTCTTTAATTGGAGAATATAAAATGCCCTATATGCAGAATTGGAATCTTGGTGCTGGAATTGCCTATCAATTAGATAGAAGTGATGATGAGAATGGTGAAGATTTTGATTTTGGCTTTACTCCTTTTTATGGTCTGGCTGAATACAGGATGCAGGACAGTCCTCTTTATTTTATAGGTCATTTAGGTTATGCAGCAATGAGATTTGAAGATAATAATGAACCTGATACAGATAGTAGTGGAGGTTTATATTATGCTCTTGGTGGTGGAATGGATTTAGGTCAGAGATATGAAGCAGAAGTTCTTTATACAAATAATACAGGAGAAATAGAGTATACTAACAGAACTTATGACGTAGATTACTCTAAAATCACTGTTACCTTTGGTATGAGATTCTAAATAATAAAGTAAAGGCCTTCTTCTAGGATTTAGAAGAGGGCCTTTTTTCTGATTAAAATATAGTTTTTGTCAGCATGAAGCCTGCATAAATTCCTACAATTCCCATGACTCCAGATAATGTTGGCGGAGCAGGAATAGGTAATTTTAGAAAAGAAAAAAGACCTCCTACTATTAAACCTGAGATTGCTGCTAAAAACGCTTGATTCATAATTGATTCTCCTTTATATAAATTTCAGTTTTTCTGTTAGACGTCAGACAACTAACACCAGTATTTATTTTAATACATTTAGCTTGATTTGTCAAAAAATTGGACTAATTTTTTTGAAAATAATTTTCATATTATTGACATTTAAAGTCCTGAGTGTTACTATTTATTTTATAATTAATATAACTCAAATTACTTTAGCATTATTAGGTTTTAAGTAACTTTTTTATTTCTTAAATTAAAATCAGTATTAACTTAATATGGTCATTTAAGGATTGATTCTGGCATTTATTACAGTGATGGGGGAATAGATAGAGCTTATGAATATTTCAAAAGGTGATAATAAAGGCTTACTTAGAGAGCATATTTTAGAGAAAGCATATAAAAATTCCAATTACAGTTCAAAGGCTAATATTTTTAGTGCTCAGCTCTTAGATTCAAAAATCGAACTGCTTTTTATAAGTACCGAAGCTTTAACTGTAGAAGATATAGCAGAAAATATTAAAATACTTAATAAATGGGGAGGGAAGCCTGAAATCAATAATATAAAAATTGTTGATAAGAATTCAGTTGAGATTTCAGGTGGTTTTAATTTAGAAGATGCTCCCTATCAGATAAAATATGGAGCCAATAGTTATCAAGTAGTTCGGAGCTGGCTTTTAATTGATCAAAAATATAGTTATAAAGATGATTTAGGACCAGAATTAAAAAAAGATGGTACTGCTCTTTTAAGTGTCTGGTCTCCGGAAGCTGATAGTGTCTCACTTAGATTATATGATAAAGATGACCAGTACGAAGTTATTAAAGATAATCTTAAAATGATAAAGAATGAACAGGGAGTCTGGCAGCTTAGATTAAATAAAGAGAATACCGGTATAGAAAATCTAAAAGGTTTTTATTATCATTATCTGGTAGAACATAATGGAAAAATTTCAGCTGTTCTTGACCCTTATGCACCCTCGATGGCAGCCTGGAAATATCATCCTTCAGATGAGGGGCCTGAATATAAATCTGGTAAAGGAGCGATTCTAAATCCAGGGGAAATAGGTCCAGAACTTGATTATGCTGAGATTGATAATTTTGCTAAAAGAGAAGATGCTGTGATTTATGAGGTCCATGTAAGAGATTTAACTTCTTCTCCAGCCATTTCAGCTGAACTTGAGTCGCAGTTTGGAACCTTTGCAGCCTTTAAGGAGAAGCTGGATTATATAGAATCTCTGGGAGTAACCCATATTCAGTTGATGCCGATTATGAGTTATTATTTTGGTGATGAAACGGCAAATGATGAGCGCTTATTAGAATACTCTTCTTCAAATAATAATTATAACTGGGGTTATGATCCTCACAGTTATTTTTCAATCAGCGGCATGTATTCGGAAAATCCAGAGGATCCTGAGCAAAGAATTAGAGAATTCAAAGAATTAGTAGCTGAGATTCACAGCCGTAATATGGGAGTTATTCTGGATGTTGTTTTTAATCATACAGCTAGAGTTCATCTTTTTGAAGACTTACAGCCTAATTATTATCATTTTATGAAGGTTGATGGATCTTCTAAAACTAGTTTTGGTGGAGGCCGCCTGGCTACAACTCATGCCATGACCAGAAAATTGATGCTTGATTCAATTTCTTACTGGGTTGATGAATTTAAAGTTGATGGTTTTCGTTTTGATATGATGGGTGATCATGATGCAGAAAGTATAGAAATGGCCTATCAAAAAGCAAAAGAACTTAATCCAAATATTTTAATGATTGGTGAGGGCTGGAGAACTTATGAAGGTGATGACCTTTATCCGGATGTAAGAGCAGCTGATCAGGACTGGATGCAGGATACTGATACAGTTGGCAGTTTTTCTGATGATTACAGAAATATGATGAAATCTGGCTTTGGAGCAGAAACAGAACCCCGCTTTCTTACTGGTGGTCAGGTGAATATTGGTCGGGTAATTGATAATATCAAAGCACAGCCTCAAAATTTTGAAGCTGATGATCCGGGAGATGTTGTTCCTTATATTGAATCGCATGATAATATGACTGTTCATGATGTAATTGCCATTGCAACAGGGAGTGACCCTGATTTTGAGCAGAAAGATATCCAGAAAAGGCTGCGGCTTGGGAATTTGATGCTCTTAACTTCTCAGGGTATTATATTTCTTCATGCGGGTCAGGAATATGGTAGGACTAAACAATTTAGAGCTGAAACTGAGGCAGCTCCTCCATCTTCTTTTATTGGAGTAGATGAAGAAGGAAAAAAATTCAAATATCCTTATTTCGTTGATGATAGTTATGATTCGACTGATGCAGTCAATATGTTTGAATGGCAGAAAGTTTATGCTGATGGTCTGCATAGTCAGACTGTAGAATATACTAGAGCTTTAATTAAATTACGGCAGTCAACAGATGCTTTTAGACGAGGAAACTTAAGTGAAATTGAAAAAAATGTTACTCAAATTGAAAGTGATAGTATTGTAGATAAAGATCTTGCTGTAGCTTATAAAGTTCAGGCTTCAGATGCCAGCTATTATATTTTTGTCAATGCTGATCAAAAAAGTCGAAAATTTAAAATAGAGAAAGATTTAACTACAGCTGATGTAGTTGTTGATGCAGAGCAGGCTGGTACAAAAGCAATTACTGCCCCAAAAGGTGTTAGTGTAGATTCTGAAAGTGTGCTCTTAAATGCCCTAACCGGCACTGTAATTAGAGTTAGATAAGAGAATTAAAAAAACGTTTTCCATATTTATTGAAAGCGGTATAAATTTATGATAAAATCAGCTTGATAAATGATATCTTATTGAAAGGAGTTTATCATGGCAAATAAAGAAATTACTATCAAAGATGTAGCCAGGCTGGCAGAGTGCTCACCGACCACAGTCTCCAGAGTAATCAATAATAGTGATCACCCGGTTAGTCAGGATACTGCAGAAAAAGTTGAAGCTGCAATCAAAAAATTAAATTTTTCTCCCAATAGAATTGCTCAGGGATTAAAGAGTGATAAATCAAATATAATTGGTGTTATAGTTCATGATATCTGTGACTCCTATTTTGCTCAGATGGTCAAGGGGATAGAAGAGTTTATTTCTGGGCATGATTATATAGTTAATATTTATAACACTAGCCGCAGTGTGGAAAAAGAGCTGCATGCAGTTAGTATGCTAAAAGCAAATCGGGCTGATGCAATTGTTTTTGCAGGTGGTGCTCTAATGGACAGAGAGTATGAGCAAAAAATGTACTCTATGGTTGAACAATTAAAAGCTCAGAACACAGTCTTACTTGGAGTAACTCCCCATCCATTTGAAATTAATAATATTAGTCTGGGTAATAAGAAGGCAGCAGCAATGATTGGTGATTATCTTGTTAAAAATGGTCATAAAAAAATTGCTTTTGTAGATGGTCCTGAAAAATTATATACCAGTTACTTACGTAGAGAAGGTTTAAAAGAATCCCTAGTTAAACATAATTTTAAATTAGAGGATGATTTTATTTTTGCGGGTGATTTTAGTTTTGAAGGTGGTAGAAAAGCGGCTTTGAAATTAATAAAGAAAGTTGATCAGATTACTGCTGTTGTTGGAGCAAATGATGCTACAGCTCTGGGTTTGATCTGGGAGCTCAATAATCAGGGAATTAAAGTTCCTGCTGACATTTCAGTAGTTGGAATTGATGATTTACCAGAAGCAAAATATTCATATCCACCATTAACAACTATTTCATTACCTATCTATCAGCTGGGCACAAATATTGGCAAATATTTACTTGAAAGTTTAACAACTGATCATAATTCAGAGCTTGAAAATATAAATATGAAATTAATTGAGAGAAAATCTGTGAAGAAAATTTAATTGATTAAATACTGTTATTTCGGTCTTTAACTGAGAAAAGTAGGAAGGCTGAAAATTAAATTTCAAAAAACTTTTAAAAATTGTTTGACAATTAACAGACAATTATTTATAATAATAGATAGTGAAGGAAAATTTATTTTTAATTATGTGGAAACTGTTTTCCCCAAAATGAATATTACATTTTTTGAATTATTTAGATTAATAAAGCTAATTAATAAATTCTTATTATGCAAAGCTTTGTTATGAATCTAAAAATTAATATTATTTTTTAATTTATTGGAAAACATTTTCCTAAAACCAAAAAGAGGGGTGATTAAATTGGCGAAAAAATGCAAAAAATGTGGAAATATTATGGAGAATTATGATAAAAACTATAAATGCAGCACTTGTGGTGATTTTTTCTGTCCGGATTGCATTGAACAAATTGAAGAACAAAAAAAAGATACTAAAGGCAAGAAAGAAAAAGACTGTCCTTTGTGTGGTGGTAAAGTTTTACTGATGAAGTCTCCTTTTTAAATCAAGGTGTATATTAATTTAAATAAATAAAATTTTCCGAAATATAATAATTTTCAAAAATCAAAAAAGAAAGTGGGGTATTCATGCTTAAAACAACAGGAGATTCATTAACAAGAGATAATGTTATTGATTTCTGCAGTGAAATAGTGTTTGGAATACAGAAAACAATGAATAAACATTCAAAGATGCCCGATTTACCATATACGGATCAAGAAGAAAATTTCAGATATACAGTTTGTCCGGAAGAAGCCTTTGAAAGGTCAATGATAGCTGCTGCTTTTTATACACAAGCTACCGGAAATGAAAAAAATAAAAGTGATGAACATATAAAAAGTTGGAAGGAGGGCTTGTTAAAGGTTACTGATCCTAAATCACCTTTTTACTGGCAGGAGTTAGGAGATCATTCTCCCATTGGATCGCAAATTGCTACAGCGATTTTAATAGCCCGAGAATTTTTCTGGGATCCTTTGTCTGAACAGGAGAAACTTAATATTGCCACTTTTTTAGATAGATCAACAAGAAATGCTTCCTGGGATAATAATCACTATTTATTTCACATGACTGCTTTACCTTTAATTGAAGAAATGGGGCTTAAATCTAATCGAGAAGAATTAGAAAAAAAGTTCGAAAGATGTCTTAATTGGTATCGTGGAGATGGCTGGTTTTTAGATGGTGTTAATAAGGCTTTTGATTGGTATAATAATCATGGTTTTCATTTATACTTACAATTAATTTATTATTTTGATGAAACATGGAGAAAAAAATATGGAACAGTGATTGAGGAAATTACAGAATCATATTTAAAAAATTTACCTCTTCTTTTTGACCAAAATGGTTATCCTATTCCAATGGGACGTTCTTTGGGGTATAGATTTGTGAATGTAGCTCCAATTCCCTGGATGGTTGCAAATGGATTGTGGAGTTTGGATCTGGGACTTGCTAAAGGTATTTATAATAGATCTCTTAAATTGTTTAGAGATAATAAATGTATTGAAGAAAATGGATTATTAGCTCCTGGATTTTTTTCTGAAAATAAAGAATTGAAAGAGACCTATATGGATTATGGCGCTCAGTATTTTGCCTCTCATGGTTTCTCTTCTTTAATAATTCCTGAGGATCACTCATACTGGAATTCTACTGAAAAGGATATTGATACTGGTACTGCAGTTCTTAATCATGGAGCTGTAATAAAAAAATCACCTAAAAGAGGAGCAATTTATTTTAATATAAAAAACGGTCTCAATGGTGATAAATGGCAGAAAAACATAAAATATTGTCAACATTCTTATTCAAGTCAGCTTGGTATTTTTCTTGTGGGAGATGGCAGCAACTCTTTTCCAAATCAAAGTGGAATTTCATATGATGGGGAAAAATGGTATCATCGCCATGATTCTCAAAAAATATCTGTTAAGTCTGAAGAAGCTATTAGTAAATGGGAGATAGATTTAGAAAATGAATATGATAGCTATTTGACTACACATCACTTATTCTTTGAGGATGGGGAAATTTATATTATTTATCATAATGCAGCCAGAGAATTATTTATTAGTTTTTCAGGGATAGCTAATTTGAAATCTGAAGAAACATATTCCAAACTTAATAAACTATATGGACCTCAGGGTGAAAGTAGTATGATTGATGCAGGACTTGATATTTATCATCGCAGACCTGGCGAGTTTCCTCACTGGCAATCAAAAACAAAAGTTAAACCATTTGTACCAATGATTTTTGCTGTTGAAGCGGGTTTAAAAGGTAATCAAAGTTCAAAAGAAGTTAGTTGTATAAAAAAAGAAAATATGTTCGAAATTAGTTGGGGAAATGAGTCTTATAATTTTAAGTTTAATGGACTTTTAAGTCGATTAAAAAATATTTGATAACTGATTGTTGTAAGGTGTTTAAGAATTGTATATATTTGATAAGAAAAATTAAATCAATGATTTATTTAAAAGACCTGGAGGTATAGTTATTATGATCAGTAATGAAAAACAATCTTTAACTAGTAAAATATGGGAGTTTAGATGGAGCTATATTTTCTTAGCGCCGGCCTTTGTTATTTATCTAATGTTTGTTCTTTGGCCTGTTTTAGGAAGTGTTTATTATTCCTTTTTCGAGTGGGATGGATTTGGTAATTGGCCTGAATATTTTATTGGATTAAGAAATTATATTGAGATTTTTCAGGATAAATATTTTTGGAATTCCCTTTCTAATACTTTTCAATATGTTATATTCCAAAATATTTTTAAATTACCGTTATCTTTAGTAATTGCCTGGATTTTAAACAGCAAAAAATTAAGAGGATCTAATTTTTATCGTGCTATTTTCTTCCTGCCGGTTATTTCAAGTACAGCTATTATAGGAATTGTTATGACTTTTATATTAAGTCCCTGGAATGGGCCGGTCAATGAACTGTTGTTAAATTTTAATTTTGTTAATACACCGGTTGATTTTCTAGGAAGTTCAAGTTATGCTTTATGGATGGTTATTTTAGTAGAAGTATGGCATATGAGTGGACAGTACATAATTTACTGGCTTGCTGGTTTACAGTCCATACCAAGTGAATTATATGAGGCAGCAGAAGTCGATGGGGCAAATAGCCTGCAGAGTTTTATATATATCACTATACCAGCACTAAAACCTGTAATAATAATAGTTACTTTATTAGGTGTTGTTAATTCTTTAAAGATATTTGATATTGTTCAGGCAATGACAGGTGGAGGACCCGCCTTTGCTACCGATGTTGTTACAACCTTTATTTATAGAAATGCTTTTGGCTCTTCTTTAACCAAAATAGGTTATGCTTCTGCAGCAGCAATTTTATTTGGTATTATAGTAATGAGCTTTGGTACATTACAGGGGATTATTATTAGCAAAGTTAAAAAATAAACTAATATTGGAGGATATTCTATAATGCGAAGATCAAAAAGTCAGTTTTTTAAACATTTATTTTTAATTACACTATCTGCAGTTTGGTTATATCCATTTTTGTGGATGGTTTCGGCCTCTTTAAAATCATCAAAGCAGATGTGGGAAGGTGGTATTAATTTAATACCAGATCCTATTATGTTCGAAAATTATGTTAGAGCCTGGAATACAGCTAATTTTTCCGGTTATTTTTTGAATACAATTATTTATGCTGGAGGTTTAGTGGTTTTTGGAATAATATTTGCTTCGATGAGCGGTTATGTAATAGGAAGATATCCTTTTCCGGGTCGAAAAATAGTTTTAGCTATGATGATTTCTACCCTGGTGGTTCCTACAGCAACAACAATAATTCCGGTATTTAATATGGTAAAAATACTTGGTTTGCTTAATACCAGAATTGGTATGATATTAGCTTCTTTAGGTGGATCATTAGTTTTCAACATCTTATTGTTTTCTGGGTTTTTTCAGGGTATACCAGATGATTTAGAAGATGCAGCTAAGATCGATGGATGTAATTTTGTGCAGCAATTTATATATATAATGTTTCCCTTATCAAAGCCAATAATTGCAACAGTTACAATTCTTAACTTCATAAATGGTTGGAAAGCCTTTCTGATACCTTTAGTTTTCACTTTTAGTAGACCTGGTTTAAGAACACTCGGTGTAGGAATGTATGCTTTCGTTGGAGAATATTCTTCTGACTGGACCGGAATGGCTGCTGGAGCTTCTATTTCTATAGTCCCAATGATGATAGTCTTCTTTATTTTTCAAAGATACTTTATTGAGGGTTTAGCAGGTGCCATTAAAGGTTAAAATTATTACTTAACTTGAAATATTTAAACATCTTTTTGATATCAGTGATAAAGAACTTTTAGAATCTTTTCACTGTGATATCTGCTTTATGAAAGCTGTTGGTTTAAAAAGAGCCGGTCAGGTAACACTTGGCATAAGAACTCTTTATGACTTCTGTGAAAATCTATTTGGCTTTATGAATAAAATAGGTGAAAAGCCTCTAATGCTTAAGGTTTTTGAGAATTTTGTTAGAGACCTATCTGAATCTCAGAAAAATATGATCCACAAAAACATTTAAACATGTGCAGAAAACAATAGTTAATAAGTTTAATATCTAGCTTAAATTTAAAAATTCACAGTGATATAACACAAAAAGGAGTGATCTTAATGAAATTATCTTTTCGCTGGTATGGAGATGATGATCCTGTAACATTAGAAAAAATTAGACAGATTCCTGGAATGGTAGGAATTGTTACAGCTGTTTATGATATTCCAGCAGGAGAGGCCTGGCCTTATGAAAAAATTAAAGAATTAAAAGATAAGGTTGAGGCAGCTGGATTAGAAATTACCGCTATTGAGAGTGTACCGGTGCCTGAAGCAATAAAAATGGGTGTTGAGCCCCGGGACCGTTATATTGAAAACTACAAAGAAACTTTAAGAAATTTATCAAAGGCGGGAATTGAAGTAGTAACCTATAACTTTATGCCTGTTTTTGACTGGACCCGCTCAGAACTTGACCATGAGCTAGAAGACGGCTCAGAGGCTTTGATTTACAAAAAAGAAGAAGTAGATAAAATGGATCCTTTAAGTGGTGAGCTTGATCTACCTGGATGGGATACAAGCTATACAAAAGATGAGCTAAATGATTTAATGACAGCTTATCAGGAAATTGATGAAGAAAAACTCTGGGATAACTTAGAATACTTCTTAAAAGAAATTATTCCGGTGGCAGAAGAAGAAAATATCAAAATGGCAATTCACCCCGATGATCCACCATGGTCTATTTTTGGGCTGCCGAGAGTTGTAACTGGCAAAGAAAATCTGCGTAGGCTTCTAAAGCTGGTTGATTCTCCAGCAAATGGACTTGATCTCTGCTCAGGCTCACTGGGAGTTGATCCTGAGAATAATATACCGGAAATTATTAGAGAATTTGGTGACAGGATTCATTTTGCTCATGTGAGAAATGTTAAAATCACAGGTGAAGAAAGTTTTGAAGAAGCAGCTCATTTAAGCGAAAAAGGTTCGCTTGATATTTACGAAATTATGAAAGCCTACCATGATGTAGGTTTTGAGGGACCACTGCGTCCTGATCACGGGCGTATGATCTGGGGAGAAACAGGCAAACCAGGTTATGGCCTTTATGATCGTGCTTTAGGTGCCAGTTATATTAATGGTCTTTGGGAAGCTATTTCTAAAACAGAAAAAGATAACTAAGAAAAATTAGAGCTAGTCAACTGTCTAAATTCAAGAATACCACAATAGGAGGAAATATGAATGAGTAAAGTAGAAAATTTACAGAGAATTAAAGAGACAGGTATTGTTGCAGTAATTAGAGCAGAAAATGCTGAACAAGCTTTAAAAATCACTGATGCAGTTAAAAAAGGTGGGATTGAGGCTGTGGAAATTACAATGACAATCCCTGGAGCTTTAGGAGTAATGGAAAAATTATCACAAGAATACAACAGTGATGAGATATTATTAGGAGCTGGGTCTGTGCTTGATTCTGAAACAGCGAAAAATTGTATAACTGCTGGAGCAGAATATATTGTTTCTCCCTCTTTTGATAAAGAGACTGTTGAACTGTGTAATCGCTATCAAAAACCTGTAATGCCTGGTGCAATTACTGTTACTGAGGTAGTTACTGCCATGGAAAGTGGAGCAGATGTTGTTAAAATATTCCCTGCTTCTTTATTTGGTCCTAAAATTATAAGTTCAATAAAAGCACCTATTCCCCAGGCTCCATTGATGCCTACTGGTGGCGTAAATATTGATAACGTAAAAGACTGGATTAAGGCTGGAAGTTGGGCTGTCGGAGTTGGTAGTGGTTTAATTGGTGGTGCAAAAACTGGAGATTATGATAAAATAACAAAAACAGCTGAAAAATTCGTTAAACGAATTAAAGAAGCTAGAGCAGAAATGGCTTAGAAATGAATTAAATTTTTATTTCAAAATAATTTTTAAGAATAACTAAAATTCATCTCTCAGCTAACTCAGTCAACAGTTCAGTCATTTAAAAAATTCATTTTAGTGGCAGAGGTAAATTTTATATTAAAATTGTTGATCAACATATTCTTAAATTGTTGGTATTAAATTGTTTAACTAAAAATTAATTTAAATCAAAAATTATCAGGAGGTTTTTATA
>Ga0306868_1001647_pt1 | contig 11553 bp, 9 predicted proteins | sample AntRauTorckE6832_FD_190411 | JGI IMG/M metagenome (GOLD analysis project Ga0306868, IMG submission 190411) | Saline lake microbial communities from Rauer Islands, Antarctica - Metagenome Torckler E6 #832 (v2) (version 2) | ecosystem: Environmental > Aquatic > Non-marine Saline and Alkaline >... | reverse complement strand
TAAGTTATGTAAAAGCATTTGTCAAGGAATTATTTATAAAAAAGTTAAATAAATTTAAATATAGATTGATTAAAGTATGGCTGAAGCTATGATATCACTAGCTTTAAAGAATTTAAAAAAAGTTTAATCTTTTTGTTAGATACCTTTTAAAAGGTTCTTTATATATAATATAGTAGGTTTTAACATTAATAATTTAATGATATAATATAAAAAGCTAAAGATCTGATTTAATGCTGCTTAATGCTATCATATTGAAAGCTTTATAAAAATGTTATATAATTGTTTGCGTGTTGTTTGCTTGTTGTTTGCTGGATGTATTGCTTGTTGTATTGCTTGTTGTTTGCTGGATGTTGCTACAAGCCCCATATAAATGTATGCTATAAGATGCTACAAGCCCCATATAAATGTATGCTATAAGATGCTACAAGATGCTACAAGCCCACCAATAAAAAAAATATAGATACAAACACAAACGAACAAAAGCGAACAACTGTTCGATAGAATCCCCAGCATCCCTAGCAGACCAACGGCAACACCAACTTCGTAAAATAAACCTTTTGCGAAAAAAATATAAAGGTTGTTGATATGACAGGCCTCAGACGGCTTTTAGTTACTATATGTTGACCAGCGACCAGCTAAAAGAAACTTTCTATATAAATTAAAAGGTTTTTCTAGTGATTCGATCATTTTTCTTTGTATAAAATGTAGGGAAAATTGCCATGGGGGAGCTTCGGCTTGTCGATCTCTCGATATACCCCTTCAGATTTTTTCGTCATTTTAGAGTGTACCTTTAGCCCTGCTTTCGGAACGGCTCTCAGCACACCTTCGGAACAACTCAATGCATCCACCAACCCCTCTACATAAGGTTATCTATATGTGTTACTTAATGCTTTCTTAATGTTTATCTATAGAGATTGTCTTCTTAGTTCATTCCCTCTATCTTTTATTTTAAAGCTATACATAAGGGAGAGGGAGGGAGTTTACTCCCCCCGATTCCTTATGCTTCTCTATCTCAATTTCTTTTTTTTTATATTACTCTCTAAAAAGAAGGTTCTATAGTTTTCTATAGTTTATCTATAGTTCTTCCAACCCCCCTTCTATAGTGGGGGAGTAAAATTATCTACTGTTTCAGGTCTTGAGAGATCTATATCGGATGTCTGTTTGCTCGAAGCTATGTAATGCTTCGGAATCCTCCATAAACCTTCGTAATTCTTCATCTCTCATTTCCTCCTTGTAATCTTCTATAGCTTGACTATTATCTCTAGCCATGCTTTCAGTCCAGTATTGAACTGCCATAGCTAACACATCAACTCTATCATCATGTCTAAGAGAACCACGAGCCTTAGTAAGTCTAGTCATTTGATACAGTAAACTATATACCATTTTGTTATCTTTATATGTGCCTTCAATATCTTTTACAATTTCTTCATAACTAACTATAAGTCTATGTTGATTCATTACAGGTTCTAAAGTATCTATGATCCTTCTTTCTTTTTGTTTATTGTGTTTAACTTCTTCAACACCACATCTATATATTTTGTTTAAGATAGGTTTAAATAACTCAGTAAACATACCATCACCAAAGTTATCCTCAATAATGATTTGGTTAACCTGTTGATCCTGAGCAACCGTAGATAACTTACTGAGAGTCCTTTTGTCATAACCCCCACTCAGACCTTCCCATTTAGTCAGATAGAGGTTGCCATAGAGTTGCTTAACTACTGCATAGGTTGTTTCATCCTTTCCTCTTCCTGATGGATCTATAGCCATCACGGAGGATTCATAAGGCAACCATTGGTCTTCCATTCGCATTGGACTGAAAAGACGATCACCACTAAAACCAATACCAGGTAGATCTGTATGCATATATTGTTTTTGGTTTGTCCAAGTAATACTTTGAGGGGCTTTCTCTTTGTTCAAGCTGAAAGCTATTAGATCCTTTAGTTTCAATGGATACTTATTGGCATCAGATAGGCTTGTATCAAGCATAAACTGTAGTGAGAACTCTGACCTACCCATAGCATTTTCTCTTTCCAGTAAGTCCATCTCATCGAATCTATCGGGATCTGTAGGTTTACCAATGATACTTTCATCAGCATACACTTTGTCAACTATAGACTGTGCTAAACAACCTTCATACTTAGGTATAAGTTCAAGACTTGGATATCTTGCTGTCCATATCTTAATTGTGAAACCACGATCACGAAGTTTGTTATATATACTTTCTTCTGTTTGAGGAGTTCCTAGAAAAGTAATCTTACCGTTAGGCTTTAAGATACTTTCAAACTCCATTATTCTTTTGAAAAGTTTCTCTCTCATGTCTTGTGTATAAGAGTTGTTAGGAACTTCAACATCATCAGCAATTATTTCGTCAGCACGAGAACCTGTCATCTGTCCAAAGATACCTACAGACTTCACACTAGGAGCATGAGATGCCCCTGAAGGTGCTACATCAAAAGCTATATTTGAATCTCTTTGGTGATTTTTAGGTTTCAAATGCTGTAAGATAGACATATCATGGATAAGTCTTTTGGTGAATGTACTGAAGTCATTAGCTCTTGTACTTGAAGCTGATACAACCAAGAACTTTGCCTGTGGATTCTTTAGCAACTTCCAGACCACATAAGCACTAGTTATCCAAGACTTACCTACACCACGGAAAGCTTCAAGAACCTTCCTCCGTGTGCTTTCTTTTCCGTCACTAGTTTCTCCATGCTGTAACCAGTAAGCTATTTCATACTGTATAGGAGTTGGATCAGGAAGTCCTAAATGTTTCCAAACAAGATATAAAAAATTTCTAAAGTCATCTAAAACTGCATTACTAACCATTGTTCATCTTCACCACATTCTCACCTTCAAAAGGAAGTTTCTTACTAATTATATCTAAAGGTTCACCCTTCTTAATACTTATGTCAATACCATTCTCTTTACATAATCTTATTGCATTAGAGATGTCTTGTGGAGAAGCTTCACCACTTTCTATACGCACTAAAAGTTCTTCTGATGTTGCTTCAAGTAGATCTAAAAGTATATCCTCTATGTTAGTTTTCTTTCTGTTTTCCTTATTTATCTTACTCATATGTAACACCTCCAAAAAATAAAAGCCCCAAGGTTTTACCCCTAGGGCTTAATGTATCTATCTGTTTCCTTTGTATTTGTCTATGCCTTTCTCAACACCTCTACTAACTACATAACCACCAATCATTATCTTTAGTAATTCCCACATCTCAGGAGGAATCTCTAAGGTAACACTAGTTCCAAAGAAAGCTCCTGTGTATGGAGCAATTATATAGTTATTAGCTATGATAGCCACAAAGACCAAAGCTGTTATAGGTCGCCAAGTAGCTGTCAACCAATGTTCTGATTCAGCTTCAGCTTTTATAATGTTTCCTTGAGCATTGATTAGTTGAGTTGTTACTGTATTTACAAGTTGATCCATAGCTAACTGTATCTTCATCTTTTCTTCATCACTTGTGTGCATGTTGTTTATCAAACCAGTTACAGGTTCTATAGCACCTTTAATGATGTCTTTAATTCCAAAGCCCATATCTACCTCCTATTCATCTATCCAAAATGCTGGATATCCTCGAACATCCATATGTACACGATTCCTGTAAATACCAATACCATCAAAACCTATTTCCTTAGCTAACTGAGCTAATTCTGTAGGTGTTATGTCTAAGTTATTAGTGGATACATCAACAGCTTTACCATATAGGTGTTGGCTGTTAGAACTTCCACCTACTCTTTTGTTATGCTCAGGGTTTCTATAGCCACTATTGATAATCAAAGGTTTGCCTATACGATCTCTAAGCTTCTGTAAGAGTTCTATAAGTTTATCATCAACTACTACCTGATGACTTCCATCTTTACACTCAAACTCATAAAGCCAAAAATGATCACTAAGTTGAAAGTTATTAATCATTTCTCTTATATCACCTCTTTTATGTACCAAAGGAAGAACCCTAAGCCTGAACCAAGGATGATCCTTAACACCCAATTAAGGGTAGATAAGAGATCATCAATCTTTTTAATTAAGTTTTCTATTTGATTTTCAACCTTAGATCTATGTTGTTCTAAGGAGTCTAATCTCTCACCGTGATTATTTAATCTTTCTGTATGTTCTCCTAGTCTACTATACACAGTATCATGTCTTTCATCACATAGTTCACTAGAGTATTCAATCATAAAACACCACCAATCTTAAATATTTAGTTTTTCTATTAGAACTTCTTTATCTACATCACCTACTACACGATCTAATTCATTTCCGTTGTCAAAAAGAATTACTGTTGGTATAGCTTTAACATCTAATTGATCTACTAAAGCAGGATTATCATCTATGTTTACTTTTGTAACTGTATAACCATCACCATTTAATTCATCTATGTAGTCTAAAACCTTTTTACAAGATGTAGCCCATCCTGTATAAAACAAAGTTAATTCTTTATTCATAAAGTTACTCCTCCTTTTTTTTTAGTTATATCTTATTTAATATACTATCTTTATCTGTTTGAGCTAAGTTAGAATAATCATTGTCTAATATATCTATGGAAGTTCTACCCTCAGAGTCCATCTTTCGTTTAATCACCCGAACAAAAATATTCACCATATAATCTTTCATAATCTCTAAGCACCTCCCATTAGGTCAGCTATTGCTAACTCTAGTTCAGCTATTCGTTCCTCATCAGTAGCTGGAGATGGATTCTCAGTTCTATATTGTTCATAAGTTTTGAGAACATTAACATTTGTTATATTTCCCTCGGTATCATATTCCAATGTATAATCATAAGCATTCATTATAGTATTGGCTAAGGTTGAATCATCATCACATCTTAAGTATATCTGTTCCATAGGTAGCTCTGGTAATTCGGGAAAATTACCTTTTGGATAAAGACTATTCAAGCCTTGATTATCAACCACTTTATCATTAACTTCATTATATATTATCAGCAACTTTTACACCTCCAAATTTATACTTTAATAGCAATCCATTGATATGCAGAATCATCTGTATTACCTGAAAAAGTACTACTATAATCGCCTACCAAAAATCCACTAGAATATACTCTTGCTCCTATATTGGAATTATATCTATTTTGTACGGGATGATTATTACTAAATATAAAAGTTTCGATACCTTCTCCATAAGGTTGCCCAAGATCATTCTGAGCAATAATAACTATATCAGGTACAAAACCTACATTTATAGTTCTATTAGTTCCTCCATTTCCAATATATCTACCACTAGCCCATTGACCACCATTAGGTATCACAGAGCTAATCTTACTTGCACTCCAAAGGGCACTAGTGCCTGTTCCTCCATCATTCTTAGAACCACCTATAGCACTTACAGCATCTCCACTTGTAAAGTAATCGTGTTGTGCTGTTGAACCATGGTCACCATCACCATTAATGGCTGTTTGAATTTCACTATCACTTCTTTGAGTATTGGTATCAGTTGCACTTATAGTTAAGGTATTACTTACATCATCATAACTAGCAGTTACATTAGAACCTCCTTGAACTAAAGCTCCAACAACATCTTGAATTTCTTCATCAGATCTTTGAGTATTGGTATCAGTTGCACTTATAGTTAAGGTATTACTTACATCATCATAACTAGCAGTTACATTAGAACCTCCTTGAATAAATGTTCCAACAACATCTTGAATTTCTTCATCAGATCTTTGAGTATTTGTAAATGAAGAACTTATTGTTAGTGTATTAGCTACATCATCATAATCTATAGACACATTAGCACCAGCTTGAACTAAAGCTCCAATAACATCTTGAATTTCTTCATCAGTTCTTACAGCACCATCAGTATAACTATTAGCATTTGTTTCAGCAGTATTAGCTTTACTTTGAGCACCTGTAGTTGTTTCAAAATCTTCAGAGTGCCAAGTGTTATCATGAACCTGCATACCTTCTACAGAACCTGCTTCAGCTTGAGCTTTCTTAGCCCAATGAAAAGCTGAATACTGACTAGGTTCTACTTCAACATCTTCATTTTCTTCAGCCCATTTTTCAGCTTTATTTTCACTTGCTAAGGCATTAGCTTCTGAAGTACTAGCATTAGCTTCTGAAGTACTCGCATTAGCTTCAGCAGTCTGTGCATTATCTCTAGCAGTTTCAGCTTGGTTCTTAGCAGTAACAGCTCCACTCTCAGCAGTCTGTGCATTATCTCTAGCAGTTTCAGCTTGGTTCTTAGCAGTAACAGCTCCACTCTCAGCAGTCTGTGCTGTAGTAGCACTATTGTTTGCATCTGTAGCACTTAAAGCACTCGCATCAGCACTTGCTTGAGAATCTATAGCGCCTTGGATACTTTTAGTTGCATGATGTTTTGCTGAATACTTTCCAGTTTCAACTTCAACATCTTCATTTTCTTCAGCCCATTTTTCAGCTTTATTTTCACTTGCTAAGGCATTAGCTTCTGAAGTACTTGCATTAGCTTCAGCAGTTTCAGCACCAGCCTCAGCACTCTCAGCATTAGTTTCAGCAGTTTCTGCCCCAGTCTTAGCTATAACAGCAGAATCCTTAGCACTAACAGCTCCAGCTTCAGCAGTTTCAGCACCTGTTCTAGCAGTTTCTGTATCATTCTTATAAATTAAAGCATTAGCTTCTGAAGTACCTGCATTAGTTTCAGCAGTTTCTGCCCCCGTCTTAGCTATAACAGCAGAATCTTTAGCACTAACAGCTCCAGCTTCAGCACTCTCAGCACCTGTTCTAGCAGTTTCTGCATCATTCTTATAAATAAGAGCATTAGCTTCTGAAGTTCCTGCATTAGTTTCAGCAGTTTCAGCACCAGCCTCAGCACTCTCAGCTTCACTCCTAGCAACAACAGCTTGATCCCTAGCATCTTCAGTTGCCTCTAAATAACTCATAGCACTTCTCATATTCATAGCATCATCAGGATCTACAGGATCACCCACATGTGATATTGGTAAACCTTCAGCATTCCAATCATTTGCTGTTCCTCTTCCCATAGTGTTCTCTAAGCCATCATAAGCTTCTTGAACAATATGCATCATCTGCATCGAATCTTCATCAAGAATCTGACTGTCTAATAGTGAAGCATTCTTGAAATCTACTCGTCTATCTAAAGGTGTGTTTCTAGCTAACTGAACTATTGCACCATCTTCAGGAACTACAGATGTTTTTATTTGTGTATCTGTTAGAAAGGTTATTGCAGGATCTTCTACATCATTTATATAAACCTTTATTAAATCTCTATTTAAGTAGGGAAAGGTAATATTAAATACATCATTACTTCCATCACCTATATACTCATCCTTGGCATAAAAAGCCATATATTAATCACTCTCCTTTTATATAAAATAAAAAGCCTAGGACTTCGTTAGAAGCCCCAAGCTTTCTTTAAAATATTCACTAAGTCATCAACAGGTTCTCTTACTCTTGCATCAGGTGTGAATTTGTTTCTGTAATAGAAACCACCTTCTTCTTTTTCCTTTATGTCTTTCTCTCGGTTCTCTCTTAATCTCTTTATAAAGTCAGGATCTTTCAATATGGATGCCTCAGCTTCCTTCATGAATCTATCCCATTCTTTACGAATAACTGTTTCACGGTAATCTGCATTTTTATTTCTTTGGTATACACTACCCCTAACAACATCATTCATTTTTTCTTCTATTTTTACTTCTTCATTTAGATATCTTAAAGCTTCTTGATATTCCTCATCAGTAAGTTCTACAGAAATACCTTTAATAGTTAATCGTTTTTTGAACTTAGGTAGACTAAGATTTAAGTCATAGACTTGTCCACGGATCGGACTATCAGTTTCTTCTGTCATCCTATTTCCCATAAAACTATCATACTTCATAATAGGTTCACCATACATATCTCTTTTCATTCCACCTGTCTTTTTATCTTCATAAGCAGGTTCATATAAAGGATTCAAACCTAAGTATGAATAATCTTCCCAGTTCTTTTTAGCTGTGTAAATAGGTGACATAGAAGCCTTTAGATTCTTAAAGTAGTTCGCAGAGTTCTGTCCTGTGAAAGCTCCTAATGTATCTTGAATCTGTGTTAAAGCTGTCTGCTCAGATAAACCTAACATAACAGCCACCATAGCTCTTCCAACAGCTTCTCCGATCTTCTCTTCAGCATTCTCTTCATATAGTAATTCATCTATTTCTCTATAAAGAGAAGAAGAAACATTCATTAAATGTCCAGTAGATCCAAACTGTGTATAGCTTATACTTTTATCACCAGGTATAACACTTGCAGGTTGTACACCAGCTTGCTCCATTACCTCCCGTTCTTTAGAATCTCTAGCAGGTGGGGTTATTATCCCTTTATGAGCTAGTACTGTAAAAGCTATTAAAGTGCTCCAAGTTACAACAAACTGTGCTTGAGCTCTAGTTTTAGCTCTTTCTCCATTTTCACCTCTTAAGTCTGTAAATGTATCTGTATGAACACCTGATCTTTTATGTATTTTTTCAACCATCTTTAATGGTGTATGTACAATAGGAACTAATATCCTACCTAGTGAATGTTTATTAACTGTATTTTCTATAGTCTTATAAAAAGTATCCTTATCAAAAGGATCTTTCCAAGTCATCTCTTGTGAATGTTCAATAGCCTTAGAATCTACCTGTCTTGCTATAGCTTTAACTTCATCAGAAGCATTAGCAATCACATTGTTAGTTACATTATTAACTATTTGATTATAAGCTTCATCATAGTCCATATCTTCATTAGTCATAAGATCAACAGTAGCTTTTCTAATTGCTCTATCTGCCATCTTAGTCATTCTATATGCTTGAGCTACTTCATTAACTTCTGATATAAAAGCTTTACGATCCTCAAGAGATTTAGTTGTGTTAGTTTCTTCAAGCATACTTAACTGTCCAGCTAATTCTGAGTAATAAGCTTCATATGCAAAAGGTCTATCCGAAGCTTCAATCATAGCAAAACTAGACAATCTCAATAAAGCACCAAGGTTATCTAAAGATTTATGTGCAAAAGCTCCTATTTTTGTATCGTCTGTTATATTAGGAATTAAATCAGATGATATTGATTTTCTAGTTAATTGTTCTTTTGCAAGAGGTGATCCCATTTGTGTTTGTGATAGAATATCTTCAAACTTAGAAGGATCTTTAAACAACATCGACCAAGCTTCAAATGTAGTTACACCTTCAGAAGTACCATTTTCTAATATACTTGCAATTTGTTTTGTTACAGTAATAGGGTTGAATACAGCATTTTTAACTCCAACTACAGTTCCTACAGTTCTTCTGAAAGCTTCTTTATTAGTCATTAGTTTATCTTGCTTTAATGAAGCAACAGAAGGATCATCACCAAGATCTTTTTGTTTTTTTCTTATGTTCATAACAGCTTCTGTATGATTTGTAACAATTTCATTTGTAGTATTTATAAACTGTCCTGATATATTTCTTTTGTAAGTACCAACATGTCTAAATAAATTAGCACTTCTATATTCAACAACAGCTCTCCAAAAGCCTGAGTTTTTAGGGTTTCTAGATTTTTTAGCTATATCAGCTGGTGTCATATCTCCACTTGCATATTCTTTAGCAATCTTAAGTAGCTTTTTGCGACCTCCGTATTCTTCAATGATCTGCTCTAAGTCACCTAAAAGTTCAGGATTCTTAGCAAAATGTTCATCATTAAGATCTTCAATATTAACCATCTCTCCATCTACTTTAATATTACTTGCTACAAATACTTGACCAGCTCTTCTATGTATTGTTGCAAGATCTCCTGTTATACTAGATAAAAGCTCATTCATATTAATAAAACGAATCCAATCTAAAGCTGAAGTTTGTCTTGAACCTTGAGAAAGTTTTTTACCCATCTTCATAAGTTCAGTAGCTGTAGCAACAGAAACCTGTCTTATTATAAATACACTTTCAGGAGCAGTTTCTAAAGCTTTAGCAAGTCTTTTAGCTTCTGACTTAGCAAAACCTACTTGCTCTACAATGTCATCAATTGTATTTCCTTTAAAGAATTCCTCAGCCATAGTCTTAAGATATTCGTGAGATTTAACATTTGTATAGTCTTTATTGTTTTTCATATGTATATCACTCATTATCTTAAAAACATTCAACACCTGTGGATTCCGTAAAATCTTTGTAGTATTAATTATAGTGTCTTGATTAGTAGGTTTATTTAGATTTACTAGATAATTGATTTGTTCTGCCTCTAGTTCACCTTTATATTTAATTAGAAATTCAGAAGTTTCTTCTAAAGATTCCTTCATAACTCTAAGGTCATCTTCAAGATTGATAGTGTCCTGAAGTCCTGCATTCCTACGAGCCTCAGTAACTAATTCAACTTGCTCCCAAAAAGGAACTTCCTTCCAGTTTTCCATTTTTTCTTCATTAATAAGATCATCTAAAATATCATCTTGATTCTCACTTTGTCTGATCATTTCATAAAGTTCTTGAGCTTCTTCAGAAGGTTCATTTTTTAAAGCTTTTAATATTTTATCTTGAAGTTTATTAGTGATTGTTAATTCTGTTTTCTTATCTACACGAATACCACTCTTAGAGTCAGCATTATGAATCTTATTAAATTCCTGTAGTGCCTCTAGAGTTACTTCATCTAATGTATTAGGTTCTGTGTTTCCTACTTCATATCCAAGAGCTTTCAAAGCATCAGATACTACTTGGTTATCACTAAGCTTAATATATTTAGAAGATCTGTTAGGATCAGCTTTCTTTTTAACATTTATTTTTTCTTTAAGAACTACTGAATCTGTGTCAGAATCATAATCAAGACCTTTAAGTTTAGCTAAACTTTTGTGGTATTCTCTTATAGGTTCTCCTGTTTTTTCTTCCCACTCTTCAACTTCTATTTCTCCTGCTTCCATTCTTCTAACAAGTATAGGATCAGCTACAAAACCAGCTACAAGATCATCACCATCTAACTCATATTTTTCATTCATAAGTTTCAGATATTTTATACTTGCTTCTATCTTACCTTTATCAGTAGATATATCATTATCTAATTTTATATTTAATTTTGTTAGATCATTTTTAGCATCCTCAGATAACTCAGGAATACCTAAAGTATTATCTTCTGTTTGTGTGTTTAAAAGTGCGAAGATGTTTATATCTCCAAAGTTACTTTCTACAGCTTGTTTATGTGTGAAGTCTACAATATCTTTTAGTTTATCAAAGTCAACATCTTCAGCTCCAAAGTCCAAGGCATCTGATACCTCTTGTGTGAACTTTGTTAACTCCTCATCATATTTTGCATCAGCTTCTTCTTGTATATCTTTAAGAACTTTTTTAGCAACTTCATTTTCCATATTAGGTTTCTCTGTGATAAAGTTTAAGTTGTTTGATTTAATTGATCCCATCTCTCCTGCACTAGTAGTTGTATAAGATTTAACATCTGCTCCAACCTGAGTAAATAAACCCATAGCCCCTCCAACAAAACCTGCATTCCAATTGTTCTTCCAAAAGGTATCAGGTGACAGCTCAGGAGCAAGACCAAATATATAATCTGTAGCTTGTTGACCTGCTGAAACTGTAAATTCTTCAGCGAAGTTTAAACCATAAGCAC
>Ga0306868_1001642_pt1 | contig 11572 bp, 6 predicted proteins | sample AntRauTorckE6832_FD_190411 | JGI IMG/M metagenome (GOLD analysis project Ga0306868, IMG submission 190411) | Saline lake microbial communities from Rauer Islands, Antarctica - Metagenome Torckler E6 #832 (v2) (version 2) | ecosystem: Environmental > Aquatic > Non-marine Saline and Alkaline >... | reverse complement strand
TGATATTGCAGAAGGACCGGAAGTGGAAAGCGAATATTATAACTTTGAAGCCCTAAATATTCCGGCACACCATCCTGCGCGTGACCTGCAGGATACTCTCTATATTGATGAGCATTATTTATTGAGAACCCATACCTCACCGGTACAGATTAGAACTATGGAGGCCGAGGAACCACCAGTTAGAATTATTGCACCGGGTAGAGTTTACCGCTCTGATGAACTTGACGCCTCTCATTCTCCAATTTTTCATCAGACTGAGGGTCTGGTTATTGACCAGAATATTTCTTTCAGTGATTTAAAAGGAACAATTGAACTAATTGTAGAGGCTCTATTTGGAAAAGATCGGGATGTAAGATTTCGTCCCAGCTATTTCCCATTTACAGAACCAAGTGCTGAAGTTGATGTTTCCTGTATTGTCTGTGGGGGAGAAGGCTGTCCTTTATGTTCGAGAACTGGCTGGCTGGAGATTATGGGTGCCGGGATGGTTCATCCAAATGTGCTCGAAATGTCAGGTTATGATAGTGAAGTTTACAGTGGTTTTGCCTTTGGGGTTGGACTGGACCGCCTTGCCTTATTAAAATATGGAATTGATGATATTAGAGTACTTTACGAAAATGATAAGCGCTTTTTACATCAGTTTTAAATAAAATTAATTAAATTTATTCCTGTTTATTAAAGTAATACTGGTCTAAAAGTAATAATGGACTATAAATTGCAGCTTTAATTAAGCTGCTGAGATTAGAAAAAGAAAGGATGATAAATTTGCAGATATCTTATAACTGGTTAAAGAAATATATTGATATAAATTTTACTCCAGCAGATCTTTCAGAAAAGCTGACGATGGCAGGTCTGGAAGTTGAAGGAGTAGAGTACTTAGGTGAAGGTTTAGAAGATATAATTATTGCTAAAATTGAAGAGATTAAAGAACATCCTGATGCAGATAAACTTGTGATCTGTATGGTTAGAACTGCAGCAGATAAGGATCCAGTACCTGTTGTTACGGGAGCACCTAATGTTGAGGCCGGACAGATGGTTCCTTTTGCAGCAGTAGGAACAACTCTTCCAAATGGAATGAAGATTGAAGAGGTAGAGTTAAGAGGTGAGCTTTCTCAGGGTATGATCTGTTCTAAAGATGAGTTAGGACTGCAGGAAGAGAGAGCAGCAGGAATTATGGTCTTAGCTGCTGATGCTCCTTTAGGAAAAAGTTTTCTAAAGTATAAGCGGCTGGATGATTATGTATTTAAGCTGGACTTAACCCCCAACTATGCGCGCTGTCTAGGAATGATCGGGGTAGCTCGCGAAATTAAATCGCTATATGCTCAGTCAAAAACTTTAAATACACCTCCAATTTCTTTTGAGGAAGCTGAAGATTTAGGTGGTATTAATGATTACCTGGAAGTAGAAATTGAAGATCCCGATTTGTGTCCCCGCTATACTGCTCGTCTGGTTAAGAACGTTGAGGTCAAAGAATCACCAGAGTGGATCCAGCGGCGCTTAAAGGCGGCTGGAATCAGACCAATCAACAATGTAGTTGATATTTCTAACTTTGTTTTAATGGAATATAATCAACCTTTACACACTTTTGACTATAATAAAATTAAAGATGGGAAAATTATTGTTCGCCGGGCAGAGGCAGAAGAAAAGCTGCTGACCTTAGATGAAGAAGAAAGAGTTTTAGATGATGAAATGCTCGTTATCGCGGATCCGGAAAAAGCTGTTGCAGTTGGTGGAGTTATGGGTGGAGCCAATAGTGAGGTAACAGCAGAAACCACTGATGTTTTAATTGAGTCAGCTTATTTCAATCCTGTAAGTATTCGTAAAACTGCTAAAAAATTAGGAATGCATTCTGATGCATCTCACCGTTTTGAAAGAGGAATAGATATTGAAAAAGCAATCGAGGCCAATAATCGTGCCTGTCAGATGCTGGCTAAATGTGATGGAGCTAAAGTAGTGCCAGGAGTAATTGATAATTATCCTCTAAAATATGAACCTGCTGTTATCACTCTGCAGACTAAGAGAGTTAATCAGCTTTTAGGAATTGAACTTAAAGCAGCAGAAGTTAAGCAAAGTCTGGAGCGTTTGGGCTTTGAAGTTGAGGCAGCTGCTGAAGACGGTGCATTTAAAGTTACAGTTCCTTCTTATAGAACTGATGTAGAACAGGGAGCTGATTTAGTAGAAGAGATTGCCAGAGTTTACGGTTATAATAAAATTCCTTCAACCAGACCAATTTCCAAACAGCGGGGTAAAAGATCTCCCAAGCAAAAATTTGAAGTCAGAGTTAAAGAACTGCTGCAGGCAGGTGGACTGGATGAGGTTATCACCTACAGTCTGCAGGATAAAAAGAGTTATCAGGATTTAAATTTAACTCAGTTTGAGGACTATGCTAAATTTGTTAGCATTAAAAATCCACTTAGTGAGGCTTTTGGTATCTTAAGAACAACTATGATACCGGGGATTATTGATGTCTTATCTTCTAATGCCCGCCGCCAGGGATCAGAAATGGCTGTTTTTGAGACTGGAACTGTTTTTAGAAATAAGGGTGCTAATAACAGACCGGAAGAGTTAAATAAACTTGGTGGTGGAATCTTTGGTCAGGATAATGACCTCTGGCAGCAGGGAGCACCGAATTTCTTTGAACTTAAAGGTGTTTTAGAACTGCTCTTTGAGAGAATTCAGCTGGAAAAAATAAGCTTTATTCCCGACAATGATAACCGCGATTTTCTGCATCCGGGCCGCAGAGCTGAGATCAAGTATGACGAGACTCAGACCTTTGGTTTTATTGGTGAAATACATCCGGAACTGGCAGAGCAGAATAATTTACCTGCTGGTACAACTGTTTTTGAACTGGATTTAGATTTCTTATTTGAAAAAACAAGTGGGAAATCATATCAATACGAGAAATTAGTTAAGTACCCTGTACTGGCAAGAGACTTAGCACTTGTGATGGCAGAAGAGATTGCAATCGGTGATATTTACCAGGAAATCAAAGCACAGGGTGGTTCAATGCTTAAGGGGCTGGAGCTTTTTGATATTTATCAGGGAGATCAGATTGAAGACGGTTATAAGAGTGCTGCTTTTGAACTGAAATTCCAGGTTGAAGATAGAACTTTAACTGATCAGGAGGTAAATGAGCGCTTTAATCAGATAGTAAAGCATCTCAAAGAAGAATATTCTGCAGAAATTAGAGGAAATTAAGATTTTAGGCAGGAATTTTGACTTTTGTAATGAATATAATAAAGTAGACTACTAAAGCTGGAGATGTTGCTAATGATAGAGGAAAAAAATTATGATAAGAAGAAATTCAAATTAAATATTTTAGGTGATCAATTTACTGTGACCGGAGAATTCAGTGAAGATTATATCCATAAACTTGCTGATCATGTAGAAAAAACCGGTCAGGAGATTAAAAACGCCTATCCTAAATTGCCCTTTAGACGTTTATCTCATCTGACAATGATTAATCTGGCTGACGAATATTTCAAACTACGCAGTCAATGTGTTGATTTAAGTAAAGAAAAAGAAAGACTTAAAGAGGCCAATCAGAGCCTGCACCAGGAGTTAAAAAAACTGCGTCAGGAGAATGAGGAATTAAATACTCTACTCGAGGAGGTAGAATAATTGGATATTATTAACTTCCTCGATGTAATTATTTTAGTAATCCTACTCTTTTTTGCCTTTAATGGATTTCGAAGAGGATTTATCGATCAGACAAGTACAATACTTGGACTGCTGGCTGCTTTATTTGTAGCAGTCAGACAGTATGAGTATTTTACCCAATTTTTAGAACCATATTTAGATTTATCTATTTCACTGCTGCAGTTTATTTCTTTTGCGGTTATCTTTATTGTAGTTAATATTGTGATTCATGTTTTGGGTATTACACTCAAAAAGATAGTAGATGCTATTTTTCTGCAGCCTGTGGATCGGGCATTGGGTTTTTTGCTGGGAATTTTTAAAGCGGGGATTATTGTTTATTTATTAATTTTAATTCTGGCTCAGATTCCCTATCAGAAAATTAATGAGGTTCTTAATGATTCTTTTCTGGCTACCAGAATTATCGAAGCCTCACCCTTAATACAATCAAAGATTGAAGAAATTTTTCGGCCATGAGATCTTCATGGCCTTTTCCCGTTTTAATTGAACTTAAAGATTTTAAGAGAAAGAGGTGTCATAATGGAGGAAAAGAGCAATAAAGAAATTGCAAAAGTTCTGGCTAAATTTGCCGATTTAATGGCAATTAAAGGTGAAAATGATTTTAAAATTAGGGCCTATACAAATGCAGCTCGTAAAATAGAATCCTATTCAGATAATATATCTGAGCTGGCAGGAGAAGATCAATTAAAAGATATTAAAGGTATTGGCAGTGGTATTGCTGAGTCAATTAAGGAACTGCTGCAGGATGGAGTTATAGCAGAAATGGAAGCAATTAAAGCTGAGCTGCCGCCTGGAGTGATAGAAATGACCAATATTCAGGGATTGGGACCTAAAACAGCTCACCGCTTTTATTATGAACTGGAAATTGAAGATTTAGTTTCTTTAGAGCAGGCTCTTACAACCGGTAAAATCCAGAAACTAAAAGGATTTGGCAAAAAATCGGAAGCAAAATTATTAAAAGCTTTAAAAAATCACGAAAAATATGTTGATAAGATTATTCTAGCAAAGGCTTTAAAAACTGCTGGAGAAATAATAGAAACAATTAAAAAAGAAATTAAGCCCGAACTTTTTGCTAAAATAGAAATCTGCGGCAGCAGCAGAAGAGCTAAAGAGCTGACTGGTGACCTTGATATTTTGATAGCTACAGCTGAGGCGGAGAAATTGTCTCAAAAACTTAAAAATTTGGATTTCACAGCTGAAGTTATAGGAGCCGGAGAGACTAAAGTCAGCATCAGAACTGATCAGGGGGTACAGACTGATTTTAGACTGGTGACTGAGGAGGAATTTCCTTCTGCTCTTCACTATTTTACCGGTTCTCAGGCCCATAATGTTCGGATGAGGCAGCTGGCTAAGGATCATAATTTAAAATTAAGTGAATATGGCCTCTTTAAAGATGATGGTAGTAAAGAAAAAATTAAATCTGAGGCAGATATTTTTAGGGTGCTGGGACTTGAATATATTATTCCTGAATTAAGAGAAGATCAGGGAGAGATCGAAGCAGCTCAAAAAGGTGAACTACCAGAGAGTATTGAACTCAAAGATATCAAAGGTGATCTGCATCTGCATTCCCGCTACAGTGATGGTGCTTTTACAATTAAAGAGATGGCTGAGGCGGCTAAAGAACGGGGCTATCAGTATATTGCTGTAACTGATCATTCTCAGTCTTTAACAGTGGCCAGCGGTATGTCAATAGAGGATTTAAAAGAACAGCTTAGAGAAATTGAGGAGCTGAATCAGGAAATAAAGGATTTCAAAATTTTTAAAGGTGTTGAGGTTGATATTCTTAAAAATGGAGAGCTAGATTTTGAGGACCAGTTATTAGATAAATTGGATTTTGTAATTGCTTCTGTACACAGCTATTTTAATCTAGAAGAAACTGAAATGACAGAACGAATTATTAAGGCAATAAAAAATCCACATGTTAATTTAATTGGACATCCCAGCGGCAGAATGCTTGGGGGCAGAGAAGCCTATGCAGTTGATTTAGAAAAAGTGATTAAAGCTGCTGCAGCCAATAACACTGCCTTAGAAATCAATGCCTCACCTCAGAGGCTGGATCTGGATGCAGAGTGGGCGCGTAAGGCAAAAAAAGCAGGCGCTAAAATCTCGATCAATACTGATGCCCATCATTATAAAGAATACAGTGATATGGAACTCGGTGTAGCAACCGCCCGCCGCGGCTGGCTGGAAAAAGAAGATGTAATTAATACTTTTTCAGCCAAAGAAATTGATCAGTTTTTCAAATCAAAAAAATAGAAATTTGATTTTAAGTTATTAAACAGCAGGCAAAATTGAACGCTAAAATTAAATTCCGGAGGTATTTAAGTTGAAAGAACACAGTCTGGAAGTATTGGAATACAAAAAAATAATAAAGATGACTTCTCAAAAAGCAGCAACAAAAATAGGTAAAGAAATTATAGAAAATTTAAAACCAGTTAATAATAGTGATTATATTAAAGAAAGACTGGCAGAAGTTACTGCCTTAAAAGCAATGATTGCTGAGTTTTCTACTCCTCCTTTTGGTGGAGTGCGTGATATCAGAGATGACTTAAAAAAAGCAGCAAAGGGATCAGTACTCTCTACTGATGCCATCAGCAGGGTTAGAAGCACTCTGCGGGGAGTTTCTGAGCTGCAGCGCTATTTGGATAGTATTCAATCTGATCTTGATCCGAGAATTATTGAAAGAGAATATCAGATTATTTATGATTTATGCTCTAATCTGCAGAACAGACCGTCTCTGGCCCGAGAGATTGACCGCTGTATTGATCAATACGGTGAGGTTGCAGATGATGCAAGTGCAAAATTAAAGTCACTGCGTGCAAAAATGGATTCTATAGAAAATTCTATTCGAGATAAATTAGATTCGATTATAAAAAGTAAACATTATCAGGATATGCTGCAGGAAAATATTGTGACCAGAAGAGAAAATCGTTATGTTGTACCGGTAAAACAGGAGCAGCGTAATAATTTTGATGGTATAGTCCACGGTCAGTCTGCCAGTGGTTTAACCTTATTTATGGAGCCGATGGCAGTTGTCAGGCTTAATAACCAGTTAAGAGAGGTTAAAGCCAAAGAAAGTGCAGAAATTCAGCGTATTTTACAGATGCTCAGTTCAAAAATTGCTCAGGATGAAGAAATTATTAAAGAGGATTTAATGATTATTAGCCGTCTGGATAGTATTGCGGCTGCTGCAAAATTCAGCCTTGATTTTGACTGTAATGCTCCAGAGGTTAATGATCAGGGACATATAGAACTTAATCAGGCCCGCCATCCTCTTTTACAGGAAAAACCAGTGCCAATTGATTTAAAACTGGGGGATGACATTTCAACTCTGGTAATTACAGGTCCCAATACCGGTGGTAAAACAGTTGCTTTAAAAACTGTTGGACTTTTAACTTTGATGACTCAGAGTGGTCTGCATATCCCGGCTGCAGCTAATTCTACAGTGGCAGTCTTTAAAAAGATATTTGCTGATATTGGAGATGAACAGAGTATTGAACAGAGCTTAAGTACTTTTTCTTCTCATATGCATCGAATTAGAGAGTTTTTATCAGAATCAGATAATTCTACCTTAGTCCTGATGGATGAGCTAGGTGTTGGTACAGATCCGGAAGAAGGGGCTGCTTTAGGAATTTCAATTCTGGAAAAACTGCAGCAGAAAAAAGCAGCTACAATTGCCACTACTCACTACAGTCAGCTCAAAAGTTATGCTTATACCACTGATCAGGTAGAAAACGCCTCGGTTGAGTTTGATATTGAGACTTTAAAACCAACCTATAAATTGATTATGGGAGTACCTGGTGGTTCCAATGCTTTTGAAATAGCACTCAGACTGGGAATTCCTCAGGAAATAATTGATCGAGCCCGTACTCTCTTAAGTGATGAAGAAATTAAAGTTGAAGATATTATTAACGAATTGAATCAGGAGCGGAATCGCTATCAAAAACTGCGGCAGGAAATGGAAGAATTCCGCAATCACGAAAAAGAATTAAAAGAAAAATATGAAAAAATGATTGAAGAACAGCAGCAGAAACATGAAAAAGAGATGAAGGCTGCGCGTGAGGAAGCGGAAGCAATTGTAGAGGAGACTAAAAAAGAAACCAGAAGGATTATTTCTGACTTAAAAGAGCAAGATTATACCCAGCGATCTGAGGTTGATCGGGCCCAGACTTCAGCTAATCAGGATTTAAAAGAATTAAGTCAGATCTTAGAAGCAGAAAATGAAAAAGAGAAGGATCAAGTTTCTGCAGATGATTTTGAAGTAGGTGATCAGGTTAGAGTTCGCAGTATTGGCCGCAAGGGTGAGATTACTTATATTGATCGAGATAAAAAAGAAGCTCAAATTCAGGCTGGAATTATGCAGGTTACTGCTCCATTAGCTGATCTGGTTAAAGTGGATATTCCAGAGGATAATGAAGAAAAGCAGCTTAAAAATTACAGGGTTCAGAAAGCACAGCATGTATCTCCAAAACTTGACTTAAGAGGAGAAAGATATGATGCTGCTCAACATAAGGTCGATAAATACTTAGATGATGCCTTTCTGGCTGGCTTAAATGAAGTAGAGATTGTTCACGGTAAAGGAACAGGGGCTCTACGTCAGGCTGTGGAAGAAATCTTAGAAAATAACTCTCATGTTAAAGATTATCGACTGGGAAGACAAAAAGAGGGTGGAATGGGAGTTACCATTGTTAAAATTCAATAGAAATTGAGTTAAATATTTTATAGCTCTTTAAAATTAATTAAAAATAAAAAATCGAGTTCAGCCTGCAGCTGAATTAGAAAAGGGATTTCTCCAATTTCAAACTGGAGAAATCCCTTTTTGATTTTTTAAATATTTAATTCTAGAAAATATTTTCAACTTAGACTTTATTAAAATTAATCATTGCCAAAAATATCGAATAAACTTCTGATTGGATTCTTAGAATCCTCAGAATCACTATCTGAATTAGTTTCTGTATCTGCATCTTCAGTCAGTGGTTGACTGGCTGGATGTAGATTACAGATTCTTGTTGGTTTAGTTTCATAGCGAGGATTCCCACTGCGCTGTACCTTTGGAATTCCGTATTCATGATCAATCTGCTGTACCGGTTCTCCTGTTTCAATAGTATAGGTTCCTCTTACAAGCTCAGCTGAGCTCTTACTAGAATTAACTTCTCTAAATGATTTTTGAGTTGGCCCAATTCTAATACCCGAATTAGAGATATAATGTCTTTCTTCAACCTGATCTGCTGGACAGTTAGCTGTTGCCAGCAAGCCACTCTGGCGATCAACTCGAACGGTTTCTACAGGTCCGTGCAGACTTTCTCTCTCGGTTGGTTCAGTTCCTTTTTTATAAGGCAGGACATCTATTCTTGGTGAATATTGATTGGAAAGCAGTCCTGTATAGGGATCAACATCAACTTCAATTATATTATCTGGCATCTGAAAATTAATGACCGGCATTTCTTTAACTGCCTCTCTCATATAATCTCCCCAGATTTGAGCTGCTTCACCACTGCCCACAGTTTTAACATCGTATTCCATTGAGCGTCTAGTATCTTCACCAATCCAGACACTAGTTGCAATCTGAGAAGTATAGCCGACAAACCAGGCATCAGTATAATCATTGGTAGTTCCTGTTTTACCAGCAACATCCCGATTCATCTGAGCTCTGCGGCCGGTTCCATTATCAACAACACTTTTTAGCATTGAAGTTATTAAGTAACTATCTTCTTCAGACATCACCATTTTACTTTTAGGCTGTGCTTCATAAATTAGGTTATCATGTTTATCATAAACTTCAGTGATAGCATGTGGTTCAGTATAAATACCTTGATTGGCAAAAGTACTGTAAGCAGAAGCCATTTCGATCGGAGTAACTCCTCGGTTTAGGCCTCCCAGGGCCAGCGAATAATGGTCATCAAGGCCATCATTTTGAGTAAAGGTTGAAATACCGAGTCTTTCTGTAAAGTCAATTACACTTTTAACGCCGACATCCTGAATTAATTTAACAGCTGCCACATTAACCGAATTGGTTAAAGCAGTATTTAAATTGATTAAGCCTCGATAACGATTACCATAGTTTCGGGGCCAGATACTTAAATCATTTCCCTTACCAGTTTCTGAAGCCAGCATTGGTAAATCATTAATCACAGTACCTGTTGTATAATCACCTTCAATTAAAGCAGTAGAGTAAACAAAGGGTTTAAAAGCAGAACCCGGCTGACGTACAGCCTGATAGGCCCGATTAAATTGGTCAGTTCCTCTACCACCAACCATTGCTCTAATTGCACCATTATTTACGTCTAAACTAACAAGCGAAAGCTGCGGCTGCAAATTTTCGCTCTGACTGTTCTGAAAAGAAGGAATAAATCCATTTGCAATCTTATTATTTATTGTCTGTTCAGCTAATTTCTGCATATCTGTGTCTAAAGTTGTATGTACTTTTAAGCCACCATTGTAGACCATTGAAGCTCCAAAGCGGTCAATTAACTGATCTCTGACATAAAGACTAAAATAATGGGCTCTATCTTCAGCAGTTTCTTCTACAGTACCTAAATTCAATTCGGCATTTTTTGCCTGCTGCATTTCTTTTTCTGTAATGTATTCCAGTTCATACATTCTATCTAAAACAACATTCCTCCGTCTAATTGCTCGCTCAGGATATCGCAGCGGAGTATAATTATTTGGAGACTGAGGTAGACCGGCAATTAGAGCTGATTCAGCCAGAGTCAGATCTTCTACACTTTTACCAAAATACTGCAGGGAAGCAGTTTCAACTCCATAAGCACTGTGTCCTAAAAATATTTCATTTAAATACATTTCTAAAATTTCAGATTTAGTATATAAGCGTTCAAACTGAATCGCTAAATATGCTTCCTGGATTTTACGGAAATAAGTTTTATCCAGAGTTAAAAATGCATTTCTCGCCAGCTGCTGGGTTATTGTACTTGCACCCTGATCAAGTAAATCTCCCTTCATTATATTATTGACCATTGCTCGGCCAATTCCCCAAAAATCAATACCGTGGTGTACATAAAATTTAGTATCCTCAATCGCTACTATTGCACTTTTTAAATCTTCCGGCATTCTTTCTAAGGGAACATAAACTCTATTTTCTTTAAATAATTTTGTTAAAAGTTCACCATTAGCATCATAAATTAAAGTTGCTTCACTGGAACCTTTATAATCACTAATATCAGGAGTTCCCTGAATTATCCAGGTGACAGCACCCAAGATAGCGCCTGTTCCCAGGGCAAAAATCAATAAAAAAGATATTAAAAATATTGCTTTTGTTCTTTTCTTCATTACTTAACCTCCCGTCAATACAACATTATAACATAAAACAGCTGTTTATGGTACCCCTTGTTAGTAATTAATCTATCTGTTATAATTAAATGACAAAGGATACAGGAGGTGAAGTACCTGTTGCCGAAAGCAAGGGACAGGTGTTTTTTATGGAAATTAAAGAACAGTTAAAGATACTAAAAAGAGGGGTAAGCGATCTTATCTCAGAAGATGAACTCAAAGACAAATTGGTTGAAGCCGAAAAAGAAGGAAGACCTTTAAAAGTTAAGCTCGGACTTGATCCATCTGCACCAGATATTCACTTAGGACATACAGTGGTACTTCGTAAGCTGAAGCAGTTTCAGGATTTAGGACATGAGGTTCATTTAATTATTGGAGATTTTACAGGCATGATTGGAGACCCAACCGGGAAATCTGAGACTAGAAATCAGCTGACTAAAGAAGAAGTTTTAGAAAATGCTCGTACATATCAAGAACAGTTTTCTAAAGTGCTGGATCCGGAAAAAACAAATGTTGTTTTTAATGGAGACTGGTTAAATGAAATGAATTTTGCTGATGTTTTAGAATTATCAGCTCACTATACAGTTGCCAGAATGTTAGAGCGTGATGATTTCTCCAAGCGCTATAATGC
>Ga0306868_1001638_pt1 | contig 11588 bp, 10 predicted proteins | sample AntRauTorckE6832_FD_190411 | JGI IMG/M metagenome (GOLD analysis project Ga0306868, IMG submission 190411) | Saline lake microbial communities from Rauer Islands, Antarctica - Metagenome Torckler E6 #832 (v2) (version 2) | ecosystem: Environmental > Aquatic > Non-marine Saline and Alkaline >... | reverse complement strand
CGCAAAAGTTTTTCATAATTGATATTTTCAGAAATACTATTATCTGTAATTTCTTCTGTTAATTGAAAATTATCTTTAATACTTCCTTTAAAAATTTCTGGATCCTGCGGCAGCATCACAACTTCTCTACGCAATTTAACCGGATCATAACTTTCTATTTCTTTTTCTTTATATGTGATTATACCCTGATCAGCAGTTATCATATTATTAAGCAGTTTTAAAAAAGTTGTTTTTCCGCCCCCACTTCTACCTAAAATTGCAGTAATCATCTTTTCATCCAACAATATTTTTTCAATATTTAAGATATCTTTAAATTTTACTTTCTCAAGTCTAAACATAATAGCCTCCTATTCAAAAAATAAAATTATTTAATGCTAATTTAAAATAAAATTCATTAATCCATTTTTTTAACTAAGCTCTTTAGGTTTTTTCACTAATCAATATTTATATTAAAAAAAGACCAGCTGCTTAAGCTGATCTTTTAGGTTAATATTATATTTAAGCATTCTGTGGTTCAGGTTTAAAAGTTTTAATTATAACTTCTTTATTATCCTGATCGCCATCAGAATCATCTGATTCTTCTATTCTATCTTTTTCCGGATCTCCGGTAATTTTTTCGCCTCTCATTAATCGTTTAATCTGATCAGCATTTAATGTTTCATGTTCTTTTAAGGCAGCTACAATTTTTTCTACTGTCTCAGAATTATCTCTGAGCAGTCTTTCTGCCGTACTATAACATTCTCCTACCATTTTACTAATTTCTTTATCTATACGAGCGGCAACTTCCTCACTGTAATTGCGCTGGCGAGAAATATCTCTACCCAAAAAGACCTGCTGATCATGTTTTTGACCAAAGGTTAATGGACCTAAGTTTTCACTCATTCCATATTCAGTTACCATAGCTCTAATTATTTTAGTTGCTCTTTCAATATCGTTCTGAGCACCTGTACTTATATCATCAAGAAAAATTGCTTCTGCAGCTCTTCCTCCCATTAAACTGGTAACCTTATCTAAAAGCTGTCCCTTAGTCATAAAGTTTTGATCATCTGAAGGGAGCGGAACAGTAAATCCACCTGCTCTACCACGAGGTATTATTGTTACCTTGTGGGTACGATCAGCATGCTCTAATAACTCACCTAATAAAGCATGTCCTGTCTCATGATAGGAAACAAGATTTTTTTCTTCTTCAGTTACAACTTTACTCTTCTTAGCAGGACCGGCAATTACTCTATCAATTGCATCATCAAATTCTTTCATTGCAATTATTTTTTTAGACCTTCTGGCTGCTAAAATAGCAGCTTCATTAGCTAAATTCTCCATATCTGCACCGGTAAAACCTGGAGTTCTTTTAGCAAGTATTTCTAAATCAATATCATCATCTAAAGGTTTATTTTGAACATGAATCTCAAGGATTTTTTGTCTTCCCAATCTATCAGGCTTATCAACCATCACCTGTCGGTCAAAACGTCCGGGTCTCAATAAAGCCGGATCTAAAACATCAGGTCTGTTGGTTGCAGCCATTAAAATAATACCTTCATTAGCTTCAAAACCATCCATTTCAACTAGAAGCTGATTTAATGTCTGTTCACGTTCATCATTGCCGCCTCCAAGGCCAGCACCACGCTGACGTCCAACAGCATCAAGTTCATCAATAAAGATAATACATGGTGAATTCTTTTTACCTTTTTCAAATAAATCTCTCACTCTAGATGCACCAACACCTACAAACATTTCTACAAAGTCTGAACCACTAATAAAGAAGAATGGTACTTCAGCTTCCCCTGCAACAGCTTTTGCCATTAAGGTTTTACCGGTTCCAGGAGGTCCGACCATTAAAACTCCCTTAGGTACTTCAGCACCCAATTCAGTAAACTTATCAGGTTTTTTCAAAAATTGAATTACTTCCTGCAGTTCCTCTTTTACTTCATCATAATTAGCAACATCATCAAACGTTACTTTAACATCACTTTCATTTAATTTAGCCTTACTTTTTCCAAATGACATCATTTTGCTGCCGCCACCCTGCATTTTCTGCATAATAAAAATCCAGGCAACAATTAGAATTACAACAGGTAAAATATAACTTAGAATATTAATCCACCATGGAGTAGTTGGCTGTGGTTTAGTATTAATGTTAACATCACCAGCTCTTAATTCCTGCATTAAAGCTGGAATTGCTTCCGGTGGAACTGGAACTTTAAAATCCCGATTATTAAATGTACCTGTCACTTCCTGATTACCAACTATAGTTACCTCATTTATAGTATCAGCTTCAACTTCCTGCAGAAGATTTGTGTATGTAAAATCTTCTATAGTAGACGGACCCTGCTGCATAAAAAATTGAGCAACTAGAATAGAAATAGCAATCAAAATTAAATAAAATCCTATATTTTTAATAAACTTATTCAAATTTCTTTACCTCCCCTACGACTTAAATCATATACAGTAAATATTATAACATAATATTTATATTTTGTAAATAAAATGGCTCTGACTTAATATTTTTTTTTTAAATTAGAGTCTAAAATTAAAAGTTCAGCTAAAGTATATTATATACCATCATTATTAAATTTCAATTAAAATATAAACATTATTTTTTAAGCCGCTGAGTATTTTATATATATAATTTCTCTTTTAAAACACCTATAAATGAAAGATTTCTGTATTTTTCTGCAAAATCAAGACCATAACCAACAACAAATTTATCCGGAATTTCAAAACCATTAAAATCTGCATCAATCTCTTTTTGTACTCTTCTATCGGGTTTATCTAATAGAGTTACTACATTAATACTTTTTGGATCACGGGTTTGAAGCATGTCAACAACATGTTTTAAGGTTCTACCGGTATCAATAATATCTTCTACAATTAAAAGATGTCTGCCTTCAATATTTTCTTCCATATCTTTAATAATTCTGACAACCCCGGATGATTCTGTTGAAGCACCATAACTTGAAACATCCATAAAATCAAAAACAACAGGTAGATCGATTTCTCTTGCCAGATCAGCCATAAATAAAACTGCTCCTCTTAAAACACAGAGCATTACAATATCATCATCATCATTATAATTATCTGTGATTTCTTTTCCCAGCTCTGAAATTCTCTGTTTCAATTCTTCTTCATCAATAATTACTTCCTTAATATCTTCTGCAAAAACAGTGTTTTTCCCCATTGTGATCCCCCTAATTATATTTTAATCTTAAAATTAAAACCTTATCTGTTTCCTGTGTAATTTTATAATTATTAGCAATTTTATATGGAGCCAGCCAGATAATATTATCCTCTGCATCTACAACAAGAATCAGCTGATCCCTCTCATATTTAGGAACTTTTTCGTCAATCAGAATATCTTTAACTTTTTTATGACCTGACATACCTAGAGGTATTAACTTATCACCAGCTTCTCTATTCCTTATAAATAAGGGTAACTTTAGTTTATCATAATCAAAAGCAGCCTGCTGCTGATTATCAGAAAAAGAAAATTCGCTGCTATCAACAATTTTAGAGCTTAAGCTGCGTTGATTGTCAATTTCAATTTCTTTTTCAGCTTTAATCTTAATTTTATTTATAAAGCGAGCTGTTAATTTATCTTTTTTAAAAAAAACTAAATTAGAATAACTTATCTCAACTCTGATTCCCGAAGCAATATCTACTCCTCGTCCTGTTTTTTTATCACTGATTAGCTTTTCAATTTCAAAAATATGATCAAGATATAAATCGTCAAGATTGTTATTTAGATGATTATAAATCAGTCTAGATATTCTCCGCTGTAAAACCTGATCAATATTTTGAAATTTACCAAAGTCAATGACAATTTTTTGGTCATTTTCACTTTTAAGTATTCTTTTATATTCTTTTAAAACCAGCTTTTCTAAAAATTCATTTTCCGCCGCCAGTAATTTGCTGCTGCGCGCTATAACTTCTCTAGCCCTATCGTTTATTTTCTTTTCTACAACTGGAAAAATTTGATTACGAATTATATTTCGGCTGTAAATATTTTTTTGATTACTGCTGTCAAAACGAGGCTTTAAATTCTTTTCTTCACAGTAGTCTAAAATTTCTTTTTTGCTAAATTTTAGCATAGGATGAATAACTTTAATTCCATTAACTTCTGCTGCAGGCCGGATTCCACTTAGCCCCTGCAGTCCACTTCCTCTAAATAAATTAAGCAGTACTGTTTCCGCCTGATCATCTCTGTGATGGGCAAGTGCTAATAAATCAAAATTATATTCTCCAATTATCTCTTTAAAAAAATCAAATCTTATTTTGCGGGCAGCTGCCTCAGCTGAAAATTTATTCTTTTTAATTATTTCAGGTAAATCCACCTGCTTGCGATATAATTTAATGCCTCTGGCTTTAGAAAAATCTTCTACAAAATCAGCTTCAGATTTAGATTCTTCTCTAAACATATGATCCAAATGAGCAGCAGCTATCTCTAGCTCAAGCTCATTTTTTAAGTCATAAAAAAGATTCAGCATCGCTAAAGAATCAGGCCCACCAGAAACAGCCAGCAGTAATTTCCTGCAGTCAGCAAGTAAATTATTATTGATAATAAATTTTTTAAATCTAGCTTCCATTAGGAAAGGCCTCCATAAATAAGCTCATTATCTATTTTTTATAAAAATATAAGCCTGCAAAATAATTTAATTAAGCAATTCTTCCTTTAAAAGTCCATAAAGCAAGTCGTGATCACTTACATAAAGCTCTGCACTATTAATGAAATCTAAAATATTTCTTAAAATGATTAAACCAGCTATTATAATATCAGCTCTCTTTGGCTGCAGACCTTTTACTTCATTTCGCTTTTCTAAACTAAGACTGCTTAAATTTTTGATGATTTTTTCAAGTTCAGAGTTTTTTATCTTTAGGTTTTCTATTCTGCTGCTGTCATACTCTTCCATTTTAAGCTTAACTGCTGCTAATGTAGTTATCGTACCACCTACACCCTTAACTTTTAATTCTTTTTCAAAATTTAAGTTTGCTGATAACAAATTTTCAACATATTTATTAATTTTATTTGCTTCTTCAGGTTTAATTTCTTTTTCAGAGTTAGAAATAAATTTTTCTGTCATCCTCACACAGCCGAGATCAAGACTTTCAAATTTTATTTCTTGAGCATCCGTCCAGATAAATTCTGTACTTCCACCGCCGATATCAATAATTAAAAAATCATCATCCAGATTAGAAGCAGCACCTAAATAATTGAATTCTGCTTCTTTTTTCCCACTTATTATTTCAAGTTCAAACCCCAGTTGACTAAGTCTATTACTTAATAGATAGGAATTATCAACATCTCTGAGAGCACTTGTGCCAATAACCCTAATTTTATCTATCTGATATTGATCGATAATAGCTCTATATTTTTTTAAAGCCTTAAAAACACGGTCAACAGCAGTTTTTTTTAACTTCCCGCTCTGATCTACACCCTCGCCTAATCTTGTTATTTCTAGTTTTCTAAGCAAAATATCAAAAGATTGGGCTGAGTTTTTTTCTCCTATTAATAAACGACAGGAATTAGTTCCTATATCAACTGCAGCTGCTCTCAAATTCATCAATCCTTTCCTTACAAATCTTACAATTTTCAGGCCAGTCAATCTTATTGAAAACAATTTTTCCAGCCGGATTAAACTGTTCTACCAGGTAATCAGCAAGATGAGTATGCAAGCATTTTATTCCTTCTTTCTCTTTAATTCCACCAACACCTGATTCAATCAAAGTTTTATACAAATCTTCAGAAATGTTTTTGGCTTTCTGCAGCTGTTCAGCTGATAATAATTTTTTTCTACTAACAGCATATTTGCGATGAGCCTGATTCATTAATCTCCTAAAATCCCGATCTTTTTTATATCTATTTCCCAGCTCAGCAATCAAATCACTATCTGCCTCCAGGCGATCAACTTCATAGCTTAAATAAGGGCAGCTGAGCCAGTAAATAGTTGGTGCTGCAATATTATTAACAAATGGGTTAACAGCAACAACTGCAGGGAATCCAAAAGGACAATAACCTGCTGCCTCTAAAAAGTTATTAATCTTTCTATCTAACTGCAGCTCAACAATTTTATGATCATTCATGATTTCTGCTCCCTTGAAATATTCATTATAAATCTTCGTATAAAAAAGAGAAAACACCCCTTAAACGAATTAAAGGATGTTTAAAAAGTCAATAAAAATTGGCAAATATTTATTTGGAACTTCCACCGTTCTTTGCCTCTCTGCTTTTTAGATCTTGCTGACGTTCACTGCTCTGCTTCAAGAAACGTTCCATTTTTTCATCAAAGGACATCTCTGGAGCATGATCAATTCTATCATCTGGATCCTCTAACTGTTTGATGGAAAGACCAATTTTCCCGTCATCATCGACATTAATAACTTTAACCTTAACTTCATCTCCCTGTTTAAGGAAATTACTAATATCTTTTACATAAGTGTTAGCAACCTCGGAAATATGAACTAAGCCTGTCTCTCCACTTTCCAATTCAACAAAAGCACCAAAATTTGTTATCCCTGTAACTTCTCCTACAACTATACTTCCAACTTCAATGGACATCTTTAAAAAATTCCTCCCTAGATATTAATATTGTACTCATTATAACTTAATTAAGACAGAAGTGTCAAATTTATTGGCTAAAATTTTCTAAAATTTTAAAGTTAAAGAAATTCTACCCCGTTTTTGATCAACATCCAGCACTTCAACCTCTATATTCTGACCAATTTCGACAATCTCAAATGGATCCTCTACATACATCTGACTCATTTCTGAAATATGCAGCAGCCCATCCTGTTTTAAACCAATATCAACAAACGCTCCAAAATCAACTACATTTCTGACCTTTCCTCTAAAGATCATACCTGACTCAATATCTTCTATCTTTAAAATATCTTTTCTAAAAATTGGAGCCGGCATAGAATCACGGGGATCTCGACCCGGCTGTTTTAGAGAAGCAACTATATCTTTAGCTGTCGGCAGACCAATTTCTAAATCTGCAGCTGTTTTTACTAAATCAACCTCATTTAAATTTTCTCTAATCTCTTTAAGTTTTACTTTATCCCTAATATCTGCAGCTAGATAACCAATATTCTCTAATATTTTTTCAGAAGCCTGATAAGATTCCGGATGGATTGGAGTTAGTGCGAATGGATCTGCTTTAGAATCCAGACGAATAAACCCTGCAGCCTGTTCGTAAGTTTTTGGTCCAAAACCATAGACATCAAGCAGTTCTTCCCTTTTATTAAATTTACCATTCTGACTCCGATGTTCAATGATTTTTTCTGCATTATTTGAACTTATACCTGCTACATAGGTTAGAAGCGCAGCTGAAGCTGTATTGATTTCTACCCCAACATGGTTAACAGCATCTACAACAACCTCATTTAAAGCCTTTTCCAGGCGTTTTTGAGAGATATCATGTTGATACATCCCAACCCCAAGAGATTTAGGATCTATTTTTACCAGTTCAGCCAGTGGATCCTGAATTCTGCGACCAATAGAAATTGCTCCTCTGATTGAAACATCTAAATCCGGAAATTCTCTGCGCGCTAGTTTAGAGGCCGAATAAACAGAGGCACCTGCCTCACTAACAATAGTATATTCAACATCCATTCCACCTTTTATTAATTCTGCCACAAAACTTTCTGTTTCACGACTTGCAGTACCATTACCAATTACAATCAAATCTATTTCATATTTTTTAACTAATTTTGCAATTTCAGCCGCCGCTTCTTCCTGTTTATTAACCGGTGGATGGGGATAAATGGCTCCTGTCTCTAATAACTTACCATCTTCAGCTAGAGCAGTAAGTTTACACCCTGTTCTAAAAGCAGGGTCAACTGCAAGTACTCTCTTTCCTTCTAAAGGTGGCTGCATTAAGAGAGATCTTAAATTTGTTGAAAAGTTATTGACTGCTTTCTCTTCTGCTTTTTCTGTTAGCTGATTGCGAATTTCTCGTTCTAAAGAAGGAAAGATAAGTCGTTTATAAGCATAATCAACAGCATTAATTAAATGTTCAAAACTCCCTTTTTTTCTATTATCAAATTGATAAAGATTATAAATCATCTCTAATGCGCGTTGATCATCAACTTCTGCTTTTACCCGCAGAACATCTTCGTTTTCACCTCTATTTATTGCTAGAATACGGTGAGGAGGGATTTTGTTAATTGATTCTTTAAACTCATAATAATCCTGATATTTTCCATCCTTATCCTCATTTTTCTGATCAGATGTAATTTTAGCCGTTTTAAACACAAAATCTCTTAATTTTTTGCGGAGCTCAGCATCATCAGATATTTCTCCGGCAATTATATCTTCTGCTCCACTCAAAATAGCTTCTATACTCTCAAGCTCTTTTTCTGGATCTAAATATTCCCGGGCCAACTCCTTGATTTCAACCCCACTTTTTTCCTGAACAAATATCAGATCTGCCAGAGGTTGTAATCCTTTTTCAACCGCTTTAGCAGCCTTTGTCTGTTTTTTAACCTTAAAGGGACGATATAAATCTTCAACTTCCTGTAAAGTATCAGCTTTTTTAAGTTTATTTAAAACTTCATCATCTAATTTATCCTGTTTATCAGCTGCTGCTGCAACTTCATTTTTGCGTTCATTTAATCGGCGTAGATAATCTATCTTTTCTTCAATATTTCTTATCTCTTCTTCATCCAGACTACCGGTCATTTCTTTTCGATAACGAGCAATAAAGGGAACTGTGTTGCCTGAATCTAATAGATCAACCGTAGCCTTAATCTTTTTTTCTTTTAAATTCAATTCTGATGCTGCTAATTTAAATAAATCTGATTTAATATATTCTGACATTAAAAAACTCCTTTGCTTAACATTAATTATTAATATTTATGTTAAAAATTTCAAATTTAAAAATAAAGATTTTAGCTTTTACTCTTCCTTTTCAGAATCAGAGTTTTCTTCTTCCTCTACTGGAATAAACATTTTCTCTCCTGGTTTTACCAGCCCCAATTTTTCTCTGGCAACTTCCTCTATATATTCATAACTATTGCTGTTTTCTAATTGTCTTTTTAATTTCTCATTTTCAGCTTCAGCCTTAGCGATTTGAAATTCAATTTCTTCAATCTTATTTTCCAGCTGATTCATCCTTGTTATATTTTGATAAAAATTAAAGGCAGCAACAAGAGCCACAATTATTACAATTGTAATTACTACAGGGTTTAATAAAAAATCTTTTCTCTGTCGAGGCATTATTAATTCCTCCTCATAAAATCAATTATGATTACAATTATAATTATACTTTAAAATTAGTGATTAATCAAAAAAGCAGCCGAATTTTGATTCGGCTGCCTTAATAATTTGTCTATTCTTTTTAATACTTTAATTATATTAAGTTTTTAATTAAAATATACGTTCTTCTGTTTCAGCATCAAATACATGGATTTTTCTTAAGTCAACACCAAGTGAAATTGTATCTCCTGTTTTTGCCTTACTTTCAGCTTCTACACGAGCAATTAAAGAGTGTCCTTCTTCAGCTAAATAAAGATAAATCTCAGAACCCATAGGCTCAACAACATCTACATCAGCCTGGAAAGAGTTGTCTTCTTTAACTTCAAAATCATGATTAATATCTGTATCCACAATATCTTCAGGTCTACAACCAAAGACTACATCTTTACCTGCGTAATCCTTAATATAATCTTCTTTGTCCTCAGGTACACGGATCCTAAAGGTTCCATCACCTTCAATATAGTAAGTGTCTCCATCTTTTTCAATCTTAGCATCCATAAAGTTCATAGCTGGAGAACCAATAAATCCAGCAACAAACATATTTACAGGCTGATTATATAAAGTTAATGGATCTGCTACCTGCTGAATTAAACCATCTTTAAGCACCACAATTCTATCTCCCATGGTCATTGCTTCAGTCTGATCATGTGTTACATAAATCATAGTTGTCTGTAATTCATCATGCAGTTTTGAAAGCTCAGTTCTCATCTGAACTCTTAATTTTGCATCAAGGTTAGAAAGAGGCTCATCCATTAAGAATACCTGAGGTTCACGTACAATTGCACGCCCTAAAGCTACACGCTGTCTCTGACCACCAGATAACTGCTTAGGTTTTCTTTCTAATAACTGCTCAATACCTAAAATATCAGCAGCTTCCTGGACTCGTCTTTCAATTTCTTCTTTAGGGAATTTACGTAATTTAAGACCAAAAGCCATGTTATCATAAACATTCATATGTGGATAAAGAGCATAGTTCTGGAAAACCATTGCAATATCTCTATCTTTCGGTGCTACATCATTAACTACATTTTCACCAATTTTTAAAGTACCATCACTAATTTCTTCCAGACCGGCAATCATTCTTAAAGTTGTTGATTTACCACACCCAGAAGGTCCTACCAGTACAATAAATTCCTTATCTCTGATCTCTAAACTCTGATCCTTTACTGCCTCTAAATCACCAAAACGCTTATAAATATGTTCCAAAGTTACACTTGCCATTAAAAAATCCTCCTCATAATTTTAGTTGTATTTTGATATTGATGACTCCCTAATAATTAACTCGGGAGTTAAAACCTTAATTTGTTGACTATCTAATTCTTCATTTATCAATTTTAATAAAAAATCTAATGAATATTGACCCAGTTTTTCCACTGGTTCACTTAAAACTGTCAGGGGTGGATCAATAACCGAGGTTAAAATATTATCACCATAACCCACTACTGCAAAATCATCGGGAATAAAATATCCTCCAATTTTAATTGCTTCCACAAGCCCAATTGTTGTTAACTCTCTGGTAGAAATAAAAGCGTCAGGAATTACATCACCTTCAATAATTTCTAGAAAAACATCAAAACCAGCCTGTCTGTCAGCTTCAGTTGAAAAAATCAGGTCATTATTAACTTTTAAGCCTGCATCGATTAATGCGTCTTTGTAACCACTAATCTTTTCTTCCTCAATCAAATCATCTTCATCTCCACAGACCAGTGCTATTTTTTTGAAATTTTCTTCAATGAGATGTTCCACAGCTCTGTAGATCCCCTGACTGTAATCTGTTAAAACTGAGGTGAAAAAATTTTCCTCTGCCAGGCGGTTAACTAAAACAATTGTATTTTCCCGGCTAAAACTAGCTCTCAAGAGATGACTTCCCACTAATTTGCCGCCAATAAAAATTGCTCCATCAACCTGATTTGATTCTAAAAGAGAAAGATAAGACTTTTCTTTTTCTTCCTGATTATTGGTATTGCAGAGTATTATTTGATAACCCCTGCTTTCGGCAGCTCTTTCAATGCTTTTTACAATTTCAATATTACCCGGACTGTCCATTTCTGCCAGAATCACAGCAATCATATTAGTCTTTTTGGCTGCTAATCCCCTTGCTAGTTGATTTGGCCTATAATTATTTTCCTTTGCAATTTTCAAAATTTTTAACTTTGTCTCTCTCCCAACTCCTGGCTTATCATTTAAAGCTCGAGAAACAGTTGATTCTGCTACATCAGCCATTCGGGCAATATCTTTAAGGGTAATCTGCATCTTTATTTTCCTGCCTCCAATTTTAACCAGCTTCGCAATTTACGCAAGCGCTTGCGAAACTATGAATAAAAAAGAGCCTGTAATAATT
>Ga0306868_1001636_pt1 | contig 11595 bp, 8 predicted proteins | sample AntRauTorckE6832_FD_190411 | JGI IMG/M metagenome (GOLD analysis project Ga0306868, IMG submission 190411) | Saline lake microbial communities from Rauer Islands, Antarctica - Metagenome Torckler E6 #832 (v2) (version 2) | ecosystem: Environmental > Aquatic > Non-marine Saline and Alkaline >... | reverse complement strand
AAATCGCCAAGCGGGGCTTTTGGGTTTGCAGTACTTCGCTCGGTTACAGATACTATTCTTAAAAATAATCAGAATATTCTGGGCTCTCTAAAAGTTATTGCTAACTTGCACACTGATTAGTTACAATAATCGGTATAACTGCCAATAATCGTTAAAAAGTACAACAAAAATAAGTACTGCCATTGAATATAAAAAAAGGGCTGATGAAAACTCTCTTCACCAACCCTCTTCTGTATAACAAACCTGTAGGACTATCCTTACTTTTTGTCTTCTTTCTTCTCCTCAGGTTCTTCATCCGATTTAGCTTCCTCAGCCTTAGGTTCTTCTGCTTTAGCTTCCTCGGCTTTAGGTTCTTCTGCTTTGGGCTTTTCCGCTTTAGGTTCCTCGGCTTTAGCTTCTTCTGCTTTAGGCTTTTCCGCTTTAGCTTCCTCGGCTTTAGCTTCTTCTGCTTTGGGCTCTTCAGCCTCAGGCTCTTCGGCTTTTTCTTCTTTTCTTTGCGCTTCCATCTCCACTTCACGACGCTTTCTCAGCTCCTGGGCGCGCAGCTCGTTAACCTCTTTTTCTTTAGAGAGGCGTGCTTTGCGCTCTTCTATCGTCTCATTTTTAGCATCAGAGGCCGTCTTCTCAATCCTGGCCTCTTTCTCTTCCAGCCATTTCTTGAATTTGGCATCGGCCTGCTCTTGTGTCAGGGCTTCCTTATTAACGCCTTTCTGCAGGTGATTTTTCATCATCACCCCTTTATAGGAAAGGATAGCTCTTACAGTGTTGGTAGGCTGGGCTCCATGTTGAAGCCATTCCAGCGCCCGGGCAAAATCCAAATCAATGGTTGCCGGTTTCGTAACAGGATTATACGTGCCAAGTCTCTCAATATATCTTCCATCTCGTGGTGCACGACCATCCGCAATAACGATGTGGTAATAAGCTCTTTTCTTCTTACCACGTCTCTGCAATCTAATTTTTGTTGGCATAACTATTTTTAACTTTTAATAAATGCTTTAAAAAAGGACTGCAAAATTGCGACTTTTTTCTTAAACAAAAAAGAAGTTTTACTGAAAAGTTCTGAAAAAAAGCACTTAACCCGGATTATTCATAAATATTACATTTTCAGTATTTACAGGTAATCCTGGCTAACCCTGACATAGAAAAACGACGGCTTTCATTTTTCCTGAAAACCTTACATTTACTCCGTCGTAAGAATAATTCATTTTTTGTAAAAACCCAATTATTAACAAATGCGAAAGTTGCATTAGTGGCTTGAATTCTGCTTTTATTAAATGACTGTTTTTGTAAATAGCTCTGTATCAACTTCTACTATTTTCCAATTTTGCTATACGGCTATCTGCAGAACTCCTGGTCCGCATTAAAACATAATGTCGCATTTTTATGTCGGGAATACAGTAAAAAGCAAATCAAAAATTCATAGATAGCTGATAATCTGATTTTAAATATTAAAGCAAAAGCTAACTGCGACAAGAATACGACATTTCATTTTGCAAGGTTCAAGATTCAACTATTTGATTCTCAAAAGGCGGGTCAAGAGTTCTGATCTTAGTGAATCTTTGTGCCCTTGTGTCTTAGTGGCCTTCCGGAAGATCTGCCACAAAGGCGCAAAAACTTAAATTAACACAAAGTTATACCTAAGTTGAGCGGTTTGAACAAAGTGAAAAAGCGCTTTACTTATCCGCAGGCGGACGATTTAGAAATTGTTGTATTTCACCGAATGAGTAGCCTGTCCCGCAGAATTGCGGGAAGGTGAAATGCTTACAATTTCTTTATCGTAAGCGAGAATCGCTCAATTTGGGTTATACTATTATTTGAAGTTAATTTATTGATATTCACCATTCTACTGTTCCGATTTTTAAGTTCGAAACTTGAGTTATTAAAAAAACAATAGAACACTGATGACACAGATTGAACTGATTTTTTATGCCCGCTAAATAATTACCATTTTTTATGAATTATTCGGGTTACAGGGCTACAAATAAAAAAAATCCAATAATTATTAACAAAATGACGCCATCCTCATGAAAGATAGTAATTTTAAAGACGTAAACAACAGGTGAACAGGATATCTTATTTACCTATATTTCAATTAATTACAACAAACGTACTTTATGTTTATTATATTTGATACTGAAACTACGGGACTCCCAAAAAACTTTAACGCTCCGGTGTCTGACAGCGCCAATTGGCCGCGCATGGTGCAGCTGGCCTGGCAGATTCATGATGAAAAGGGGAACCTTGTGGAAGCCCATGAATACATTGTAAAGCCCGAAGGGTATGAAATCCCCTACAATGCCACCAAAATCCACGGCATTACTAACGAAAAAGCCGGGAAGGAAGGCGTAGAGCTCGCATGGCTGCTGCAATTATTCAACAAATCACTGGGCAAGGCAGAGTTTGTTGTAGGTCACAATATCCGGTTTGACCTCAACATTCTTGGGGCAGAATATTTCCGCAAAGGCATTAAAACGCCTATGGAAACGATGACATCCGTCGACACGATGGACTCTTCTATAACTTACTGCGCTCTGCCCGGCGGCAAAGGCGGAGGGTATAAACGACCCAACCTCACCGAGCTGCACCAAAAGCTCTTTGGCGAAACATTTGATGAAGCACATAATGCCACGGCAGATGTGGAAGCCACAGCGCGGTGCTTCCTGGAGCTTGTACGCCTCAACGTCATCCCTTCCGACGCTATCCGCTTTAGTCCCGAACAGGTGCGTAATTTCCTGGAAAACAACCCCGACACGGTGCAACCTGCCGGAGTATCGGTTAAAGCCCGGAGCAAAGTCGCCACCGGGCAGCCCGGGGCAGCAGAGCAAGTGGTGACAGACAGCGGCCAGGGAGCTGCTGCAGGAATCCCTTACAGCCACCTGCATGTACACACCCAATACTCTATCCTTGACGGAGCTGCCAAAATAAAAAGCCTGGCACGTAAAGCAGCTCTGGATGGCATGCATGCCTTGGCCATCACCGACCATGGGAACATGTTTGGCGTAAAGGACTTTCATCAAACTATCCTCAACCAGAATAAAGCCGTGGAGAAGGCCTGGAAGACCGACCCGGCAACGCTGCGGCAAAAGATAGCAGAGCTGAAAATTGAGCTTTCCAATGCTCCCACCACAGGAAAAAAAGACGATGTTAAAGAAGAGATAGGCAAAACCGAGGATAACCTGAAAGAACTGTTGGTTTTACAGAAAGCCTCCACCCTCAAGCCTGTTATCGGTTCCGAGTTTTATGTTGCTCCGCGCAGCATGTACAAAAAAGAGGATAAGCGCGACGGCAAAGGGCACCACCTCATTTTACTGGCCAAAAACCTCACAGGGTATCATAACCTCCTGAAAATGTCGAGTCTGGCCTACCTCGACGGGTTTTATTACCATCCCCGTATCGACAAGGAGCTGCTTAAAAAACACCGGGAAGGGCTGACAGCGATGTCGGCCTGCCTGGGAGGTGAGCTGGCACAGACTATCATGAACCAGGGCGAAGAGGCTGCCCGCAAAGTGGTGGAAGAGTTCAAAGAACTGTTTGGCGATGACTATTACCTGGAGATGCAGCGCCACCCCACCAGCGATGAGCGCACAAAAAACGTCTATGAAGACCAGACCTTTGTTAACAGCATATTAAAAAAGTTTAGTGAGGAATATCAGGTTAAGATGATAGCTACCAACGACGTCCATTTTGTGGATGCCAAAGACGCCCCTGCCCACGACCGCCTGATCTGCATCAGCACTAATAAAGATGTTGACGATGAAAAACGGATGCGTTACACACAGCAGGAGTGGATGAAAACTCAGGACGAGATGCGGGCGCTGTTCTCCGATGTTCCCGAGGCGCTGAAAAATATCCGGGAGGTGGTCGACAAAGTGGAAGTTTTTGAGCTCAATAGCAACCCGGTAATGCCCGAGTTTGTGCTCCCTGAGGAGTTTGACGACCATAACGAATACCTGCGTCACGTCACCTACCAGGGCGCCGCTATGCGGTGGGGCGAAGAGCTGACGCAAGAGATCAGGGAACGGATAGACTTTGAGCTGGCAACCATCCGCAAGATGGGTTTTCCGAGTTATTTTTTGATTGTGTGGGACTTCCTGAAAGCCGCCCGCGAGCTGGATGTTGCCGTAGGGCCAGGAAGGGGGTCGGCAGCAGGGTCGGCGGTAGCCTACACCCTGCGCATCACAGAAATAGACCCTATCAAGTACGACCTGCTCTTTGAGCGCTTCCTCAACCCTGAAAGGGTCTCTATGCCTGATATCGATATAGACTTTGACGACGACGGCAGGGCACGCATCCTCGACTGGGTGGTGAAAAAGTATGGGGATAAACGGGTGGCCCATATCATCACCTTTGGCTCTATGGCCGCCAAATCAGCTATACGTGATGTGGCCCGCGTGCAGCGGCTGCCCCTGCCTGAGGCCGACCGACTGGCCAAGATGGTCCCCGACAGGCCGGGGATGACCCTGGACAAAGCCTACAAAGACTCTCCCGAGCTCACTAACGAACTGGCTGCCGGCACACCCGAGGTGAAGTCGGTACTGCAATATGCAAAAACGCTGGAAGGCTCCGTAAGAAACATAGGCACACATGCCTGCGGAATTATCATAGGACGCGATGACCTGGAAAATTTTGTTCCTATTACTACTGCCAAAGACTCTGAGCTGACCTATGTTACGCAGTATGACGGCAATTTTGTGGAGTCTATAGGGCTGTTGAAGATGGACTTCCTCGGGTTAAAAACACTCTCTATCATTAAAGACGCCATCCAGAATATCAAGCGCTCCAAAGATGTAGAGGTAGATATCGAAAACATCCCGCTCGACGACGCCAAAACCTATGAGCTCTACAGCCGTGGCGAAACCACAGGCCTCTTCCAGTTCGAATCGCCGGGCATGAAAAAACACCTGAAAGACCTGAAGCCGGAACGTTTCGAAGACCTTATCGCCATGAATGCCCTCTACCGGCCGGGACCTATGGAATATATCCCCAGCTTTATCAGACGCAAGCACGGCGAAGAAGAAATCGCTTACGACATCCCCGAAATGAAGGAGTACCTGGAGGAGACCTACGGCATTACAGTGTATCAGGAGCAGGTGATGCGCCTGGCACGCAAGCTGGCAGGCTTTAGCCGCGGCCAGTCGGATACCCTGCGCAAAGCCATGGGTAAGAAGAAAAAAGAACTGATGGCCGAACTGAAGGTGAAGTTTTTTGAGGGGTGTAAAGCCAACGGACATGAGCTTAATAAAGTGGAGAAGATATGGAACGACTGGGAAGCATTTGCCAAGTATGCCTTTAACAAATCGCACGCTACCTGCTACTCCTATGTCTCGTATCAAACCGCTTACCTTAAGGCGCACTACCCTGCTGAATTCATGTCCGCAGTGTTAAGCCGCAACATGAACAGCATCGAAAAAGTAACCTTCTTTATTGATGAATGCCGACGTATGGGCATCAAGGTGCTGGGCCCTGATGTGAATGAAAGCTATTCACGCTTTACTGTTAACCAGGACGGAGAAATAAGGTTTGGCATGACGGCCATCAAAGGCGTGGGAGAAGCCGCAGTAGAAGCCATTATCAATGAGCGGCAGGAAAACGGGCCCTATCAGAACATTTTTGACCTGGTGAAGCGGTGCGACCTGCGGGCAGTAAACCGCAAGAGTTTAGAAGCCCTGGCCCTGGCCGGCGGCTTCGATGGTTTTGGCGGCGCACACCGCGCACAATACTTCCAGGAGCAGGAAAAAAATATCCTGTTTATCGAAAAGATAGTGAAGTACGGCCAGCAGTACCAGGCTAATCAAAGCTCTGCGCAGGCCTCCCTCTTCGGAGAGATGCAGAACAGCGATCTGCCCACCATACGCTTCCCGGACACGCCGCGGTGGGGACAAATAGAGCAGCTAAAAAAAGAGAAGGATGTCATCGGGTTCTACCTCTCCGGGCACCCACTGGACGACTACAAACCAGTTATCAAGCACCTGTGTAACGCCACAATCAGCGATCTGGACAGGCCTATGCATGAGCTGGTCAATAAAGAGTTCAAAGTGGCAGGGATTGTCTCGATACCCTCGCAACCCAGCCTCTACACAAAAACAGGCAAACCAATGGGGCGCTTTACGCTGGAAGATTACAACGGCTCGAAAGAGTTTTTTGTGTTTGACAAAGTGCTGAGTAATCATAAGGCAAATATAGAAACCGAAGGCATTCCCCTGATGCTCAGGATAAAAGTATCCGAAGGTAAATATAAAGATGCTGACAACAATAAAAAGTATTTTATGAACATCGAAGAGATACAGTTTCTGGGAGATGTGATGAACAATGCCGACACAACAGTAATAATTACTATTGACTTAGAGCAGATAACCAACACCCTGGTGCAAGACTTGCATAAGGTAGTGGAAGCCAATCCGGGCAAGCATAAGCTGCAGGTCAAAGTACGCTACCCACGCGAACAAATTGACCTGGAGATGCCCGGCCGCAGCAAAAAAGTAGACCTGGCAGGGTTTACAAAAGATGCCGGACAGCTGCACGGAATTAAGTACAGTTTGTCATAGGTCAAAGCAACATTGTCATGCAATTGCATTTTGGAATAATAATTGACCCATCATTGCTAAAAATTATTATTTTTGAAATAAAATCAAAAACACATTAAATATAAAGCTATGTCGATAGAAATTACTGATGCAAACTTCGAAGAGAAAGTGGTTAATTCCGATAAGCCTGTTATCCTGGATCTGTGGGCTGAATGGTGTGGTCCCTGCCGTATGGTAGGACCTATTGTTGATGAAATAGGAGAAGAATATAAAGACCAGATTATTGTAGGTAAGCTGGATGTAGACAACAACCCCTCCATTACGGCTAAGTATGGTATCCGCAACATCCCCACAATTTTGTTCCTGAAAAAAGGAGAAGTGGTCGATAAACAGGTAGGTGCTGTGCCCAAACAAGCCCTTGTAGAAAAGGTGGAGGCAGTTATCAACAAATAAATGATCGCTGAATAAAACTGACAGGAGGCAGTTTGCATGGGCGAACTGCCTTTCTTTTATGAGTTATGAGTTATTCGATAGATAAAGAACGGCTGCAGCCGCTAACGAAGCTGGAATTTTTGGCGAAACAGGTGGTGGAAGGGTTTATTACCGGAAAGCATAAAAGTCCTTTCCATGGCTTTTCGGTAGAATTTGCCGAGCACCGCCTGTATAACACAGGCGAATCGACCCGGCACATCGACTGGAAGCTCTACGCAAAAACGGAGCGCCTGTATGTCAAGCGTTTTGAAGAAGAGACCAACCTGCGGTGCCAGATTATTCTCGATCACTCTTCTTCCATGTATTTCCCCTATGAGAAAAAGCCCTCTCTCGAACGCCCCAACAAAATCACCTTCTCCGTCTATGCCGCAGCAGCCATTTTGCAGCTGCTGAAACAGCAGCGCGATGCCGCCGGACTCAGTGTGTTCTCCGACAATATAGAATTTACCACCGATGCACGGTCGAGCAATACACATCACCGCTATCTCTTTTCTTCGCTGGAAAAGTATCTGGCGCCGGAATCTAAAGACGGGCAGCGCACTACTGCTGCCGTAGACGCACTGCACCTGATAGCCGAACAAATACACAAACGTTCGCTGGTTATCCTCTTCAGCGATATGCTCGAAAATATCGATAATCCTGACACGCTCTTTTCGGCCCTTCAGCACCTGAAACATAACAAGCATGAAGTAATCCTGTTTCATGTGCACCACAAGGGTAAAGAGCTGGACTTTGATTTTGACCAGCGCCCCTACCGTTTTGTGGATATGGAAACCGGAGAAAAAATAAAACTACTGCCCGATGAAATACGCGAGCGTTACAAGAAAAAGCTGCATCACTATACCGAAGAGCTAAAGCTGAAATGCGGCCAGTATAAGATCGATTTTGTTGAAGCCGATATCAGCAAAGGCTTTGAACAAATCCTGCAACCCTTTTTAGTAAAAAGAAGTAAATTGTATTAATATGCCTGGCACATTACGATGAAATATTTTACAGGCTAAAGGTCATATATACTGATAATTAAGCGATAAGGGAAATTACCACCGCCATCTGTCAGAATTATCTCATTATGTATATCTGGAAAAGCATGTGGAATTTTGAACCCCATGAGATTAGCACCCACATTGATGCGGGTGGCCGGGATGCCTGACATGGTCCGACCGAAATAGCCATCTTTTAAAAGAGGTCATAATACCTAATCCATACTGTTTTTCGAAAGGTTAATTAATATACTTTTGATTATGTCAAAAGGTGTAAAATATTATTTGCCGGATACTGAACTAAACTGGCTTGTCATCCAGTATGAAACCATTCAGTTTGATGGTAAGCTGCTACTCACTGACAGATTTGTTCCCCGTGTTGATATAGCTTTAGTGTTTCACTTTAAAGATACACCGATTATTTTGGAGCCAAAGCAAATGCAACTTCCCATCTTTTTTATTGCACCCGTTATGCGCAAATCTATGAAATTAGAGGTTGATGGAATACTGGACACATTAATAATTACTTGTCTCCCTTCCGTATTATCCAGATCTCTGAAAATTGATCTGTCCCCCGCCAAAGCACTAAATATCCATCTGGATTATGATAAGTTTTATCCCTTATGGAGTAAGATGAAAAGATTGGAATCCACAGAAATGAGAATTGCATGCTTTTCAGAATTTGTAAATAGCTTTCAGCATGACTCATACAGCCCCGATATGATAGATATTGCATACAGGGACATTGTTGAAAATAGCATTTTATTGCCGTTTTCCGAAACGCTGAAGGACATTAACATTGATGAAAGAACATTACAACGAAGTTTCTTAAAACGAATCGGTGTAAGTCCAAAAATGTTAGCACGGATTGCGAGGGTGAATCATCTGTGGGAAGAAATAAATAGGCAAAAAGCAACAAGTTACCAGGACCTGGTGTATCTTGGAAATTATTTTGACCAGTCACATTTTATCAAAGATTTTAAGAATCTTGTTGGGGAAACCCCTTCTCATTTTTTTAAACGTAACCTCAAGATGGTAAAAATGCTTTCAGGAAAACAGTGAATTCTATTGTTTTATGTCGGTTTTTTACTATTTTCTGAAGCTTGTTCATGCTACTTTTACTGAAGTTCCAAAAAGATAAAAAAGTATGAAAATCAATAAGTATTGGCGGCTGTTTGTTTTATTGCTTGTTCCGCAATTATTCTTTTTATGCAGCAAAGCCCAGGAACAAAAACTGCAATCATTTACCCAATACGATTTTGTTCCGGGTGATGAGATCTTGTTTTATGACGACTTTTCGCAGGATGCCATTGGCGACTTCCCTGCATTGTGGACCACAAACGGAAGCGGAGAGGTGAAAACACTGAATATTGCTCCCGGAAAATGGTTTCACATGAATGCAGAGGACGCTGTTTATTCCTACATAAATCCTATCCCCTTTCCTGAGAATTTTATTGTGGAGTTTGATCTGATTGTAGACGACGAATTTGTTGAATTCGAGATGACACTTTATGAAGGCGATGAGGATGTTGAAATGAGTACCGATTTATATCCCGGACCTCGGGGCTTGCAGATCTGGCCATGTTCGGAATACGGAGGAGCCTGGCGAACCAAAGGCTTTGATGAAGAAAACTGGCTGGAAGGGAGTTCGGAAAAGAATCCCATCCTGAGCGGCGAGATTAACCATGTGATTGTCTGGATCCAAAACAGGAGGGTGAGGATCTACCACAGGGGAGAGAAAGTGCTGGATGGGCCCACCACTATTGTAAGAGGTACAAAATTTAACCGCCTGCGCTTTTGCTGCTGGGATTCGGAAAGCAAACCCTTCCTGTCGAATCTTCAAATAAGCACGGCTGCCCCCGATATCAGAAGCAAGCTAATAACCGAAGGAAGAATGATTTCTTACGGAATTTATTTCGATAGTGGAAAAGATGTTGTAAAACCCCAATCTTATGGTGCGTTAAAAGACATTGCCAATGTATTGAAAGAAAATCCCGGTGTTCGTGTGAAAATAGTGGGCCATACCGATAGTGACGGTGATGAGGCAATGAACCTGGAATTGTCGAAACGGCGCAGCCAATCTGTAAAAAATGAGCTGAACAAGACATTTGGTATTGATAAAGCAATATTGGATACTGATGGGGAAGGCGAAAGTCAGCCGCTCGTTTTAAATACAAGCGCTGAAGGAAAAGCGAAAAACCGCAGGGTTGAATTTATCAAATTGTAAACTTTTAAAAATTACACGATATGAAAAAATATCCAGCATATTTGATGATAAGTGTATTGTTTTTGCTGATGGTAAGTTGTTCGGGCAAAGCAAATGAAAAACAAGAAGGTTCCGTAGTCGAAACAGATAGCAATGAAGAAATTGCTGCGCCGGGAGCCCAGAGACTGCCTTCCACAAGAGTTTACGGTATAGAATCGGGCTATATAAAATACAAAAGCAAGGCATCGGGCTTTGACCTTATCACTGAAAGGTGGTTTGATAATTACGGGGCGCTTCAATACGAAGAGATTTATTTGATAATGGGTGAGGAAAAGAACGGTTCCTCCACGCTGATTAGGGATGGAAGCAGGTATACCTGGAATTTTGACAGTACGGAAGGCCAATGTCATAAAAATTACCATGCTCCTAAGAACTCCTACGATGAACTCACCCAGCGGCAAATTGACCGGTACGGAATTAAGAGGCTTGGAGAAGAAGAAGTCCTCGGCAGAATGTGTCAGAAACTGAGTTCTGAAAAACCAGCTAAAACCCTGCAGTGGATTTGGAAAGGGATTGCGCTGAAATCTGTTTCAGAATTTGGTAAACAGGAAGTTACAATAGATGTTGTAGAATTAACTGAAGGCAAAGTTGATGATTCAAAGTTTGAAATGCCCGATGGAGTTGTTTTTCAGGATTTGTAATCATAATGATAACCTTTCTGTACAGCAATAAATCGATGGTGAAAAGATTATTGTTTCTCTTAATATTAGTCATTCCCTTTTATTCGGCAAGCGCCCAAACAACTGCTGAAACCTTGTTGGGCGAACTTCCTCCGATACCCGAAAACATTTGTTCCGAATCTTCAGATAGGATGTTAAAATTTGCCGAAACAATAAGAGCTGTTGAGATTAAAATCGAAACCGCACAACTGCAGGAAAAAAACCTGAAAGATGAAGCGGAAGAAAAAATCGGATTTAATCAAGCCATTCTAAATGATCCGGCGGCAGAGGCAAAAATGACATCTATCGATGCCGAACTGGAACAATGCAAGGCAAAGGTAAATGGTTATTATTTTGAATATATCAATTCCAAATTAGCGGAAAAGGAAAAGGTCGAAAATGATTTCGACGAGAGGAGATACAACTTATCACAGGAGTACTGGGATATTGAGGGAAATGGCGGGAATGTAAAACCAATACAGGATAAGATAAGAGCTTTTCTGCAATACAGATGTGATACGCTTTCTCCGATTCAGCTTAAGTATATCCTAAATTGAGCGATTCATGAGTTCGGTGTCCCATTTTTACTCGGCTGGTTAAATTAGTATTCATATTATTTGGCAGTAAAAGGGATGTTTTGCTTTATTTGGAATAAACCGGTCATTTTTTCATTC
>Ga0306868_1001629_pt1 | contig 11637 bp, 10 predicted proteins | sample AntRauTorckE6832_FD_190411 | JGI IMG/M metagenome (GOLD analysis project Ga0306868, IMG submission 190411) | Saline lake microbial communities from Rauer Islands, Antarctica - Metagenome Torckler E6 #832 (v2) (version 2) | ecosystem: Environmental > Aquatic > Non-marine Saline and Alkaline >... | reverse complement strand
TGAATATGGCGAAGAATTATATCCAGAAACACCGGTAGTCTTTTGTGGGGTCAATAATCTTAACAGAAATCTTTTAGAAAATAAAGAAAACATCTGCGGTATAGTAGAAAAGGCTGATCACAGGGCAATCTTTAATCTAATCTTAAAACTTCATCCTGATTTAAATAAGCTGATCATTATCAATGACCAGACACTGACCGGCAGAAGTATTAAAGCAGAACTTAAAACTGTTTTAAAAGATTATAATAAGCAGCTTAATTATGAAATCTGGGATTCCTTTACCATAAATGAACTGCAGACTAGATTATCCACTCTGGATAAGAATAATGTTATTTATCTACTTGTTTTTAACAGAGATAAAAATGGTGTTTTTATTTCCTACAATCAGGGGATTGACAGAATTAAGTCAGTCAGTAAAAATCCTATTTATGGTGCCTGGGATTTTTATCTGGGCAAGGGAATAGTTGGTGGTAAGCTGATCTCTGCTCAGAATCAGGGCAGACAGGCAGCTCTGATAGCTAAAGAAATTATCAATGGCCAAAAAGATTTCTGTGGTAAAATAGTCTATGAAAATGGAAATAATTATTTTTTCGATTATTCAGAATTAGTGAAATATGATATCAAAGAGGCTGAATTGCCAGCAGAGAGCAGGATAGTCAATCATCCTGAACCTTTTTGGGAGAGAAATTATAAATACTTATTCTGGGGCTTAATATTTTTAAGTTCGGTTATTGTAATTCTGCTGATTATCTTTTATTTTAAATACAAAGAAAAAAAACAAGTTGAGAAGCTGAACAGACAATTAGAGCAGAAAGTAGAAGAAAGAACTAAAGAATTAAGAAAAATGGTGATTACAGATGAACTGACAGCTCTCTTTAATAGAAGACATATTTTAGAACTTTTAGAAACTGAATTAGAAAAAGCTAAAAGATACGGTAGAAATCTCTCACTGATAATGATGGATCTAGATTTCTTTAAAAAAATCAATGACAGCTATGGTCATCAGTTTGGAGATGAAGTCTTAAAAAAGGTTGGTATTATTCTGCAGCATAACACAAGAAATTTAGATTTGGTGGGCAGATATGGTGGAGAAGAATTTTTACTGATTTTACCTGAAACAGATCTTAAAAAAGCTGCTCTGGTGGCAGAAAAACTGCGCCAGAAAATTAAAAATGCAGAAATAAAAGCGGGCGAATTCAGGCTGACTGCCAGTTTTGGAGCAGCTCAATTTAAGGATGAGCTCAGCCAGCAGCTGATTAGAAGAGCAGATAAGTTGCTTTATAAAGCCAAGGCAGAGGGCAGGGATCGGGTAAAGATTTAAAGCAGTTTATTTAAAGCTGGCTTTTAAGTAAAAGGAAGTGAATAAATTGGCAAAATTTAACCATTTAAAAAATCAGACAAGTCCTTATTTAAAACAGCACGCTGAAAACCCGGTTGACTGGTATCCCTGGGGTGAAGAAGCTTTTAAGGAAGCTGAGCGGCGGGGAGTTCCAATTTTTTTATCTATTGGCTATTCTACCTGTCACTGGTGTCATGTAATGGAAAAAGAATCATTTACTGATCAAAAAACAGCAGCTTTGATCAATAAATATTTTGTAGCGGTAAAAGTAGATCGAGAAGAAAGACCGGATATCGATCAGGTTTATATGGATGTCTGCAGAGCAATGACCAGCAGTGGTGGCTGGCCGCTAAGTATTTTCATGACAGCTTCGAAAAAGCCTTTTTATGTGGCAACATATATTCCAAAAGGAGATAAGTATGGTCGGAAGGGTCTTTTGAGTTTATTACCAGAGATTTATGATCTCTGGATGAATGAGCGGGAAAAGCTTTTAAATCATTCAGAAAATGTGATTAAACATCTCGAACAAGAGGAACAAAAGAGTGAGCAAAGTGTTGAGCTTAAGCCAAAAATTTTAACTGAAACAACAAATACCTTAAGCAGAATTTATGATAATAAATATGGCGGTTTTGGTCAGGAACCAAAATTTCCGATGTCCCAGTATCTGCTCTTTTTATTAGATCAGCAGCAGGAAAGTCCTGAAAATAAATATCTAGAAATGACTGAAGAGAGCTTAGCTGCAATGAGGGCCGGCGCTATATTTGATCAGCTTGGAGGAGGTTTTCATCGCTATGCAACTGACCGCAAATGGGAGCTGCCACATTTCGAAAAAATGCTCTACGATCAGGCTTTATTGATTTACAGCTATGCTGAGGCCTATCAGATGACCAAAAAGGATATTTATTTAAATACGATAGAGAAAACAGTCTCTTATTTAAAAAGAGAGATGAGAGATCAAAATGGTGCATTTTATTCAGCCGAAGATGCTGACAGTGAGGGAGTTGAAGGTAAATTTTACTTCTGGAATCAAAAAGAGCTGACAGATATTCTTACTGAAAAGGAATATCAGCAATTCCAGCAGGTATTTAAAATGAAAAAGCAGCAGAAAATAACTTTGAGCCTCATAAAGGCAGAAGATTTTGCGGAAATTCCGGAAATTAAAACTAAACTTTTTGAAGCCAGAAAAAAAAGAATAAGACCTGCTAAGGATAAAAAAATATTAACTGACTGGAATGGTCTGACAGCTGCTGCCCTGGCAAAGGCCGGTTTTGTGACTGATAAGCAGGAATTTATTGCTTTAGCTGAAAAAGCTGCTAATTTTATTCTGGATAAAATGCGGGATCAGAACGGCAATTTAGTCCACAGTTATCATCAGGGTAAATACTCAGAAGTCGATAACCTCAGTGATTATGCATTTTTACTCTGGGCTTTAGTGGAACTCTATCAGGCAACACTAAAGGTTGAATATCTAACTAAGGCAGAAAAATTAGCTGAGCAAATGATTGAAAGATTCTGGGACCAAAAGGCAGGCGGCTTTTATTTTACTGCAGAGGAGAATAATGAGCTCTTTCTGCGGCAGAAAAAAACAGAGGACAGTGCAATTCCCTCTGCTAATTCAATCGCCTGTTATAATCTGCTAAAACTTGCTCATTTATTAGATAACTATGAGTTAAGAGAAAAAGTAGAACTAATGCTTAATACTTTTTCTGCAGCAATAACTTCTTCACCGGTTAATCATATTTTCATGCTTTTAGCTTTTAAGTATCTGGAGAATCCTTTTAAGGAGATAAATATCTACGGCAGTTTAGATGATTCTCAGGTTGAGAAACTATTGGATTACAGGCGCCTTGAATATAATCCACAGCTGCTGCTTAAATTCAATTCTGAGCCAGGACAAAGTGAATTTTCTCTCTGCAGCAATTTTATTTGTGGTGAGAGAAAAGCTTGTGCAGATGATATAATTTCAGATCTATAAGTGGGGTGAATTCAATCTTTGATCAGGATCAGCAAGAAAAATCAGGAAAAAATAAATATAAAAGTGGAGCTTTTAGTGACAATACATTAATAATAGCACATCTCCTGTTTATAATATTTTCTTTTGTTTTTGCCTATCAGGCACCATTTTATTTAGGCTTTTTAATGATAATTCTGCATAAGGGTCATGAAATATATTTTGGGGAATGCTATTTAACTCTTCTACAGAAGAGATATAATTACAGCAGTCCGGAAGATGATTTTTTTTATCATTTATTTGAAAGGTTAAATCTTAAAACAAACAGGATATTTACAAGAAATATCCACCGGGCAATAAAGACGATTATTTTCTTGATTGTAGTTTTTAAGATGATTAATTATTATTTGAATTAAAAATTATTTCTTTTTAGTAAATTTAAAACAGAAGATATTGTTGCTAGAGTCGGTGGTGATAAATTCGCAGTAATTTGCTAATAGATCTTGATGATAGATGGAGGTTAAAAATGAAATTAGAATTAGAAAGAATGAAAATAATGGAATATGGAAAGAAACTTGTTGATACTGGTCTGACAAAGGGCACAGGTGGAAATTTAAGTATTTATAATCCCAAAAAAGAATTAATGGCTATCAGCCCGAGTGGAATACCTTACTATGATATAAGATTAGAAGACATTGTGGTCATGGATCTTAAGGGTAATATAGTAGAGGGGAAGAGAGAGCCTTCCAGTGAATATGAAATGCATAAGGTCTTTTATGAAAAAAGAGATGATATAACTGCTGTAGTTCACTGTCATTCAATTTATTCGACAACAATCTCAATCTTAAGAGAAGATCTGCCTGCATCTCATTATATGATCGCCCTGGCAGGCAAAAATGTTCGCTGTGCTGACTATGCAACATATGGTTCAGCAGAACTGGCAGCAAATGCTTTTGAAGCAATGAAAGACAGATATGCAGTAATCCTTGCTAATCATGGACTTTTAACCGGAGGAGATTGTATAGAAAATGCTTTTAACACTGCAGAAGAGTTAGAATATGTAGCAGAAACATATTATAGAGCCAGAGCAATCGGGGAACCTGTAATTTTAGATGATGAGGAAATGGAAAAGATGCAGGAAAAGTTCAAACATTACGGTCAGGCCAGATAATTAATTTTTTCTAAATTTATTATTAGTTGAGGACATAAGCTGTTAAATATTTATGGACTCTTCTTTTATTGAGAAGGTCTTTTACTTTTTTTAATTAAAGAAAATTTCTTTTAAATGGATAATATTAATAATAGAACTAAAAATAATAAGGGGAGGTTTTATAATGCATAACACTGAATTTATTGAGACCTTTGATTCTCAGAAAATCTTTTTGCGCCGGGATTTGGTTGATGATCCCCAGGCTGTGGTGATTATTGTCCACGGTTTAAATGAACATCAGGGGAGATATGATTATTTTGCCGGTAGATTGAATGGAGAAGGATTTTCTGTTTACAGGTTCGATAACCGAGGCCACGGCAGATCAGATGGAGCTCAGTCCTATATTGAAGAATTTAATACCTATCTTGATGATGCCGATACTGTTTTTGAGCTGGTTAAAGAAGAAAACCCGGAGCTGCCTATTTTTATGCTCGGACACAGTATGGGTGGTTTTATAGCAGCCGGCTATGGAGTTAAATATCCTAATAAACTTGAGGGACAGATTTTAAGTGCTGCTGCAACCAATAAACTTGATGCTTTTAGTAAACTGGAAAAGCTGAGCCTTGAAGATAATCCTGATCTGATACTCCCCAATGAGCTTGGTCAATTTGTTTCGAGATCAGAATATGTAATTGATGATTATCAAAAAGATCCTTATGTTTCAGAATTTACCACTTTAAAGTTAATGAAGGTTGTTTTTATAGATCAGGGTATACCATGGTTGGTTGCTAATCTTAATCGGTATCAGTATCCGGTTTTAATTCTTCACGGTGAAGGTGACAGAATAGTTGATCCAAGCTGTTCAGATAAGTTTTATGACTTAATTGCTTCTGAGGATAAGAGCCTAAAGACCTATCCTGAACTCTACCATGAAATATTAAATTCTGAAGAAAAAGAGATGGTGATTAATGATATCTTAGGTTGGCTGGAGGAGAGGATATAGAGAGACTTTAAAAAAGGAGCCCAAAATGTTTAGGAGAATTTTTTTAGCAAGAACAGCCTGTTATGGTCACTGTCCGGTCTATAAGTTAGAGATTTATCCCAATGGTCAGGTTAACTATTTAGGTCAAATATTCGTTAGGGTTGAAGGTTTTAATAGCTGGCAGGTTAATGCTCAGACAGTAAAAAAGTTAAATGATCTAATCGAAAAATATGATTATTTTAATATTCAAGAAAATTCAAGTTTAAATTTGATGATGTCTACTGATTCTCCCAGCTGTATTACTGAGATTATAATGGAGGACGGCAGAAAAAGAAAAATAAGAAATGATAATGGATGCAATGATTGGCCGCTCAAACTTAAGGCCTTTGAAAATAGGATTGACCAGATTGTTAATTCAACTCGATATGTTAAAGATAATGAAGTGGAATAATGATCAAATTATTTTTTTGCTATTAATTATTTTCTATGTTACTATATAATCACAATTTAATAATTCAACTCTTATTAAGAGTGGTGGAGGGAACGGACCCTATGAAACCCAGCAACCCCCGCGAGGGAAGGTGCTAATTTCCGCAGCAGCTGTGCTGAAAGATAAGAAAGAAGCTAATGACTATTTATGGGCTCTTCTCTTATTGAGAAGGGTTTTTATTTTTTAATGAGATTTAAATTAAATACTAAGGAGGAATGATCAATGACCTATACTACTGGTTTAACAGTCTTTAATAAAACACCAGGTGAAAAAGAAGAAATGGACTGTAATGTATGTGAGAGCAGATGTGAAGTGACAAGAAATCTGTTTGGCTATCATGATTTTGGTTCAGCCATGATGAAGAAGAAATCAAGATTTGATCAATTTAAATGTCCTCTGGCAGAAGAAGAATGGCATCAAAAACTTGAAAAATTAATTTTAGAAAAAAGAGAAACAGCAAGTTCTAAAATAAAACAGCTGCTTGAGGAAGAAATTGAAGAAATTAAAGCTGAGCATTTAGGCTAAAATTTCAAGGGCCCGTCTCTCTAATTATTAAAAATAAAATTAGGAGATGATAAAATGTTATTGAAATTACAGCAGGATATTAATGAATTGAGTCAAAATTATTCTGACTTAGAATTGGTGGAGCAGCTATTTATTTAAGGAATATGAGAGAAGCAGCAAAGAAGAAGAAGAGAGAAAAAAATAAATAAAATAAAAGGAGACATAAAAAATGGATAAAATAGTAGAAAGATTTAAAAGATATATAGCAGTAGACACAAAATCTGATGCAGATTCAGAAACTGTTCCGAGCACTAAAGGACAGCTTAAGCTGGGCAAAATTTTAGTAGAGGAATTAAATAATTTAGGGCTTAAAAATGTAATCCAGGATGAAAATGGTTATCTTTATGCAGAACTGCCTGCTAATACAGCTGAGGAAGTTCCAACTATTGGCTTGATAGCTCACTTGGATACCAGTCCAGATTTAGATGGTCAGGTTTTAAATCCCCAGATAGTAGATTATCAGGGTGGGGAGATAAAATTAAATGATCAGTACAGCTTGAGTCCAGCTGAGTTTCCAGCCTTAAAAGAGTTAAAGGGGCAGAGACTGATCACCACCGATGGAAGCACTCTTTTGGGTGCTGATGATAAGGCAGGAATAGCTGAAATAATGACAGCTCTCGATTATTTAATCTCAAATCCAGAGATCGAGCACGGAACCATTAAAGTTGGCTTTACTCCAGATGAGGAAATAGGTAGAGGAGCAGACCACTTTGACGTGGAAGCTTTTGGAGCTGATTTTGCTTATACCTTAGATGGCGGCCCACTTGGTGAACTGCAGTACGAAAATTTTAATGCAGCCAGTGTTGATCTAAAAATACAGGGAAAAAATGTTCACCCGGGTACAGCTAAAAATATGATGCTCAATTCAATGAAAATAGCAGTGGAATTAGATTCTATGCTGCCCAGTGCAGAAGTTCCCGAACATACTGAAGGTTATGAGGGCTTTTATCACTTAACTGAGATCGAGGGCAGTGTAGATTATACCAGCTTAAGTTATATTATTAGAGATTTTTCCAAAGAAGAGTTTGCAAAGAAGAAGTCCTTAATGCAGAATGTGGTGGACTTTTTAAACAAGAAGTATGGTCAGAGAATAGAAGTCAAGATAGAAGATAGTTACTATAACATGAAAGAAAAGATAGATCCTCATTTTGAGATCATTAAGCTCGCAGAAAAGTCAATGGAGGAGCTGGGCATCAAAGCAGATATCAAACCGATCAGAGGTGGAACAGATGGAGCCAGACTCTCCTATCTGGGGCTGCCGACTCCCAATTTATTTGCCGGAGGCTATAACTTCCACGGTAGATTTGAATTTATTCCAGTCGAGAATATGAAAAGAGCTGCTGAATTAATAGTTAAAATTGCAGAAAATGCGGTTCAGAAATAAGAAATAGCACTTTAAAGTTAATAAAGTTTTTTAGAAAGAAATTAAGATACTGATGACAACTGATGAGCTCTTCTCTGATTGAGGAGGGCTTTTTGATTTTTTAGGAGATTTAAATAATCCTCAATTAATCACATATTTTGTTGACATATGTTCAATATTATACTATAATTTATATCGTAAATAGTAAATATTAAGCATATGGAGGGATTTTATTTGAATAAGTACGATCTTTTGATTATTGGTGGAGGACCTGCTGGAATTACATTGACAAAAAATATAAAAAATAAAAGAGACATTGGTATCATGAGGCCTGAGGATCATTCGATGATCTACTGTGCCATGCCTTATGTGATAGAAGATCTACTGCCTTATGAGAAAACCTTAAAAACTGATAAAATTGTAACTGAGACCGGGGCAGATTTAATTAGAGATCTCGCAGTTGAGATTGATTTTGAAAATAAGCTTGTTAAGACTGCAAAAGGTGATCAGTATGCCTACAATGAATTGATTATTGCTACTGGAGCAGATCCAATTTTACCTCCAATTGAGGGAGTAGAATTGGATGGAGTTATGACTTTTAAGAGTGAAAATGATTTAAAAGAGATTTTAGATATTGTCAGCAGTGGGGTAAAAAATGTTTCTGTGGTTGGAGCAGGAGCAATTGGAATCGAGCTGGCCCAGGCTCTAAATGAAAAGGGGATCAAGACAAATTTAATTGATATGATGCCGACTGTACTGCCGAATATGCTTGAGGCTGAGATTGCTGAGGCAGCGGAAAAAGAATTAAAAGAGCTCGGCATTAACCTTTATCTTGACAAAAGGGTAGTTGAGTTAAGAGGAGACTCTGCTCTGGAATCAATTATCTTAGATGATCAAGCGAAAATTGAAAGTGAGCTTGTTGTCTTTGCTGTCGGAATGAAGCCCAATGTTAATTTTCTTAAAGAGAGCAGTTTAGAAATTGCTGCCGATGGAATTTTAGTTAACGAAAAAATGGAAACTAATATTGAAGATGTTTATGCTGCAGGAGACTGTGTGCAGTTTGAAAGTGGGATTACAGATGAAGTCATTTCCGGTAAACTGGCAACTAATGCTGTAGCAATGGGTAGAGTCCTGGCAGCAAATTTGCTGGATGGAAATAGAAGTTATAAGGGCTTTTATAATGGTGCAGCTACCAAGGTTGGCAAATATTTTGTTGGTGGAACAGGACTGACGGAAAAACTGGCTGCAGAAAAATATGAGATAGTAACTGCTCAGGCAGAGTTTAAAACAGCTTTTCCGATTATGCCTTTTGCAAAAGATGTTAAACTAAAGTTGATTGTCAATAAAGCGGACCGCAAAGTACTGGGCGGCCAGATTATTAGTGGTGAGCCGGTCACTGATAAGGTGGATAAAATCACGATGGCAGTGCAGTATGGACTTGATGTTGATCAACTTTTAGATTTTAATTATTCTTCACAGCCCTATCAATCATTTTATCCTGCTCACAATCTCTTAGTTAAAGCAGCAGAAGAGGCAGTTAAGAAACTGGACAGCTAGAAATATATAAGCAAAATATTTGCAGTTTAAATCCTGTTTCCTTAATTGGAGCAGGATTTTTTCTATGAGTAAACAATTAAAAAAAGTTAGATTACAAAAATCAAAAAAAGGAATACTTTGCTCTGTCTTGAATTTTATAAATATAGAAGTATTACAAACATTTTCAAACAGGGGGAATAAATAATGTCTAAAAAGATTATTTTAGCTTTAATTATCATTTCAACATTATTTTTGCTAACAGGCTGTTATAATTCGGAGACGACATTTATTATTGATGAAAATGGGAATGCAGATATTGAGTTTATGGCCCAGGCAGATGAAATTATGGCCGGTGATGAGATGAATGTTGCCATGTGGGGTTTAATTAATAGTTTTCCTGAGCTAGAGCAGAATTATGAGATAACTCAGCGCATTGAAACTAAAAATTATTCTGATTATCTAATCTATGAGTTTGAAAGCCTGGGAAATTATGATATTAACGCTATGGAAAACATCGAATTTACTAAGGATGGAGAAACATATAATTTTGAAATGGAAATTCCTTCACTCGTAACTGATGCTACTGAAGATAATAAGGATGATGTAATGTTTACAATTAATGTAGAGCTGCCGGCAGAAATCGATATGGCAAATACAAGTAGTTATGAGGGGAATAAAGTTAGCTGGAATATTACCAGAGAGAATTTAGTTAAAGGTGTTAGGATCAGAGCCTTTACAAAATAATATTGATTGTACGGAGAGCTCTTCTCTTCATTGGGGAGAGCTTTTAATATTGATTAACTTCAAATAAAAAATAATAATTAGTGCTTTTTGTTTTTAATTCGTAAAAATTAATTTCTTTTTAAGCTTTAAATGATATAATTAAAACTACATAAAAAATATTTTAATTAAATGACAGGAGTGGATTAAATGGAATCTAATATTAACAAAGAACAGCTGATGAATATAGCAGACCAGTATGGTTTTAAAGAGTGGCGGGAGCTGATTTTTATGCATGAGTCGGCAATCGAAGAAGTTAACACCAAACTTAAAATTTTAAATAATGAATTCAAAATAATTCATGATCATAACCCAATTGAACATATTAAAACAAGAGTTAAAAAACCGGACAGTATCATCGAAAAATTAGAACGCAAGGGCCATGAAGTCAATATTGAAAATGCTAAAACTAAGATCAATGATATAGCTGGAATCAGGATTATCTGTTCTTTTACAGATGATATCTATAAGATTTTAGAAATGATTAAGGCTCAGGATGATATTGAGATTTTAAAAGTAAAGGATTATATCAAAAACCCGAAGGAGAACGGCTACCGGAGTCTGCATCTTTTAATTCAGCTGCCGATCTTTTTGAGCAGCCAGGCCCGGATGACCAAAGTTGAAATTCAGATCAGAACAATTGCCATGGATTTTTGGGCCAGTTTAGAACATAAGATTTATTATAAATACAAAGATGATGCTCCAGATGAGATTCCTGCGAAATTAAAAGAATCTGCTGCAATGATTAAGAAACTTGATCAGCAGATGCTAGATATCAAAAGGGAATTGGATGAGTATGCAGAAGAGCAATAATAAAAATTATTGCTCTAAAAATAAGCTCTATGTAACTGATAGTTCTGGAAATTTAATATCTCCTAAATCACAATCGATACCTCTAACAAAAAATGGATCTGATTTATATTCCTGCATCTGGTAGTCTAAATCAGAAAAATAGGGTGTGAAAGCAAATTCAATTTTTTTGATATTTTTAAATGGTAAAAATTCAATTAATTGATTAAAACTTAGCTCTTTGAGAGAAAAGATGCCAATAAGTTTCAAAGTATTTCCACTTTCTTTGGCAATAACCATTGTTTTTAATTCAGGGATCTCATAAAGGCAATCTTTAAGATGGCCTAAATGAATATGGAAAATATTTATACTGGCTGTATTTAAACAATCAAATTTTTTCGAAAAATTTATATGATTATATACATATTCCCAGACAGCCTGCTCATCATACTTTAGTTTTTGTGGTTTAAGATCATTATTTAAGTCACATTCACAGCTTGGTAATTTATCATAAGCACGGCTAAAGCCAAACTTTGGATAAAAATCTACTACACTATCATTTGCTGATAAAAACATTGGGATTCCCTGATATTTATCTATAATATGCTCCATTAAGATTCTTGAATATCCATTACCTCGATATCCCTCTTTTGTTGCAACAGCACCTATTAATAAAGCCTGATACTGCTGCTG
>Ga0306868_1001628_pt1 | contig 11641 bp, 11 predicted proteins | sample AntRauTorckE6832_FD_190411 | JGI IMG/M metagenome (GOLD analysis project Ga0306868, IMG submission 190411) | Saline lake microbial communities from Rauer Islands, Antarctica - Metagenome Torckler E6 #832 (v2) (version 2) | ecosystem: Environmental > Aquatic > Non-marine Saline and Alkaline >... | reverse complement strand
TGAAGTTTCAAAATATCTTTTTGAAGAAAGAATAAAAAAGAAAAAAGAGAATAACCCTATACAAGAAGCATATAAATTATTAATGAATGCTATTTACGGTAAAACAATTGAGAAAGAACATAACACAGAGAAACATTTTTTTAATTCAATTGAAGAAAGAAATGATTATATAATTAGGCATCACAATCATATTGAAAGTTGCAGTGAAATAGCTAATGGTAAATGGGTCATTAAAACAAACTGCCCAACAAAAATTCATTATTCTAGACCTCACATAGGAAGTGAGATATTAGCAACAAGTAAAAGAATAATGAATGAAGTTATGTGTTTGGCAGAAGACAACGGAATAAAAATATATTACCAAGATACTGATTCAATGCATGTTGAAGATAAAGATATTGGGGAGTTATCTGATTTATTTATAAAAAAATATAATAGGGAATTAATAGGGAAAAAAATGGGACAATTTCATTGTGATTTTAGTTTTGATTGTGATCCTGATTATGAACCATATGCAGTGGAAACAATTATATTAGGTAAAAAATGTTATCTTGATATTGTGAGAGTTTTAAAGGATGGTAAAGAAAGTTTTGAACCTCATATTAGATTAAAAGGAATTCCACAAAGGGCAATAAAAAATCACGAAAAATATAATATAAAAGAAATATATGAAAAACTATTTAACGACGAAGAAATAATTTTTGACTTGAAAAAATCGGGTTGTATTATGGAATTCAAAAGAGATTACAAAATAAACGAAAGATTAGAATTTAAAAGATATATAACATTTAACGCAGAAAAAAGAGAGGCTAGAAAGGTTAGAAAAGTTGAAGAAAAAAGAATTAAAAAAAACCAATAATTAATTGAATACCTTTATTAGTATCTTTAGTTATAAAATTATCAAAATTATCAGGGTCGCAAATTCTATAACTGAATTGTTCAGGTGAAATATCGAGAACTTTTTTAATTGGTTGTAAATCTTTTGATTTTAACCATTTTCTAGCTTTTATAGGTGTCCAACTATCATTATCAAATATAACAGCTTGTATTTCACTCTTACCCCCTAAATGTTTTCCGGTTCCATATAATATTCTATCAAATATTGTTGCAATATCTGTAACCCCTTTTACGATTTTACCAGTTATTTGAGGCATTTGATTAAATAATGTTATTGTGTCTTGATTTATAAATTGATATACTCTATCACTATTATTTTCTTTACCTATAATACCAAAATGGCTAGTTGGAATGAAACCAGAGGGAGAACGTTCTAACGCCTCATATTGTTTAGTTGGTTTTATAATACCTGATGCAACTAATAGATCTGTTAGAAATCTTTGACAATTTGCAAATGTACCATCATATAAGAATATTCTATTTTCTCCATATTTCTCCACAGCATTATTAATTAAATTATTAATTGTTTTAGATGATGGTATATACTCAACACTAACACATTTAGTTTGTTCATCAGGTATATATTCATCTTTTAACTCAATATTTATAACTTGGTTCTTTTCTAATAATATAATCGTCCCTTCCACTAATTCTAAAATCATAAATAGATGATATAAATTATCGTAGTTCAAATTTTCTTTAGCGGTTTTCCATTGACCCATAGATATAATATTTATCACAGCATCAAACGTTTTTTGTATTGGTTTTTTACAAATCGTAATATTTTTAATAGGTATATTACCGTAATTATCAAGGAATGATCTCACAAATGGTGGTGATGTTCTCCTTAAACCGTCATTAACAGTATCTATAACATTTTTTAAATAGTTCATTTTAATATAATATTAGTTTATATTATATTAAAAATAATTTATAACTTAACGCCTAATCGTTTCCTCAAGGCTTCAATATATTTTTGGGTCCCTGTGTATCTAATATTTGCCATACCTTCGCGGGAATGTTCAATAACCCTATCATAAATATTTATAGAACCTGCTTTTTTAGGGTCAAACACTCCAGATGTTCCCTCCTCATCAAAGTAATAATCAGCAAACCAATCTTGATTATTATATTTAGAATATTTTTTTGATAATGTATTACTATCATGATATTCAGGCATTTCTATATAACCGTCTTTTTCTGATTCTAAAACTGTATCAATTAAAATGTCTTCATAAATATTTTGATGATCGCTATTATCGCTTGCATTATATAATGCTTTTTTTATTTTATTTCCTCCTCTTTTTAAATTTTTATTAATGTGTTTTGTGTTTTCTCTAAGAGGTCCTATAACTTGTTTAATTTTTTCGTTTTTGGTTTCAGGATTAGCGTAAAACCCTAACTCATCGCCGCTTGAATCTTCTAATTGTATTTGTTCGTTGAATGATTCCGTATTTGGGTATTGACCTTTAGTTATTCCATGACTTTCAAATTGGTATTCATCTTTTTGGGGGTTATTTCGTTTCCTATATTCTGCCGCTCCTTGTTTCATAATTTGACTATTTTTTTGGGGGTTATTTCGTTTCCTATATTCTACCGCTCCTTGTTTCATAATTTGACTATTTTTTTGGATTGCTCCTATACCTTTATATTTTTCATCAAGCATATCTTTATTTTCAGTTCTAAATTCTTTCATAAATTCTTGAAATTTATTTAATTTCTTAGGTTTAACAGATTTACCACGTCCAATTATATAACCTTCTTTATCAACTGTTCCTAATTGTTCTGTTCTTAGTTCTTCAATTTTCCTTTTAATTTCTGTTATATTTTTATCTTCTAATTCTCCTTTCTTTGATTTTCTTAATATTAAATCTATGGTTTCGTCAGGTCCAGATTCTAACATATCAAAATATTCTTTTTTAGTTTTCTTTTTTTTAGGTTCATCTATTTCAACATCTTCAGTTTTTTTTATATTTAATCTGTTCTTTAAAGCTTTAACGCTTTCTTTTGACAAGTCTTTTCCTTTCTTCATCTTTAATTTACTTTTTATTGAATCAATATTTTTTTCAGTTATTTTTAATCTTTCTTTTTTAGGTAATAACTCTCTTATTTTATCTCTAGCTTTTTGTTCTTTTTCTTCACTTTCAAGTGCTTTTAATGCTTTTTCTGTTCCTAATTCATCTTTAAACGGTGCCATATCTATGATATCCACAATATTAAAACCACTCGATTTGAGGACAGCAAGCAGATCTTCTTTACTCAAATTTTGCAATGCTCCTTTTATTCTTTCAACTTCAACTACTTCATCACTTGTTTCCATCTGAAGAGCAATTAATTTATCTATCGCTTCTTGTTTATTTAATCTTTCTGGTATTTTAACCTTCTTTGGTGTTTCTTTTGTTTTATCTCCTGTTTTATCTCCTGTTTTATCTCCTGTTTTATCTCCTGTTTTATCTCCTGTTTCATCTTCTTTTTTATCTTCTTTTTTTACTGAAGGTTTAACATTGAATTTTTTAAAACTACCTAAAATATAATCATGATATATTATTTTCGCTTCTTCAAATATGTCCAATGAGTCTAGTCTTCCTTTAATTTCTTTAATTATTGGCATTACCGTGTTTCTTAAAAATTGCCAAATTTTAGTTTTATCAGGTATATCTGCATTCATAGATAATAAATAGTCTGTCTCTTCCGTTGGAAGTAAAAGTAATTCATTCTTTTTATTAATATTTTCTTTAATATTTTTAGAAAAAGTTTCATAAATGACCTTTTCGTCGGTTGTTAAACTAACGTATGACCTATTACGAAACAGTTCTACTAAAGCCTCATAATTATTTTTAATTTCCTCAATATTTTTGTAATTTTTTCCAGCTTGAATAAATTTTGTAAATTCCATGTCATAAAATGAATCTAGTTGTTCGTATTTGTCTCTTATAGTTTCCATCTCAGCTATGACTATTTGTTGTTTTAATCTAGAGAGTTCTTCAAATTCTTCAGCATTTGGTATATTTAGTTCTTTAACATCTTTAATTAAATCTTCAGATTTTTCCCTTAACCTCTGAAAGTCTTTATCTGTCGCGAAATCTGATACTGTACCGCCATTTTTTTTATTTCTGTTGTTCTTCATTTATACTATACTATACTATACACATAAATAATTTATTTAATTATATTTAATATATTATTATCTATATAGTATAGTATATACTATGGATAACCTCATGACACTCCAAAGGAGGTCTAAAAAATCACTTGTAGAAAAATTCGGAGGACTTTCAGTTGGACAATTGGGAGATTTTGAATTATTAAAAGGTAAATATAAAGGCAAAAAATATTTTGAAGTTTTAGAAGAAGAACCTAATTATTGTGATTGGGTTTTAAATAATGTAAAATCAAATACATCCCCATTATCTTTATTTAAATTATTTTTAGATAGAAAGATTTTACAAGCAATTGAGATTGAAAAAAACAGTAATTTAACTCATTATCATACTAACGAAGAGGATAACTACGCGTATAAATCTGACTTAGATGAAGAATAAACTAATAATAATATTAGACATATCTATGAGTATTATTTTTTTTACAATTTAATAAAATTATTAGATATTATATATTAACTTAATATATAGTATGCTAACTTTAGGTTCTAAGATAAATAAATATTCAACCCCTATAGGTTATGTTGATGGAGGTAATGATCGTGAAAAATTAATATTCTTAACACTTGAGAATATTGACATGACACAGAAAGAAAGAGACGAAATAAAAAATAAATATAAAAATCAAGACATAGATATTTCACAAATTATGAGTCAATCAGATTTACAAAAAAAAGTAAAAAAAGTATATGGAGGTAATATAAAATTAAATACTTCTGATTATACATTATTAACAAATTTAGTTAATGCAGGTATAACCCCAAAAGATGAAAGATTAAAAGGTATCTATACAATTATGAAAGGTGGATTGTCTGAGAAAGATAAACCCATGAAATCGTTAGATATATATGACGGTCATATAAAACAAATACCTAAAATTGTAATGATGGGTAAAGACAGTGGAAAAATGATATTTAGACATTATCTTGCTGGTCCTTCACAATCTGGAAAATCTACATACGCTGCGGGATTAATCAAAGAATATAAAAGCTTCAATGGAGCAGGAAAAATATACCTATTTAGTGATACCAAAGAAGATGAATTATTAGATAAATTAGGAGTAATAAGAATATCATTAGATAATGATTTAGTTGATAAACCTATTGAATCAGATGAATTAACTAACTCATTATGTGTATTTGATGATGTTGATAGTATTGTAAATAAAGATATAAAAAAATCAGTTAATTCTTTAAAAGATCAAATCTTACAAAAAGGAAGACACAATAATATTAGTTGCATATGTACAAGTCATCAAATTACAAATTATAAGGAAAGTCGTATAGTGTTAAATGAATGTCAATTTATTACATTATTCCCTAAAGCAACCGCCAAAAGAAACATCGTATATGTGCTAAAAAACTATTTTGGAATGGATGAAGATGAAATAAGTAAATTATTAGATTTGCCCTCAAGATTTATTACAATACACAAAGAATATCCTAGATACTGTGTATGGTCTGGAGGAGTTTATATTTTATAATATTATTCTACCTCCAATTGTTGATACATCTTTATATTCATCATACATTAACACCACCACCGCATCGTCTGCATCTTTTATTTCATCATTATCTTTTACAATATCATCTATGAATTTTTTGAACTCTTTTAAGGTCTTATCTTTATTTAATATTCTACAACTTGCCCACCAACCACAAGTATTTATACCTGCACCTTGTTTTTGAAATTTATGATCGTTGTAAGTCAATAGATATGGACTTGATAGCATTAAAAGACTTAAAAATTTAAAATCTTGTCCGTGTTTAGGATCATTTGAACTAAATTCGAGTTCCTCATCTGGTTTATATCCATATGAATCTATCCATTCAATACATTCTTCCCTATCTTTACCGTAAAAAGTTTTAATTAGTGCTGTAAAATGTCCAAAGTTATCATCATGAGGCGAAATATAAAGTAATATTACTTTTCCATTATGATGATCTAATAATTCTTCAATAGTTTTATATTTGTATAAATCTTTATAAAGAATCATCTTTGCTCCTGCCATCTTCTCAACTTGCTTATCTGATAGTGCTATCGATTTTAATCTTATTAATTTATCTTTTATATCTGCCATTATTAAACTATACTTATATTTTAATAATAATTATATTATTTACTAACAAATAATTATATTATTTACGAACAAATAACATTTTCATAGTAAAAGTAGAACCTGTAGGAATTAACAACGGGAATAATCTCCCGTGAGCATCGCGCCAGAATGCTTGAAGATCTATATTTTTTAATCCTTCTCCTCCTGATTTCATTTGAGTTAATTGAAATTCTGAACCAATTACAAAATTTTGAATTCCTCGGGTTAAAACACCATCTGCACCATCTAAACTTATCTCGAAATCTTTCATCACTTTTGTGAAAGAGTAAGATGTGTCATTATTTAAATCTAAGTTATCCGATACATATTCGCTGACTATTGGAATTTGTGAAGTTGTAAAAACAATTGACCTGACCGCTGATAATTTACCTAAGTTTGGAAAATATGTTTTTAATAATATACCGTTAGTCCATTCTGCGGTATGTTGTCCAGATGACGCATATTTAACGATCTCACCACTAAATTTGTTATTGCCGTTTCTTGCGCTATCCATTCTAAAATATCTGGGATCTCCAAACGTGGTTTTAGTTCCCGGGTAATCTCTACATAAATCATTATAAAGATTTTTATTAACATAAATTAAATTTGTAATTCCATCCTCTGTGAAAGTTGAAGGCATCGCTAAATTAATACTTGATGCGCTTTTATCGTAGAAAAAATAAGGTTTGTCTGTAGTTGCAATACCTGTTCCTACATATGCATCTTTTATACCTTTATTCAACATTTGGCAGAAATCTACATAATTATAAACACCTGGAGATTGATTACCATTTGCAATATATTCCACGTTGGCAGTAGTAAATTCACCAGTATTTCCGTTTTGAATTGTTATTTTATAAAATCCGTTATCAATTGTATTATATGGAGGTTGTTGAAATGTCTCAAATTGTGTAGTAGGAAAAAGCATAATAGGAATTTCGCTTAAATCAACTTGGAACCTTAAAATACTCACGTTATAATTATCTACATTGTCAAGTAGATTCTGTGATCTAATATCGGTATAGTTTAATTCTATAGGTTCATCTTGTTTATTTACAACATTGATATTGTAATATAAATGATTTATACTATTTTTATTTAAAAATGACATCTTTATATATTACTTACATAAAATTAAAAAAATAAAATTATATTTTTTTAGTATTTAAATTAAAAATTAAATTACATCTCATCGGTCTGATGATATATTGAATTTGCAAGGTCTCCCCTAGAAAGAACTCTACCGCCTGCTATTCTTCCACCTTTATTTTTCGTTCCGTTATTTTTACCCATACCTATAGATGATAGTCCTTTATCTGCAACCCCTAAAACGGTTTGACCAACTGGCGATTTTATACCCTCTCTTATCGCTTTTACAAATCCAGGAACCATAGGCAATAATGCTAATGGGTTAAATCCTCCTGCAATACGACCACCAAATAAATTTTCACATTTATCGTCAGAAATTTGCTCGGCTCCAGATAATTGAGACTCTAATACGTCATTTTGTGAAAGGACACCTAATTGTCTGCTTACTGTGCCGTTTATTATTGACATTGAACCATCATATATTATTGCATATTTTAGTGTATATTTATTAGTCGTGCTTGATATGTTAGTGATATTCGCTGAAATACCAAATTGTGGATTACTTAAAACCCCAACTGACATATCTGTAGGCAATCCAATTTCTCTACCAAAATCTAATGCAATCGCACTTCCTACATATTTTGAATATTGGGAATATGTAAGATCCAGTCCATTTTTCTTTGACACATAATATAAATCTGAATCTTTTGAAGAACTCAAAAGTCCTGATCTATTTCCAAAACTAACATTTATTGAATTGATTCTAGCTTTGAACGTGTCAGATTTTCGTAAGTCTGCAACAGTTAAACCGTTTCTTTCAGATTCAGATTCTTCTGCCCAAATAATGACCCTTCTAGGCACTGAAGATAAATTGATACTTGGAGCTACAATATCTCCAGAAACTCCAGGCGCTATGTCACCTGTGATTTGTTTATATACTTGAACTTCTTGATAACTATATGAAAGTTGTCTCGGAATCTTATCTAATAATTTAGGACTTGCATAATAAAAGTGCAATTTAGGATTTGAGGACATATTCACGCTAAGTTCTGTTATTGTTTGTGATGGTACTGTTTTCATACAGAAAAATCTACCAAGGTTCGTAATTACTGCGTTGTATGAAAGTGATTTAATTTGTGTCAAAGCTTTCTTTTGATACCAGAAAGGACTTACAAAACAGGGTTCAAGACATTTAACTTTGAAACCTACATGTCTGGTTACATTTGTATTAATTTGAAGTGAATTTGCAGAACCCCAATTAGCTGCATTTAAACCATCTCCTGACCCTTTTATAGCATCATAATCACAACCCCAAAACGCGTTTCTTGAATCTCTGATAAAGGAATCCGCATATTTCGCAAAAGGATCTCTGAATGTTTTATCTGCTTGTGAGTATAAATGTAATTCGTCTAACATTGACGGTGTTAAACTATATTTACCACTTCTATCTTGAATATCGTTACAAAATCTTATAAAGCAATTGTTATAATCTTTCAAATTAGTTGTGAATTGTGCCCCATTCAATGAAACTGACTCTGTCGCCATAATTTGAGATATTGGAAATGCTCTTGGCGTTATATAGTGACTTGTGTCTTGACCTGCTTTATCATCAGGTGGTACTGTTCCTGCAGTCCCGAATTCTCCTGTAAATCCTCGGGTAGCATTGGCGTTTGTATTCTTTACTTTCGCCACGAATTCAAACTCTACTTCTTTCCAGAAAACTGGATATATCAAGTCATTTTCAGATGGTGGATCTGCAGTTATTGATATATTGGAATTTGATTTAGATTGACCTTCATAAGTTCTGACTGTGAATTCTTGGGGACCGTTTAAAACGCTATACGCTCTTTTTTCTTTTAAATCAAATTCTTGTGGAACTTCATTAACTAAATCTAATGGCAAAATATTTAAACTCATTGTATTATACTATAGGTTCTTATAATTTTTATTATTTTAATTCTATATATTTTATAATTAAAAAGATATTTTATTATATCGTTATATATTATAAATGTCAATTTCAAATTTATTTTTAAAAAATAATTATAAATTATATTGTGAAGAATTAGATACAGATAAGGTAACCATTGATGGGTTAAGTTTTGAAGGTGGTGAGTTAGTTAAAAAAGCATCTGGAGACGTCCTAACTGCTAATAAAATTGCAGTATGTAAAGGAGGTAGTGAAATATCTGATAGCGTTGCGGATGTAAATGTAGATGGTTCTATTAACATCCCAGAAAATCAAAGTTATAATATTAATTCCCAACCTGTCCTTTATCAAAATATTGGAGATAGTAAATATATGTCTGAAGTAGATGAATGTAGAGCTAACGATAAGGTCCAAACAAATAAAATTACTTCAATAGGAACAAATGATGACATATTTATTGACGGTAATGGAACGGGTGCCGTTAGGTTCTCAACAATCCAAAATAATGGGGCACTTTTTGGAGGAAAAACAGGATCATTTACCTGGACTATTAAATGTATTTACGATGGTATTGAGGATAATGCGAGTTGTTTTATAGCTGGACATTCAACGATCCTAGGAGACACTTTACAAGCCTCAATAGGGGCAAATAATAAAATTGCTACGGATTGGGCTCCCCTCTATATAAATCCTATAAATGCTGCAAATGCATACGTTGTATTTGGTAATATTAGTAATGCTGATGCTCTTGCGAAAAGTAGTAAAATTGTTTCAGTTGGTGATATTACTACTACCACAAACCTCAAAGCGGAAAATAATGTAATTTCTGGTAATGATGTTCTTGCTGACGGTGTGGTAAAAGTTGGTGTAAATGGAACAGATGGTCATAGAGTTGGAAACGCTGCTACTGGAGATTATCTACATTCATTTGCTCAAAGTACTGGACAAATAGCACACACGTATCAAAATGAATACCCGTTTAGTCTTTATGATCCTACAACAAATATAAACGGATTATCAACGATAACTAACATAGGAAGTAAATTATGGAGAAATTCCACAAAATATAGAGAATATTCAGGAGATGCCAATTTATATATTTATGCTGATGCTGATGATTCTGCCAATGTAAATTTTTCAATTTATAATGAAGACACAACAACAGTTATTCTAAATGTCCAATTAGGTTTAACCCCTGGAATTAACAAGTTGGATGTTCAATTCCCATCGGGAAATTTACCTACAAGTCAAACCGCAATGTCTTTAAGATTTATTAAGAACTCTGGAGCATCAACAAGCATCATTATAAGAGATGCGTTTTTAACAATCGGGGGAGATGCTTAATATAACAATTACAATATATAAAATATAATATAATATTATAATGACAATAGAAATTACGATTTTAATTATTATGACCTCCGCGGGTTTAATTACATCACTTTTAGGTCCAATTGTTAGTGCAGGAATTGAATTTAGTAGGCGAATTGAAAAATCAACCTGTTTAGGTGGTAATATCAAATTAACAAAATTTGATGAAGTAAAGAATGAGATTGAAAAAACGAAACAAGAATTATTAGAGACAAATAGCATGAACGAACAAAAAATAAGGGAATTATTAGAGAACATAAAAAGAGAAGACAAATAATATTATTTTAATTTAAATTATATTATAATTCGTTGTTTATATTATATTTATTTATATAATATTAATATTTTATAAAACTCCTCTCAACTTGTCATTTTCAGTCCTCAATTTAAAATTTTCAGCAGTTTTCTTATCTATTTGAATTTTCAAAAGATCATTTATTTCATTTAACGCTTTTATTAAATCTTCATAGATATCCTTTGACTCCTCATATTCACTATCAGTATTGGTATTGGTATTGGTATCGGTATCGGTATCGGTATCGGTATCAGTGTCAATGTAATGATCACTTTCATTTTCTTTAGTTTTTTTTATTGAAATTCTAATTTGCATTTATATAATATTACTATATATTTTATTTTCAAAGTTAAATATTATTATATAACAGTAATTTAATTTATTTCTTCACAATCCTATCCCCTGATTGCTTGTTTCATTAATAATTTCATCGTTTCCCTTTCCGAATATATCTGGGTATTCTCTTCACTGATTGCTTGTTTCAGTAATAATTTCAATTCTTTTTCCATCGTTTCCCTTTCAAAATACAACTTGGTATTTTCGTCTATGTTTTTATCACGTCGCATGTCTAACAATGCTATTTTTAGATTAAGTGATCCTATTTTTTCTGACCATGAAACTGTTTTTGAATTTTCCATTCTATATAATTTATATAACATATTTATTATTTAATAAAAAAACTTATTGATTTGTTTTATTAAAACTATCAAATATAGACTGTTTAACATCATCAGTTAAATTATCATTCAATAAGTTTTTCTTTACTAAGATATAATTATCGGCTTTTTCTTTGATAGTTT
>Ga0306868_1001624_pt1 | contig 11652 bp, 18 predicted proteins | sample AntRauTorckE6832_FD_190411 | JGI IMG/M metagenome (GOLD analysis project Ga0306868, IMG submission 190411) | Saline lake microbial communities from Rauer Islands, Antarctica - Metagenome Torckler E6 #832 (v2) (version 2) | ecosystem: Environmental > Aquatic > Non-marine Saline and Alkaline >... | reverse complement strand
AAATAGGTTAAATCAAGAATTAAAAGGATATGTAGATCGAATATTTGGAGAACAAAATTTTTACCAAATTCAAGCAACTGTTACTGATGTTGATTTAAACGAAGAAATTATGGTCACTTTAACAAATCATACCGTAAATCAAGAAGAAGTAACGAATCAAAAATTTGTAATTGTTCGTAATACTAAAACTGATGAAGAAGGTAATGTGCAGCCAAACTATATACTAAAAACACTAGCACACACACAAGGATACAATCAAACAACAGAGACAACTACTCTAAAAACAGTGCGAGCAGAAATATCTATTCAAGTAATTAATGTAATTATGCAAGTAGTGGAACAATTTGTGAAACAAAACACAGAAGATGAAAATTCTGAATCAGAAAGCGATGAAAAAGCTCAAACACAAACAAAAGAATAGTAAATGAAAATAATTATTTCTGTAGTAATATCGACTATTATTATATTTCTCCTTTTTACAATATTATTATTAAGCTTATGGCGTAGTAACAAAATAGTCGATATTATTACTAAATATAAATCTAAAGAACTCAATCGCAAACTAGATGAAAATTTTCGTAACAAGAAAGAGCAACAGAAGAAAGAATTTAATAATCAAAAACAAGAGTTTCAAAAAGAACTTCAAGAGCAAGAAAGAAAAGTTAATCAATTAGAAAAACAGTGAATGAATGAGGCAATTGAAGAAACCAATAAACTTAGAAATAGATTAAATCAAGATATTGAAGAAGAGACACAAAAATATAAAGAACAAAGAACTGCAGAAGCAAAACAAATTGTTAATGATAATGTTGATAAACTAAAGAAAACTTATGAAAACCAAGTTAATACAATTCAAAAAGATTTAGAAGAAAAGCGAAATTCTCTTTCAGAAGAAAAAGAATCAATTGAGAATCAGTTAAAAGACCTACGAAGTAAAGAGCAGGCCGCAATAAACGCCCGCATTAGAGAATATGAAGAGCAAAATAAAGAAGATTTTTATAAAATTCAAATATCTTCTGAAGATATATCAGAAATTGAGGAACTTAAAAAAGTTTTACCAAAAATTAAAAATGAGTTACCTTTAAGAAAAGCAATATATGACATGTACTATCGCGAGCCAGTTAAAGATTTGACCAATCGCCTAACGAACGGCCGCAAAATAAGTGGCATTTATAAAATAACTCATATGCCTTCTGGAAAGTGTTACGTTGGTAAGACGGTTGATATAGCTAACCGCATCAAACAACACACCAAAGCGGGGTTAGGCGCATCAAACACTACAAAGAAAAAATTATATACTGAAATGCTTCAAGAGGGAATAGAAAACTTTAAATATGAAATGATTGAAGAAGTCGACCGCACAAAATTAAAAGAACGAGAAAACTATTGAATGAAATACTTTGGTGCAAAAATTTATGGTTATAGCACCAATTAGGTGATAATATGAATGAACGACTACAACTAACAAAAACAAAATCTAGATATTACTACATCGTAAATACTCTAAACAAAAAAATAATTGAAAAACTCAATTCTGAGTTTAGAAAAATAAATGAGGCAAAACGTCCTATCTTAATAACCACACCACACACAGAACTAAACGTAGTAACTAAAATAGACAAGTATTCCTACAAAAAAGAAATTATCAAAGATTTTACAAATTATAGCTACAAAGAAGATAGGGTAATAAAAAATCTAAATATATAGGTGATCATTATGGACTATTTTACAAAATTTATTTTAGCATTTATAATTATATTTTTTACCATAATGATTGGACTGCATGTACCTGTCGTGATGTTTATATTGCTAATAATAATTGTTGCATCTCTTATAAGTTATGCAATGGAGGTGCTCGAAAATTTATAAATTTAAATTAATCTTACTATTGGTAGCTTGGCTATTTTTAGTGGCCTCATTTATATCATATCTTATGTACTATGCCGGAACAAGTGGCGCGCACAATTTTTTCGTAATGACGGGTTACCTATTAGGAACATCATTTCTAATGTATCTTTCAAACCGAGGTGATAAAAATGGGTAAATTCAACAAATTCTTAATACGAATGGTTTCTGCTAATAAGAAAGGTAATATGCTTCGATATGCTTGCCCTTATTGCGGCCAACCTGCGAGCTCATTAACAAGTGAACCAAGAATACAAACATGTAGCGCATGTGGAACAATGATACGAATAATAAATATTAAGGAGACAAAATAATGAAGAAGGTTATAGTGAGTTATTTATTTATGATACTTATATTAAGTATAGGAATGGTGCAAATTGTTCAAACTCAAGAAGTAGTAATAAGTATAAGGAAGTAAGTGTTAACTTTGAAAAAATGGAAGTTGTTTACTTTATTGGAGTAAATAGACTTAAACTTGAATTAGAATATATTGCTCCTGATAATACAATATGGCTTTAGAATGGGGAATTAAAGACCAGAAAATATTGTTTATAAGATATAATGATGGCATTTTTGTTAGAAGGCAGTTTGTTAGTGAAAATAGTGTTCAGCTTTATAATGAGGTATTGGGTGATAATCTAGAAATATAGCAGTAGTTTTTTGAAAGTGGGTATAATGAGGTTGATTTGGGGTCTTTGGATCCCTTTTTTTATATATATGGGGTTTTTAGCTGAGCGTGTCATTTTCAATTTTCGACATAAACTATTTTTCGACCACACAGAGCCATAAGAAGAAAATTAATGAGCCTTTTCAGATTTGTACCCTCCCGCTTGCGTGGAGATTCAGGCATGCGGGAGGGTATCCGCATGCATGCGTATGCTTAAACGATACACAAAGAATATTATAAAAATCTTTATCTTTCAGGAGCCTTACCAAAGCCGTTATTAGAGTTACAAAAAAGAGATTTCTTTTTTTTGCATAAAATTGTTGACACTATTTTTCAGTGTGCTATAATGGTATTATCAAGTTAAGTTATTGACTTACTTGAAAAACTTTAAAGGGATGATATCTTATGAAACACACTACCACGAAACAAGTTGAGTATGGTACTATTGCAAAATTAGAGATTGACTTTATTACCGAACTTGAACAACAAAAACAACGCAAACCACGGAACCGTAACGCTATCATGAGAGTAAACACCGCACTTGCTTATCTTAGAACACTACCAAGAATTAACCGATTGGGCATCCGCCTAACCCGCAACGGTTCAAAAAACGTCGGTGACTTAGTTGAGTGCGTTATAAAATCTCAATTAAACGGTGGTAAAGTAGTAGACTACTCAAGCCCTTTTGAAAAAGACCTCGATAAGATGAGTTACAACGAAATCAAAGCATTTACATGTTATAACTCATACCCTAACGGTTGGCATGATATAAGCAAAATTAGCGGTGTTCTTATAGCACTACCGGATAAAAAAGTTTATTACTTGAAAAAACAAATTGTAATTGATAGCGTTGGCCGGATGAAAAAGAGTAGACGCAACGGAATGCAATTGACATTGGGACTTGTTAAAAAATTGATTGTGGAAAATAATTTAAAGCCTCACTATATCACTAAAAAACTAAATAAGGCGTAAGCCTTATTTTTTTTGCCTTGTGTGCGCTTATGTAGTGCATACAGTACATAGTATCATCAGGTGCTTTGTATGCGCTTATGCGGGTATCTAATGCGTGTGTGCTTCAGGAGACTGAAAGACAACATTTTTTATTTAGTCGTGTAGGTATGTAAGCGGTTACATTATAGTGTGTTATGTAAGCGGTTACATTGTAGTGTGTTATGTAAGCGGTTACATTATAATGTGTGCCGTGTAAGCGGTTACATTATAGTGTGTTATGTAAGCGCTCACATTATAATGTGTGCCGTGTAAGCGGTTACATTGTAGTGTGTCGTGCAGGTATGTAAGCGGTTACATTATGATGTGTGCCGTGTAAGCGGTTACATTATAGTGTCGTGCAGGTATGTAAGCGGTTACATTATAGTGTGTTATGTAAGCGTTTACATTATAGTATGTTATGTAAGCGTTTACATTATAGTATGTTATGTAAGCGGTTACATTATAGTATGTTATGTAAGCGGTTACATTATAGTGTGTCGTGCAGGTATGTAAGCGTTTACATTATGATGTGTGCCGTGTAAGCGTTTACATTATGATGTGTCGTGCAGGTATGTAAGCGTTTACATGAGCAGGGTATGTAAGCGTTTACATTATAGTGTGTCGTGCAGGTATGTAAGCGTTTACATGAGCAGGGTATGTAAGCGTTTACATTATAGTGTGTCGTGCAGGTATGTAAGCGTTTACATGAGCAGGGTATGTAAGCGTTTACATATATAATGTGTAACCTGTGTTATAGAGGTATCGTTATACCACAGATTATATACTTTGTCAAGGAAAAAGCAAAGAAAAATTAAATTAATTTAAGTGTTGACATACCATTGATTACGTGTTATAATTAAGTTAGAAAGATAAAGGAGCCAAAAAATTAAATTAATTTAAGTGTTGACATACCATTGATTGCGTGTTATAATATGTATATAAGATAAAGAAACCAAAAAATCTATAGGAGTGATTTACACATGGAAATGAAAAGAACTAAAGAAAACTGGAAAGTAATTATTAGGCTCAGGAAAAACGCGTACGAAAACGCCAAAGGGCGCGACTGTATTAGGGCTGATAGACACCGCAAAGCTCTTGAAAAACTCGAAGAAAAATACGGACACTTGGTATAGCCAAGTGTCTTTTTTTGTTTGCTCCACGACACGCTTTGTGTTATCGTATCGTGGAGGAGCATTTCCACGACACGCTTATTCCTCAAAATGAAAGCGTTTTCGCCTATTGTAAAAAGTCTTATATCGTGTTATAATTAGTATAGAGGTTGAGAGAAAGCGGTACAAAAGAAATTAAAATTAATTGTTTAAAGGCTTGACAAAGAAACAGGAGCATGTTATAATTAGTATAGAAAGATAAAAGGAGATGTTAGATATGGTAACAGCACACAGTATGGTAACAGCACACAGAATAAGTGAGCAAGGCTCCACGGAATTTGGAATAGAATTTAAAGATTTTAAAAGCGCCTATGACTACATTAGAGCAATAAGGCACAGGGACATTTTTATTGTTACGGAAAAAAGCGAGAAATGCATAGAACAAACTATCGTAGCAAATCGCGGTGGCGGTAATATGTATCAAATCGTGGTGGCGATAAAAAACATTTGACAAAGAAACAGGAACATGTTATAATTAGTATAGAAAGATAAAAGGAGATGTTAGATATGGTAACAGCACACAGAATAAGTGAGCAAGGCTCCACGGAATTTGGAATAGAATTTAAAGATTTTAAAAGCGCCTATGACTACATTAGAGCAATAAGGCACAGCGACGTTTTTATTGTTACGGAAAAAAGCGGGGAATGCATAGAACAAACTATCGTAGCAAATCGCGGTGGCGGTAATATGTATCAAATCGCGATGGCGGTAATATTTATCTAAACACTTTGAGAATGTGAGTACTAATAGTCTTTATAGCGCGGTAAAAAAAGATTTGACAAACAATAATAATTGTGTTATAATATATATGTAAGGTGGTTGTGGTAGGCCACCTTAATATTCAAAAAGAGGTGTTTTTCTTGAAAGACAAGAGAGCCAAAAAGCAAAAAGTAACAAAAGAATTACAAAAAGAATTGCTTAAAGGCTTGACAAAGAAGTAGGAGCATGTTATAATTAGTTGTAAGGTTGAGACTAAGACGCTATAAGGTCTCTCAAGGGCGCTACCTATGCGTACAAAGGCGCCTATCATTTATATTAAAAGGAGTGTTCAAGGACTTAATTAAACTTAAAGCGTGGAATATGCGAGCCTCCACCGCTCTTTTTTTTATTTTATAGGCGTGTCGTGGAGAGGGTTTATATTTAAGTGTGTCGTGGAGGGGCATTTCCACGACACGGTTATATGCCTTGTTATAATCTTTATAAAAAATACCAGACGCAAATCATAATGTCAAGAAAAAAGCAACAAAAAATCGTTCCACGACACGCTTTTATTCCTAAATGAAAGCGTTTTCACCTATTGTAAAAAGTCTTATATCGTGCTATAATTAGTATAGAGGTTGAGAGAAAGGCGTTCAAAAGAGATTGAAATTAATTCACTAAAACCGTTGACAACTTGTTAATATCGTGTTATAATTAGTATAGAGGTTGAGAGAAAGGCGCTCAAAAGAAATTAAAATTAATTCACTAAAACCATTGACAAATTGTTAATATCGTGTTATAATTAGTATAGAGGTTGAGAAAAAGGAGGTAAAACAAATGGAGCATTTTAAGACTATTTTAAAAAAGGTAGAGAGTAAAAAGTTTACTATTACTACAACTAAAAAAGGCGAAAAAATCAAGCAAACTGAACACCGTAAATTGAAAACTGATATCATGAACGCTTTACTCGCTGATTTTAAAGACATGAAGATTGCGGTAGGCATGAACAAGGAAGGCATCGTGCTTGAATTACCTAACTCACATGAGGGCTCTATACCTGCAACTATTGATATTAAAATCAAATCATTTGATTTTGATACAGTGCATGAAACTGAAGCGTACGCAAAGGAACAAGAACTTAAAATGAAAAATCGTAAACAACGTAAAAAACACGCCAAATCGGCCTACAATCAATCAAGAAAAGTTAAAGAAAAAGAACAGGATGATTATTTACATATGCGACTGAGAAGGAAAAATCGTAAAAACTCTTGACAAGTAACAAAAAGCATGTTATAATTAAGTATAATCAAAAATAAAAAATATAGAAAAGGAAAGTGATTATTTTGAAACTAGTAGATTTTACAAATGTCAAAGGGAACCCAAAAGTGAGCGTAAGAAACAAAATGAAAGAGCAAAGCATGAAAATGGCAAAAACCGCCGTAGAAAATGCAACCGGACTTGAGGTTGTAGAAACTGCAAGAAAAACGCTTGCTATTCAAATCGCAAATGATGAGCAAACAGAGGACCCCATCTACTTTGAAATCAGTGGTAGTGTAACCACTCTCGCACCTGAATACAAAAGCACCAAATCAAGTATGAAACATAAGGAACCAGAACAAGAAATCAAATTGTTTGATTAATAATTAAAGGGCGAAAGCCCTTTTTTTTATCGTGTTACCCGTGTCGTGGAAATGCTTCTCCACGACACGCCTAAATGTGAACCCTTCTCCACGACACGCTTTTATTCCTAAAATGAAAGCGTTTTCACCTATTGTAAAAAGTCTTATATCATGCTATAATTAGTATAGAGGTTGAGAGAAAGGCGCTCAAAAGAAATTAAAATTAATTGTTTAAAGGCTTGACAAAGAAACAGGAGCATGTTATAATTAGTATAGAAAGATAAACAAAACCATAAAAATTTAAAAGGATGATATTTAATGTTACTACCTAAAAAAATCATGGTACTTGATACTGAAACAATTGGACTTGAAAAGCGTTACGCATACGATATAGGTTTTATTATTGCGGAACTAAAAAGCGGGCGATATGTAGAAATTGATAGTGAGCATTATGCGGTTAAACAAGTATACGATAATAAAATGCTCTTTGAAACAGCATACTATGCAAATAAGCGTCCTTTATACGTTCAGAGCCTTAAAGCGCACAAAATGAAAAGGAAGCACATAGGGCGCATTTTTCAGCGTATTAAGACTCAAATAAAAAAGCATAAAATTGATTTTGTTTTTGCTTACAATTCACCTTTTGATAAAAGTGTTATGCGTTTCAATAGCGATTATTTTAAAAAAGCAAACCCTATTAAAAATTGGATTGACATTCAAAGTATTGCGTCTCACTACATACACAAGACAAGACAATATAAAGACTTTGCAAATAAACATAAAAAAGTAACACCAAAGGGCTACATGCGAACTAACGCGGAGTGCACTTATCAAGCAATTACAGGCAAAACGGAGTTTAAAGAGCAACACATGGGCCTGCAAGATTGCCGCATTGAACTTGATATTTTAAATGAGTGTATAAAGTTAGGCTATAATGAAACCAAACCATTAAAAAAATTATTCCTTACTTCTGAACTTGATAATAGTTTTAAAATTACAGCAAAAGGCAAAACCTATACTTTCAAATATCACTCTATGAAAAACACAAGGAACGGCTTAGTTTTAAACTAAGTTTTTTCTTTATAGTAAGCGTGTCGTGGAGAGGTTTTAATTTATGGCAAAATCAAAGTTTATTCAATTTAATGGCAAAATCAAAACTTTTCCACGATACGATGGCAATATCAAGGTTTTAATCAATTTAATGGCAATATCAAGGTTTTATTCAATTTAATGGCAATATCAAGGTTTTAATCAATTTAATGGCAATATCAAGGTTTTAATCAATTTAATGGCAAAATCAAAACTTTTCCACGACACGTTAAAATCTTTTACTCAAAAGGGTTGAAAAAACCTTAAAGATGTGTTATAATTAGTATAGAAAGATAAAGGAAGGGTACATAATGCGAACAATTAAGTACATTTTTTATTCAGGTAAAAGCGGAGAAGTAGATTATGATTTTGAAGTGGAAGATAAGGATGTATTCCGTGTAATTTATATGAATGCGTACATGGACGTCCTACCTCATACAACCGGTAGAGCGTACATTCTACCCATTGCACGGGCGCGAGAACATTTTGAGGGCCTACCTCATAATTTACAGGAAATTATTATCGACGCCTATTGGGAGACAATAGAGGAAACATACCGAAGAGAGGCTTATCTTAAATTTTTAAATGAGTTTTGTTTAAAATAGATAGCGCATACAAAATCAAAGCAAGATATTAATTTATTTTGCTTTTTGTTACAGGCGTGTCGTGGAAGTGCTTCTACACGACACGTTTCAAAAGTCAAGCGCTTAGGTAAGCCATTTTCAGGTTTCAAACCCAAAACTCCAGAGCGTACTAAAAATTTTACATATCATATTATACTATAATAGTCAAGCAAAAAGCAAGACTTATTCAAAAATTTTGCAATCTAAAATTTCAAAAGATACCACAAATATAACTGTTTGTCAAGCAAAGCAGGATTTTTTTTATGAAAACGTTTAGATATCATAATTGCTTGCCAAATACCAAAAATTGTGCTATAATATATTTAGAGGGTAAGGGAAAAGACACAGTTACAGTTTAAAAATACCCCTTGACAATCCTACCTACACATGGTATAATATGTATGTAAGATAAAAAATTGAAAGGAATGATGTATTTTGGAAAATTTTAAACAAGTAACAAGTCGTATTAAGGCACGTCGCATGAAAGAGAATGACAGAGGGAATATCAACCAGAAAGACCGTAATCGCATCAAACACGAAACTGTGGAGGCTATTATGAAAGACCTCCCAGAAGACATGGTAGTTGGTAAGGCTAAGGAAGGCATAGTTATAGAAGTTCCACATAGCCACTATGGTGCGGTAACCATTATCGTCAATGCAAAAGTTAAGAATATGGAGTATGATAGTGCGAGTGCTATCAAAGAACAAGAAGAACGTGAACGTAAAGCAATTGAACGCATTGAGAAACATAATAAAGACACTAAAGGAGTTTAATACTTTATCGAGAGTATTCACCAGACATAGGCTTCCAAAGAACAACCTGAATAGTAATTGGTGCCCTTCACGGGTGCCTTTTATTTTGTCAATTTTATGAAAGCGTTTACAAAATTAGGAAAATATAAAGTTTTTATGAAAGCGTTTACAAAATTAGGAAAATATAAAGTTTTTATGAAAGCGTTTACAAAATTAGGAAAATGTAAAGTTTTTATGAAAGCGCTTTTATTATATATTTACTATCCACGACACATTAAGCGCTTACATGTACTAGGCAAGCCATTTGTTTGAAATCTTATGAAGACCATGTAAGCGCTTTTATTATATATTTACTATCCACGACACATTAAGCGCTTACATGTACTAGGCAAGCCATTTGTTTGAAATCTTATGAAGACCATGTAAGCGCTTACGAGATAGTTCGCGCCGCAATCTTATTGGTTGGCATGTCTACTATATTAGTTGGCATACACTCTATACTAGTTCGCGCCGCAATCTTATTGGTTGGCATGTCTACTATACTAGTTCGCGCCGCAATCTTATTGGTTGACATGTCTACTATATTAGTTCGTGTTGCTACTATATTAGTTGGTGTTGCTACTATATTGGTTGGTGTTGCTACTGTAATGGTTCGTGTTGCTACTGTAATGGTTCGTGGTCTAACGTTAATAGTAGGGGTAGCGAACTACTATGGTTCGTATACAGATTGTATTGTTTGTCAAGAGAGCAGGTGTCCATGCTTCAGGTAGTACCGTATTAATATATTGCTTGTCAATGAAGCAGGAACCCATGTTTCAGGTAATGGCATATTAGTGTATTGCTTGTCAATGAAGCAGGAGCAGATTTTTTGTTTTCCAAACCCTTGATTTTTATCCAAATCTGAGTTATAATTAGTATAGAAAGATAAAGGAGAGATAGAATAATGCGAACAATTAACTACAGGTTTTACACAGGCAAGAGTGGGAATATTCCAGTAGACTATGAGTTTGAAGTAAAAGACGAGGATATATTCTATGTAATTTATATGGATGAGTACGCGGATGTTCTGTCCTTTGAAGAGGGGCAAGAACACTTTGAAGACCTACCCTATAATCTACAAGAAATTATCATCGAGGCCTATTGGGAGACAATAGAGGAAACATACCAAAAAGATGCTTATCGTAAATTTTTAGAAGATAAAAATTTGCGTAAAAACTTCGCTCATTAAAATGCTTGAAAGTCAACAAAAAATAAGTTATAATATATTTAGAAACGATGGGGAGATTTTAAAAATGGCTAAATACAGAAGTGCAAACTGCATGGGATATGCACTACAAAAAGACGATTGGATGCTCCTCGATGCATGGAGACGGTTTGTTGGTGATGTAGATGACGTTGAACCATTTAGTGATGACGACCGTTTCATACCGCGCGAAGAAACAGAAGCAGACGCTATAGCAGAAATGGAAGGGTTTGGTCTTAAATCTGTTCAGAGACATGAGATGCGGCCGGGTATTGAGTATGTGGCGCTTAAATTCTCTCTCGATGACTTTCATTTTATGCGGCGTAATACACATGGACATTGGAGACACAAACCTGGCTTTGGAAAAGTTCGTGGCATAAAAGAGAAAGACGTTTTTAAGAGTAAGTGGAAAGGGACCATTGTTTATAACAGCCACACACTACTGTTTGAAGTATGAGTGAGTATGCTGTTTTCCCTAATTGAAGAAGATAGCCCATTGCGACTAGGCGCTTCAGTTATGTGAAAAGGGTAAACCTTAGAAAATAGCATGAAAACCACTCAAAAAGTAGCAAAAAAGCACAAAAATTGAACAAAATAGACAAAAAAACACATAAAAACATATAAAAATACTTAAAAACACGTAAAAAGGGTGATTTTTATCGAAAGTATAATTTATAAGCATGCGTGCCCTTATTGCGGCACCACAGTAGATAGTGGACTAATCACAGCAGAGCGAATACACTACGTGGAACTTGAAGAAGAGGGAGGCCATGTAGTGGCAACTAAAACGTCTGTTGCCTCAGAAGTAAACAAGCTATACTATTGTGATAGGTGTGAAAATATTTTTGTTAGGTTTATTATAGTAGAAGAAGAGGCTAATTAGCGTGTTTAAAAG
>Ga0306868_1001618_pt1 | contig 11684 bp, 10 predicted proteins | sample AntRauTorckE6832_FD_190411 | JGI IMG/M metagenome (GOLD analysis project Ga0306868, IMG submission 190411) | Saline lake microbial communities from Rauer Islands, Antarctica - Metagenome Torckler E6 #832 (v2) (version 2) | ecosystem: Environmental > Aquatic > Non-marine Saline and Alkaline >... | reverse complement strand
GGCCAGGCAAGCTTTAATATTACTTTTTTAGTTGAACTATCTTTATTTATAATCGCTTTATTATCTCCTGCCACCTAATCACCTTCAAATTATTTATAATTAATTATCATAATAAAAACCATTGTGTGTTACGACTCTTGTTATTTCCGGATGAAAATAACTTTTAGCTCCTGCTTTTTTATCAAAAGCTCTCAAAAGCAAAAATGACAAGAAAAAAGAAGTAATTGATCCAACAATACCGGCAATTTCTGAATTCGCAATAAAAACATTCAACCAGCTACTGCCAGCAAAATAACCAGCTATAATAGCTGCTAATGGAAGCAAGTAAACAACAATGGCAGAAAACAAAATTGGTTTAGCCCCCATCTCTAATTCAACCATACTGCCAACATCTGCTCCTATTGGATCATTAACTAAAACTTCCATCTCCTCTACCTCGTGTGAGTCATCAGCCAGCATACACTTTTCATCACAGTGGCTGCAGGCAGAGGTTCTTATGATTTGAACCAGACTCTGACCATTTTCTTTTTTAATAACTCTGGCTCTCTCTTTCATATATAATCACTCTTTCCATCTAAATAATTTTAAATTAAAGCTCAATAATAAATCTTAACAAATAATCTCTTTAAAATAAAGAGCATTTATTACATTCAGAACACTTTTTAAATAAATAACTATTACAGCGCGGACACTTAATAGACTTAAATTCTTTCATTTTATAACCACAGGTAGGACAGACAATTTTATCATCTTCTTCTACCTGATCATTAAAATCACAATCCTCCATCCTGAAACACCTTCTTTCTGCTGACCATCTAACCAGCAAAGGTATAATTTACTGACTACTAAAAAATCAATAAATTAACAAGACCACCAGTAATAAAAGCAGTAATCCAACTTCCAAACCAAATATAAACTGCTTCCTTAAAGTTTCTCTCTTTAACCATGATCATCATTGCTGCAATACAGGGAACAAATAACGTTAAAGTTATTAAAGAAATTGTAATCTGTGCCGGAGACAGAGCAATTGCAGTTAAACCAGCTGCTCCAAAATCACGTCTAATAATTCCCATCACAAAAGCAGTCGCTGTTTCTGCAGGTAATCCAAGCCAGCTAACAGTTATTGGTTCTGCTCCTTTACTGATTAATGCCAGCAAACCTGTTTTCTGCATTAAAGTAATTAAGGCTGCTCCCAAAATAAATATTGGCCCTGCCTCTTTAACAAAAGCCAGGGTCTGCTGATATGTTTTATTAAAAATATTTTTTAAATCAGGCATTCTAATTGGAGGAAGATCTATTAGAAGATCACTTGATTCGCCTGGTAATACTTTGTTTAAAAAAGTTCCGGCCAGCACATAAACCGCGAAAATTGTTAGTACATAAACTAAAATATAAAAAAGATCAAGCTGAGCAATTAAACCCGCTATAACTCCCAGTTGTGCCGAACAGGGTATTGCCAGTCCTAAAAGAAAAATAGCAATAATCCTTTCTCTTTTTGTTCCCAAAAGTCTGGTAGTAATTGTCGCCATGGTTACACAACCAAAGCCTAAGAGCATTGGTATAATTGCTCGTCCATTAAGACCAATTTTCTGCAGTAGCCGATCCATCAGAACAGCAATCCGAGGTAAATAACCTGAATCTTCCAATATAGAAAGCAAAAAGTAAAAACCAACTACAAGTGGTAATAATAAACCAAAAATATAGGTTACTGCCATAGTTAAAATACCATAGTCACCTGCCAGCAGTTGTCCAAAAAAGTTTTGCAGACCGATAGAGTTGCCTATTATTTTACGAATAAATGGTTCATAAATTCCAGCAAAAAGATAACCTTCCGTAAAATTAACTATGGTCTGAGCAACAAAAACTCCAATAAATTGATACATTATATATAAAAGTCCTAAAAGCATCGGGATAGCTGTTACCGGTTTTAACATATAAGCACCAATTTTTCTGGCAAATTGACTAGAATTTTCATCATAACTTAAAACTTGATCAGTAATCTGATCCACTCGCTGACGTCGGGCAATATATATTTCTTCTCTTATATCCGGAACATTTTTTAAATTCGGATACTTACAGCGAATATTATCATCTTCTTCTAAAACCATTAAAGAATCAGCCCTATTTCCAGTTTTGGATTCAACTTTTAATAGTTCTGTTTTTAACTCGGGATTATCCTTAAAAATACTATTTCCGCTAACTGCCTTCTCAATTGAGTGCTTTAATTTATCTAAACCTCTATTTTTGGCAGCAGTTGTCGGAATAATTGGAACCCCCAGCTCTTTTTCTAAAGTCTCAAGATCAATAGCAATATTATTTTTTTCTACCTCATCCATCATATTAAGAGCAACAATCACTCTTTTATCAAGGTCAATGAGCTGCTGAGTCAAAAATAAATCTCATTCTAAATGACTTGCATCAACAACATTAATTATAATATCTGCAGACATAATAAAATCCCTGGCTACTCTTTCCTCATCATTTATGGAACCGACTCCATAAACTCCTGGTGTATCATAAACAGCTGCGTCTCCCATTTTGCCGCTGCTGATATCAAGGGTAGTCCCGGGATAATTAGAAACACTGACATAAATACCTGTGAGATAATTAAAAAATATTGATTTACCTACATTGGGATTTCCAGCCAGTACTATCTTTTTATCAGCCTGCAGTTCATTATTTATCTCAATTTGACTGCAGTCATCCAATTAAATCATTCCTTTTTTCTTAACACTTATTTTTTCAGCAGTTCTGCGTCCAATAGCAATTTCTTGCAGATTCTTTTTTAAAATTACAGGACCACCAGGCATCGAACCAGCACATTCTATTTCTGAGCCTTCACTAATTCCAAAACGTAGAGCCTGTAAGCGAGTCTGTTTATCCTCAATTTTATCTATAATAAATTTATTTCCATGCTTCATATCAACTAGAGTCATTAATTGTTACCTCCTGCTGTTTTTAAAAGTCTTTTATAATTATTATTGTTTAAAAAAATAAACTATCGAATATAATATAATTTATATTCCTACTTATATTATACTGAAAACGATTTTCAAAGTCAACAAATTTCAACAATTATTAGTCAATTAATCAACTTTGAAAGTAATGGATGTTAATAAAAAAATCCTGAGAACTGAATATCTACTCAGTCCTCAGGAGTTAGAAGTTTTATTATATTTTCGACTTTTTTCGACAAAAACCGGTTGGTGCACGGCACCAGTACTTTTTACTGAATAACCAGGTTCACCAGCTTTTTAGGAATATAAATAGTTTTAATCAGATTCCCATCTTCAAGATAGGACTGTGTATTTTCTGCTTCCAGAGCCTTTTCTTTTACTGTTTCCTCAGAAGCATCTGCTGGTACATCAATCTTATCTCTTACCTTACCATTAACCTGGATCACAATAGTAATTTCATCTTTTTTAAGTGCTTCTTCACTGTAATCTGGCCACTGGGCTTGATGAACATTTTCTTCATGACCTAGATGCTGCCAGAGTTCTTCAGTAATAAAAGGCGCAAATGGTGCCAGTAGAAGAACAATATTTTCGGCTGTTGTTTTAATTAAAGCAGAATTAATTTCTTCAGCACTGCGGTCATTCAAATAAGAATAAACTTCGTTAGTTAATTCCATAATTGCACTGATTGCTGTGTTGAAATTAAGTCTTTGTCCTATATCTTCACTTACTTTTTTGATGCTGGCATGCACAGTTCTGTAAAGTGTCTTTGCATCTTTATCAAGATTTTCTGCATCAACTTCAGCTTCTTCATTTTTAATCAATTCCAGGTTTTCTGTGACAAAACGCCAGACACGGTTTAAGAAACGGTCAGCTCCCTCAACACCTTTATCACTCCACTCTAAATCTTTTTCTGGTGGTGAAGCAAAAAGTATAAATAAGCGGGCTGTATCTGCACCGTATTCATCTAAAATATCTTTAGGATCGACTACATTTCCTTTAGATTTAGACATTTTGGACCCATCTTTAAGTACCATTCCCTGGGCCAACCAGTTAGTAAATGGTTCGACATGATCTGTCAAGTCCATATCATGTACAACTTTGGTAAAGAAACGAGCATAAAGCAGATGTAAAATTGCATGCTCAATTCCCCCAATATACTGATCGACAGGGAACCAGTTGTCTAAGTTTTCTTTGGTAAATGGTGTTTCTTCATTTTTAGGATCTGCATAACGCATAAAATACCAGGAAGAATCAACAAAGGTATCCATGGTATCAGTTTCTCTTTTAGCAGGTCCACCACACTCAGGACAGGTAGTATTAACAAAGCTGTCCACCTTTTTAAGTGGTGACTCACCAGTTGGAGAAAACTCTACATCATGAGGCAGTTCAACCGGTAAATCTTCCTCCGGCACTGCTACTGCTCCACAGTCATCACAGTAAATAATTGGAATTGGAGCTCCCCAGTAACGCTGACGGGAAATCAACCAGTCACGCAGACGATAATTTGTCTCCACCTTAACAAAACCTGCTTCAGAAAAGTCTTCTGCCATTTTGTCAAAGGCTTCTTCTACGTTTAAGTCATTATATTTACCGGAATTAATTAAGTGTCCATTTCCAGCATATGCCTCCTCCATCTCTGAGCCAACAAGTTCTTCTTTTTGATCTTCAGGCTGGATTACAGCTTTAATTTCAATCTCATATTTACGGGCAAAATCAAAGTCACGCTGATCATGAGCCGGAACTGCCATAATTGCACCAGTACCATAACCCATCAATACGTAATTTGCTATATAAACAGGAATTTCTTCGCCATTAACAGGATTAACTGCATAAGCACCTGTAAACATACCCATTTTTTCTGATTCGGCTGATGTTCTTTCCTGTTCTTTCTGCTTTTTAACTTTTTTAACAAATTCTTTAACCTCTTCTTCTTTATCTGTTCCAGCAGTTAATTCTGAAACATAAGAATGTTCAGGTGCCAGAACCATATAAGTTGCTCCAAATAAAGTATCAGGTCTGGTTGTAAAAACCTCTAATTCCTTATCCAGTTTTGGTAACTCAAAATTAACTCTTGTACCTTCACTGCGTCCTATCCAGTTTTTCTGCATGGTTTTTACCTTTTCTGGCCAACCATCTAAAAGCTGGTGATCATCTAAGAGTCTTTCTGCATAATCAGTTATTTTTAAAAACCACTGTTCTAAATCACGGTGATCAACCTCAGTCCCACAGCGCTCACAGGCTTCATTTACAACCTGCTCATTTGCAAGCACTGTCTCACAGCTTGGACACCAGTTAACAGTCGATTCCTTTTTATAGGCTAAATCATCATTAAACATCTCGGTAAAGAACCACTGGGTCCACTTATAATAATCCTCTGCTGCTGTAGTTACTTCACGATCCCAGTCATAGCTTAAACCCATAGCCTTCATCTGCTCTTTCATGTGGGCAATATTATCCCAGGTCCATTCCTTTGGATGAATATTACCATGTTTGATTGCTGCATTTTCTGCAGGCAGTCCAAAAGCATCCCAGCCCATCGGGTGGAGAACATTATAACCCTTCATTCTCTTATAACGGGCAATAACATCACCAATGGAATAAACTCTTACATGGCCCATATGTAAATTACCAGATGGATAAGGAAACATTTCTAAAACATAATAATTTTCCTTATCAGGGTCATCACCAGTTTTATGTAAATTTGAATCTTCCCATTGTTTTAACCATTTTTGCTCTACTTCTTGAAACGGATAATAGTCCTGCAAAGATCTTCACTCTCCTCATTTAGTTAAAAATTATATCTATTTATTAAATCAAAAAAATTATATCTAAAGCAGATTACTCGTCTTCCTTGTCTTCCTGACGTAAAATCTTTTCTGCATCTGACCACAGTCTTTCGAGATCATAATATTCTCTCTCTCTTTTATGGAAAACATGAACGATTACGTCAGCATAATCCATCAGCACCCATCTGGCATCATTCATACCTGCAATCTTTTTAGGTTCAATCCCCTTTTCAGATAACTTATCATCAATGGATCTTGCTATAGCTCTAACCTGCTGATCAGAATTAGCACTACAAATCACAAAATAATCTGCAATCACAGTTAAATCCTGAACATTTAAAACATCTATATCCTCAGCTTTTTTATCATCAGCCGCATCCGCAGCCAGTAAGGCTATATCTTTAATACTTAAATCTGACATTTGTAAATTCCTCCTTATACAGACTTCTCATAGCCTGCTCCAACTATTACTTTTATATTTTTATCAAAATCTTCTTCAGCATCCTCAACATATTCAATCTTTCCACCTAATAGATCTGCAATTTGAGAAGCTATTTTTTCGTCGTCTTTACTATAATATTCAATAACTGAACTTTGATAATCATATTTATCGGCATTACCTATATTATCAATTTTGAATCCATATTTCTCAAGCAGATTAGCAGTTTTAGAAGCAGCACCTGATTCACCAACTCCATTTAAAATATTAAGCTGATATTCTTTGTTTTTAATATATGATTTATTTCTAACCAGGCTATCTACCATAATTTCAGTTTCTTCAAAATCTGGTATCCAATAACTAATACCATTTATATATTCAGGCCTACCTGGCAGCATCTTAGATTCAAGCTGACTTAAATTAATTTCTTTAGCAGTATTTAAAAAAGGAGTAATATCCTGAAGCGGAATATTAGTATTTACCGCATCATTTACTTCTCTGATAACCCCGGGGACTTTAGTAACAATAGCAGGGGAAAGAACTCTTTCTAAAACAGCATCAATAAATTTCTGCTGTCTTTCAATTCTACCGATATCTCCTCTCCTATCACGGTAACGCACATATTCTAAAGCCTCTTCGCCATTTAAATTTTGCTGTCCTGCTGGAATATCAATATAAAGGCCTCCCGCTTTATCAACATAGTTTAAATTATGAGAGACATTGATATTTACCCCACCCAAACGATCAATTATTTTTTCAAAACCTCTAAAATCTGTTTCTAAATAATAATCTATATCAATTTTTAACATTTCTTCTACAGTTTTCTGTGTTAACTCAATTCCACCATAAACATGAGAAGAATTTAATTTAGTGAAATTTCTCTTATTAGAATTTATATAAGTATCTCGCGGCAGAAAGATCAGCCCCGCTTCATTAGTTTCTACATCAAGGCTGATTAAAATAATAGTGTCTGCTCTAGATGGACCATTGACATTAGAATCGTAACCGACGGCAAGAATATTGACCTTATTTTCTTTAAATGGTCCACTGGATGAAATCTGACTTAATTCTTCATTCCATAAAAAAGGGATGACAACACCTAAAATAACCAGAAATATAATTAAAGCTATATATTTCCAGTCAGTTAATTTTTCTATCATTTATTAATCACTTCTTTTTAATAATTTATTTCGGAAATTATTCGAATAAGGATGAATAAAATTAGACTGCTCAAGCTGATATTTAATAATATGAGTTGCAATTAAATATAATCCATATTCAAAATCTCTTTCTACTTTAATTCTAATCTCATCTAAACCAATAAATTCTCTGTCTTCTGAAATAAAATCAGCAGCATAAATAACCTGGGCTATTTTCCCCATTTCCGGATGGCCCAGAGTATGATAGCGAATTGCTTCTAAAATTTCAGAATCATTAATCCCAAAAATATTTTCCGCCATAACAGCTCCAGCCGGTGCATGAAGGACGGGAGTAATTTCTAACTCAAGCTGATCTGCTTCCCATTTTGACTTTTTAACAATTTCTTTTAACTCCAAATCATTTTTGCTTTTTGCAATATCATGTAATAAAGCAGCAATTTCTACTTTTTCTAAATTAAGATTCAATTTTTTGGCTATTTCCAAGGCTGATTTGAGTACATATTTTGTATGCTGATATCTTTCTCTACCTAATAATTTTTCTATTTTCTCTAAATCAAGATCAGAATTCAACTCTTCTTTTTTTAATGACATTAAATCACCTGTAAAGATTATTTTTTTCTATATATTTTTTTATTTTATCTATTGTCAAATAGCGAATCGAATTTCCATTTCTAATTTCTTTTCTGATCAAAGAAGAAGAAATTTCTATATTCAAGCCCTGATAGGTCCAAATATTATTTATAAAAGGACGATATTGTTCTTTTTTCAAAATTTCATTTAAATTATAACCCGGACGATTAAAAACTATAAATTTCCCTTCAGCTAATAAAAATTTGGGGTCTTTCCACTTGAAAATTTCTGACAGAGAATCCGCTCCTATAATAAAAAAGACCTCTTCTGCATCAAGCTGGGGTATGAATTCCGATAAAGTATTTGCAGTATATGAATAACCATCTTTTTTAAGTTCCCAATCTGAAAGAGAAAATTTTGGGTTTTCATCTATAGCCAATTTAAGCATTTTAAATCTATGCTGATCAGGTAATATATCTTTATTTTTTTTATGTGGTGGCTTTCCAGCTGGCATAAAAATAATTTCAGCCAGATCAAAATAATTTTTTATTTGTTCAGCTAAAATCAGATGTCCTAAATGTGGGGGATCAAAAGTCCCACCAAAAATAGCCACTCTTTTTTTTGACATATTTTTCACCTCTAATATCGTACATCTTTAATTATAAATTATTTTTTCAGTGCTTGCAAGTTAAATAGCTCATCAAAGGAGGAGTTTTGAACTTTAAATAGAAATAATAAATTATAGAATCAAAAAGACTGGAGGGTTCAAAATGTTATATAAATTTAAAAAGAAAAGTCCAAAAATCGCAGAAAATACTTTTATTGCTCCTGGAAGCAGGATCATTGGAGATGTAGAAATGTCTGAGAACAGCAGTATTTGGTACAACACAGTTGTTAGAGCTGATCTGGCCAAAATCAAGTTAGGAAGTTACTCAAATATCCAGGAAAACTCAACTGTCCATGTGGAACATAATCAGGAAGTTGAAATCGGTGATTATGTTACCATTGGCCATAATGCAGTAATCCACGCCTGTAAAATTGGTAATAAGTCACTAATTGGTATGAACGCCACAATATTAAATGGTGCCCGAATTGGTGAAGGTTCAATTGTTGGCGCTGGTGCAGTAGTTCCAGAAAATGCTGAGATTCCTCCCAACAGCCTTGTTTTGGGAGTACCTGCTAAAATAGTGCGCAGTATAACTAAAGAAAAAATCATTGAGTTAAAACAGCATGCCATCCATTACGCTGATCTTGCTGCCGATCACAAAAATATTGAAGAAATTAAATAAATCTAATCAGGCTGAGATATTTAATTCTTCAGCCTGATTTTTTCTTGATTCTAAATATTATAAAACGTGTTTTAATAAAACTCAGTTTTTAATAAATTTATTCTGCAAATATTTCTTTTGCAATTTCTACAGCTTCTCTGGCATCTCTGGCGTAAAAATCAGCCTCTATCATCTCTGCGTAATCTGATGTTAAAACAGCCCCACCAACCATTATTTTGCAATCTAATACTTCTTCTCTGACTGCTTTAATTGTTTTTTCCATATTTTTAACAGTTGTGGTCATCAATGCACTTAAACCTAAAAGTTTAACCTGATTTTCTTTAACCGCTTTAACTACCTCTTTTATATTGACATTCCGTCCCAGATCAATAATTTGATAGCCGTAGTTTTCCAGTACAGTCTTAACAATATTTTTTCCTATATCATGGACATCACCTTTAACAGTTGCCATCACAATTTTTCCCTTAGTGATATCTCTACCACCTGTGCGGGCCAGCTCCTCTTTTAAAACTGAAAAGGCTTCTTTTACTGTTTCTGCTGACTGCACCAGCTGTGGTAAAAAGATTTCTCCTTTTTCGTAGCGGTCCCCCACAATATCAAGAGCAGGAATTAAATATTGATTTACTACATCTAAAGCATCTTTTTCCTTTAGAAGAGCTTTAGTTAAACGAGCAGCTTCACTTTTTAAACCCTTAACAATTACTGACTGCAGATCACTATCCTGCTTCTGCTGTTCTTCTGGCTCTGCTGCCTCAGCTTCATTTTCTGCTGCAGCCATATATTCAATATATTGAGCAGCTCCCTGATCGATATTATTTAAAACAGCAGCTGCCTTAATCGCTGCCATCATCTCCCCATCATTGGGATCAATAATTGGCAGATTTAAGCCCTGAAAAAGGGCCATACTTAAGAAGGTTCTATTTAATACCGGACGGGCCGGCAGCCCAAAAGAAACATTAGATACCCCAAGAGTAGTCTTCACTCCCAGTTTTTCTTTGACCATCTTCAGAGCTTTGAGAGTTTCTTTAACTCCTTCCTGCTGTGCAGATGCAGTAAGAGTTAGACAGTCAATAATAATTTTATCTCTGCTGATTCCATGTTCAGCAGCTTTAGCCACAATTCTTTCTGCAATTGCAAAGCGGCCTTCTGCAGTATCAGGTATTCCATCAACATCCATAGTCAGTCCAATAACTGCTGCTCCATATTTTTTTACAGCCGGCAGGGTTTTTTCTAAAACCTCAGCTTCTCCATTAACTGAATTAACAATTGCTGTGCCATTATAATATCTTAAAGCTTCTTCTATCACCTCTGGGTCACTGGAATCAATCTGTAAGGGAATATCTAAAATCCCCTGTAATTCCTTAATTACTTTAACCATCATTTCCTTTTCATCTATATCAGGCAGACCGAGGTTAACATCGAGGATATCTGCCCCGGCATCGACTTCTTCTACAGCCACTTTTAAAATATAATCTAAATCACCATCTCTTAAGGCCTGTTTAAAAGTAGCTTTTCCGGTTGGATTAATTCTTTCTCCAACTACATTTACCTCAGCCAGATTAACAGCTTGAGAAGGTGAGCAGACAAGGCTTTCTTTAATTACTTCTCGCTCTTTAACCTTTTCATTTTTTAAATTATCAGCGATTAGAGAAATAAATTCTTCATTAGTCCCACAGCAGCCGCCAACAACCGCCAGACCTTTTTCGTAAAGTCTGCCTATTGGTTTAAAATAATCTTCTGGCGAAATTTTAAAAACTGTTTCTCCGTCTTCAACTACTGGTAAGCCTGCATTTGCCTGCAGAATAACCGGTGTCTCAGAATATCTTAAAACTTCTTCCACCAGCGGTTCAAGTTTTTCCGGGCCCAGTGAACAGTTGAGACCAATACCATCTACTCCCAGACCTTCCAGAACTGAAATCATGGAGCGGATACTGGCACCGGTAAAAGTTCTGCCGTCTTCTTCAAAGGTAAGAGTGCAGAAAACTGGGAGATTTGAATTTTCTTTTGCTGCCAGTACCGCTGCCCGGGCTTCATAAAGGTCGGCTATAGTTTCTATATGTATTAAGTCAACCCCATATTCAACTCCAACCAGCACCTGCTGCTGATAAAGATTATATGCTTCATCAAAGCTTAAACTACCCATCGGCTCTAAAAGTTCCCCTAAAGGTCCCATATCAAGCGCCACAGCAGCCTCAATTCCAGATTCCATTACCGCCGCCCGCGCATTTTCTACTCCAGCTGCAATAACTTCCTCAACTGAATACTCAATTTCTTCCATTTTTAAAGCATTGGCCCCAAAAGTATTGGTTGTTAAAATTTCAGCCCCTGCTTTAAGATAACTTTTATGAATATCAATAATCTCTTCACTTTTTTCAATATTTAATTTTTCCGGAACATCTCCAGCCTTTAGCCCCCGCTGCTGAAGAACTGTCCCCATGGCTCCATCAAATAAGATCATTTCTTTTCCCAGTTTAGTTTTTAGC
>Ga0306868_1001611_pt1 | contig 11707 bp, 8 predicted proteins | sample AntRauTorckE6832_FD_190411 | JGI IMG/M metagenome (GOLD analysis project Ga0306868, IMG submission 190411) | Saline lake microbial communities from Rauer Islands, Antarctica - Metagenome Torckler E6 #832 (v2) (version 2) | ecosystem: Environmental > Aquatic > Non-marine Saline and Alkaline >... | reverse complement strand
GGCCTGGCACTCAGCACGCTTGCGCTGCTTTTTCTGCCAAAGTTTCTGGCGATTCTGGACGCTGTAATTCACCGGAACGTTCGTGAATTCGGAGGCTTCCTGAAGCTGTTCGCCAGCGTAATGATCGAAATCCTGATGTCGATTCTTCTGGCGCCTTTGCGTATGTGGGCCCACAGCCGGTTTGTGGTGGCGGCCTTGCTGAATTTGTCGCTCACCTGGGCCGGCCAGAACCGGACCGAAGAAACCACCTGGCGGGAGGCTCTGGTAAGCCAGCTTCCCGGCATGGTTCTGGGCAGCGGCTGGTCGGCTTTTGCCTGGAGCCTGGACCCGCTCTTCTTTCTATGGTCACTTCCGGTGGCCATTCCACTGATTCTTGCGGCGCCAACGGCGGTTTGCCTGAGCCGCAGCGGGCCCGGCGAGTTTCTCCGGGTTCGGGGGCTGCTGAGCATACCGGAAGAGCGGGAGCCGCCATTGCCATTGCTGGAAGACGCCAGGCGTTACCGTTATCAGGAAGCGGATGAACACCGGCTGACCCCCTTTGAACAGGCAGTTCTGGTGCCGCGGCTGAATCAATTGCACCGGGTTCTGTCCCGGGATCTGCGACGGGGCCCCAGGCGGGCGGAACTGCAGACGGTGGTTGCGCGCTGCCTGAAACGGGGCCCCAATGACCTCACCCGCAGTGAATTGAGCTTTATCGCCCGTGACGGCCAGTCGCTCAAGGAGATGCACGCCGGGGCTTGGCGTTCCAAGGACGACAGTTACTGGGGCGAGTGCATTCGGCGAAAAAACCGGGAAAAGATCCCTCACTGATACTTAGCGAACACACAGGACCACCGTAATGATGGACAGACGAACACTCGTCAAGGCATTGGCCGCCCTGACCGGAACAGCGGCCTTACCTTTTACGCCCTTTGTTTTCGGTGCCGACATCAACCCGGTGTCGGGCAGCCAGGCTCAGTCCTTCAGTTATGCCTGGCTGAAAGGCCGGGCCCGGGCATTGGCCGGCGAAGCCTTTGTCTCCCGCCAGGGCGAATTGCCGCCATCCCTGCAAAAACTCTCCTGGGACGACTATCAGGCCATCGCATTCCGCGCCGATGAGGCTCTTTGGCGTGAATCCGACAGCGCCTTCCAGATCCAGTTGTTTCACCTTGGCCTGTATTTTCTGGAGCCTGTGAAAATTCACGAGGTGGTTGGCGGTCAGGCCAGCGAACTGGCCTATCGGCAGGATCTGTTCCGTTATGACGGCGGTCCATCACTGGGCGACCTGCCGGACGATCTGGGTTATGCCGGCTTCCGGGTGCACTACCACAACAATTTTTCTCTGGATCTGGCCGCGTTCCTGGGTGCCAGCTATTTCCGGGCGGTTGGCTCCGAAATGCAGTACGGCATTTCGGCCAGGGGATTGGCCATCGATACCGGCATGAATCGTAAAGAAGAGTTCCCACGCTTCTCCGAATTCTGGCTGGAAAAGCCCGCACCGGGCAGTCAGCGCCTGAAAGTGTGGGCGCTTCTGGATTCGCCCAGCGTCACCGGCGCCTACGCTTTTGTTCTCGATCCGGGCCGCAATATGGTGATGGACGTGGACGTTGCCCTCTACCCAAGAACCGATATCGAGCGGGTCGGCATTGCACCGCTGACCAGCATGTATCAAGTGGGGGAGAACAGCCAGCGGATGGGCTATGACTGGCGCCCGGAGATCCATGATTCTGACGGCCTGGCCATGCATTCCGGCAGTGGCGAATGGCTGTGGCGCCCGCTGGTAAACCCGGCGGACCTTCGCTTTAACAGTTTTCAGGACAATAACCCAAAAGGTTTTGGCCTGCTTCAGCGGGACCGGAATTTCGATCACTATCAAGACGATGGGGTGTTTTACGAACGCCGTCCGAGTGTCTGGGTAGAGCCCCGGGGAGATTGGGGACGGGGCGCTATCGACCTGGTGGAGATTCCTACCGTTGATGAAACCTTCGACAACATTGTGGCCTTCTGGCATCCGGAAAAGCCCCTGTTGCCGGATCAGGAGTACCTGTTCAGCTATCGCCTGCACTGGGGTGAGCAGGTTCCGGCTGGGCCCTTTGAGTTGGCAAGGGCGCGGTCAACCCGTACCGGACTGGGCGGCGTGATTGGCCAGGAGCGGACTTATTTTTCCTGGCGCTTCGCGGTGGATTTTGCCGGGGGTGCCCTGGAAATGCTTGCTGATCGCGCGGATGTAGAGCCAGTCATTACCGTAAGCCGGGGCGAGGTAGAAATTACCTCGGCCCGGCCATTGTCTGCAATCAACGGCTATCGGGCCATGTTTGACCTGGTGCCGGGAGACTCCGTCGAGCCCATTAATATTCGCCTGTATCTGCGGTTGGGGCAGGAGGCGCTTACGGAAACCTGGATCTATCAGTACACGCCGCCGCCCCGGGAAGAACGAACGCTGTATTGACGGTTTGTGCCTGTGTCGACAATCCCCGGGCTGCCTTTGTCATTATTGTTGACAATATAGCCGGATCAGCGTAGTTTTCGTAGAAATAACGCTGGTTTTGTCGACAAACTATGTCTGAACTCCTATCCCAAACCTACACTCGCGCCGATGAAGCCTTCGATTGTCTGCAAACGGCGATCGTAAAAGGCGATCTTGCGCCCGGCGACAAGATCGGCGAGGTGGATCTATGCGCCCGGTTCAATCTGACCCGCGGCCCGCTGCGAGAAGCGCTTGGACGCCTTGAGTCACGAGGCTTGTTGGTGCGACGCCCCCATGCCGGCGTTAAAGTGGTGTCTGTCAGCGCCTCAGAACTGATTGAGCTTTACCGTATCCGCGAATCGATGGAAGGGCTGGCCGCACGCCAGGCGGCCGAGCGAATGACTGATCAGGAAATTTTCGACCTGCAGGCTACCCTCGATACTCACGAGCGGATGATTGACGAGGCCCGGGGCCAGGCCTATTACCAGGCGGAAGGGGATTACGATTTTCACCATCGAATTGCAACCGGCAGCCGCAATGTCAAACTGGCCCAAATGCTGTTGGGTGATCTTTACTACATGGTACGAATGTACCGTTACCGCTTAAGCACCTCTACCGGCCGTCCACACCGGGCGCTGGGTGAACATCGCCGTATCGTCGAGGCCATCGCACAGCGCGACGGTGAACTTGCCGAATTCCTTATGAAGAGACACATCAACGCCGCCCGCCTGAATATTGAAAAGAAAATCGAACAGGGCGAGCTCACGATTTAACGATAAACGGAGGCCAAATCATGTCCAATCAACTGTCGCCAGGCGCTCGGTTCCGCAAAGCGCTTAAAGAAAACCACCCTCTCCAGATCGTTGGTACCATTAACGCTTACACCGCCATGATGGCTGAAAAAGTTGGGCACCAGGCTATCTACCTGTCCGGCGGCGGCGTGGCCAACGCGTCTTTCGGCTTGCCGGATCTGGGCATGACAACCATGAACGATGTGGTTGAAGACGTTCGACGCATCACCGCCGCTTCTAATGCGCCTTTGCTGGTGGACATCGATACCGGCTGGGGTGGGGCGTTCAACATTGCGCGCACCATTCGCGAGATGGAGCGTGCCGGTGCGGCCGCTGTTCATATTGAAGATCAGGTGGCACAGAAGCGCTGCGGCCATCGCCCGAACAAGGAAATTGTTTCCCAGGGAGAAATGGTAGACCGTATCAAAGCAGCTGCTGACGCCAGAGTAGACGACGACTTCTTCATCATGGCCCGTACCGACGCCTTCCAGAAAGAAGGTCTGGAAGCGGCCATCGAAAGAGCCAAAGCCTGTGTCGAAGCCGGCGCCGACGGCATCTTCGCCGAAGCAGTCACGGAACTTGAGCACTACAGGGCGTTCGCCGCAGCTCTCGATGTGCCGATTCTGGCCAACATCACGGAATTCGGCGCCACGCCCCTTTACAACCGTAAGGAACTGGCCGAAGCCGGCGCTTCCATGGTTTTGTACCCGCTAAGCGCCTTCCGTGCCATGAACAAAGCAGCCCTGAATGTGTATGAGACACTGCTTGAGAAAGGCGATCAGAAAGAGGTGGTTGACCAGATGCAGACCCGTAATGAGCTCTACGATTTCCTGAACTATCACGATTTTGAACAAAAGCTGGATGAACTGTTCAAGAACTCGGGGGAGAAATAATTATGAGTGAAGCAAAGAAACTCGGTGGCGCCGGCCTGCGTGGCCAGGTAGCAGGCGTTACCTCCCTGTGTACCGTGGGCCAGTCCGGCACCGGCCTGACCTATCGCGGCTACGATATCAGCGATCTGGCAGAGCATGCCCAGTTTGAAGAAATCGCCTATTTGTTGCTGCGCGGCAAGCTCCCTAACCGTCAGGAACTGGACGCGTACAAGAAGCGCCTGATCAGCATGCGGGAATTGCCGTACGCGGTGAAATCCGTGCTGGAGCATATCCCCAAAAACGCCCACCCCATGGACGTGATGCGCACCGGCTGCTCCATGCTGGGCAACCTGGAAACCGAAACCGATTTCAGCCAGCAGGACGACAAAATCGACCGCATGCTGGCGCTCTTTCCGGCCATCATCACCTACTGGTACCGGTTTGCCCATGAAGGTAAACGCATTGAAACGGCCAGTAACGTGGACTCCATCGGCGGACATTTCCTGGAGCTGCTGCACGGTAAGAAACCCAGCGCACTGCACGAGCGGGTGATGAACGTGTCGCTGATTCTCTACGCCGAGCACGAGTTTAATGCGTCCACCTTTACCGCCCGGGTGTGCGCATCGACGCTGTCGGATATTCACAGCTGCGTGACCGGTGCGATCGGCACTCTTAGAGGCCCGTTGCACGGCGGCGCTAACGAAGCCGCCATGGCGTTGATCCAGAAATTCAAAACGCCGGACGAAGCGGAAAGCGGCCTTTTGGGAATGCTGGAACGCAAGGACAAGATCATGGGCTTCGGCCATGCGATCTATAAAGAATCCGACCCGCGCAATGCCCTGATCAAGAAATGGTCCAAGGAACTGGCAGACGAAGCAGGGGACACGGTGCTGTACCCGGTCTCGGAACGCTGCGAAGCGGTTATGTGGCGTGAAAAGAAACTCTTCTGCAACGCCGACTTCTTTCACGCGTCGGCCTATCACTTCATGGGTATCCCCACGGAACTCTTCACGCCCATCTTCGTGATGTCCCGTGTATCCGGATGGGCTGCCCACGTAAAAGAACAGCGCGAAAACAACCGCATCATCCGCCCGAGTGCCGACTATAACGGCCCGGATCACGCGGATTGGGTGCCAATCGAGGAGCGCCCATGAACACGGATTATCGCAAACCGCTACCAGGCACCAACCTGGACTACTTCGATACGCGCCAGGCCATAGAAGATATCCAGCCCGGTGCGTATGCCAAACTCTCGTACACCTCCCGAATCCTGGCCGAACAACTGGTTCGCCGCTGCGATCCGGATGCGCTGACTGATTCGCTCAGGCAGCTGGTCGAACGCAAACGTGACCTGGACTTTCCCTGGTACCCGGCGCGGGTGGTGTGCCACGACATTCTGGGCCAGACCGCACTGGTGGATCTGGCTGGCCTGCGGGACGCCATCGCCGAAAAGGGCGGTGACCCGTCAAAAGTGAATCCGGTGGTTCCCACCCAGTTGATTGTTGATCACTCACTGGCGGTCGAAGCGCCGGGGTCTGACCCCGATGCGTTCGAAAAGAACCGCGCCATCGAAGACCGCCGCAACGACGACCGTTTTCACTTCATTAACTGGACTAAAACCGCTTTTGAAAACGTGGACGTGATACCACCCGGCAACGGCATCATGCACCAGATCAACCTGGAGAAAATGTCTCCGGTGGTGCAGGCCAAAGAAGGCGTTGCGTTCCCGGATACCTGCGTTGGCACTGACAGCCATACGCCAATGGTAGACGCCCTGGGCGTGATTTCAGTCGGCGTTGGTGGCCTGGAAGCCGAGAGCGTAATGCTGGGTCGCGCTTCGATGATGCGCCTGCCGGATATTGTCGGTGTGGAGCTGAAAGGCAAGCTTCGCCCGGGTATCACCAGCACTGACATGGTGCTGGCCATCACCGAGTTCCTGCGTGCCGAGCGGGTCGTGGGTGCCTATCTCGAATTCTACGGCGAGGGCGCTGACAGCCTGACCGTTGGCGACCGGGCCACCATCTCCAACATGACCCCGGAATACGGCGCCACCGCCGCGATGTTCTTTATTGACGACCAGACCATCGACTATCTCAAACTCACGGGCCGGGAAGACGACCAGGTCGCGCTGGTAGAGAACTACGCCAGACACACCGGGCTCTGGGCCGACAGCCTGAAAACCGCCGAATACGAGCGGGTGCTGACGTTTGATCTGACCACCGTGGAACGCACTCTCGCCGGGCCGTCCAATCCGCATGCGCACCAGCCCACTTCCGAGCTGGCCAAAGCTGGCATTGCCGGGCCATGGGAGCAGGAAGAAGGCCTGATGCCCGATGGCGCCTGCATCATTGCGGCCATCACCAGTTGCACCAACACCTCCAACCCCAGAAACATGGTGGCGGCCGGGCTGATTGCCCGCAACGCCAACAAGCTGGGCCTGACCCGCAAGCCCTGGGTGAAATCCTCGCTGGCGCCGGGTTCCAAAACCGTCAAGATGTATCTGGAAGAAGCCAACCTGATGACGGAGCTGGAACAGCTCGGCTTTGGCGTTGTGGCGTTTGCCTGCACCACCTGCAACGGCATGAGCGGTGCGCTGGATCCCAAGATTGCCCAGGAAATTATCGACCGTGATCTTTATTCCACGGCAGTACTGTCCGGAAACCGGAATTTCGACGGCCGGATTCACCCCTACGCCAAGCAGGCGTTTCTGGCGTCGCCGCCGCTGGTTGTGGCCTATGCAATTGCGGGCACCATTCGATTCGACATCGAAAAAGACGCCCTGGGCTACGATGCGGACGGTAACCCCGTGACCTTGAAAGATATCTGGCCGGACGACGCCGAAATTGATGCCATCGTCAAAGCCAGCGTGAAGCCGGAACAATTCCGCAGCACCTATATACCGATGTTCGACGTCACCAAAAAAGAACAGGCGAAGAGCAACCCACTGTATGACTGGCGGCCAAAGAGCACTTATATCCGTCGCCCTCCTTATTGGGAAAGCGGCATGGTGGGCGAGAAGCTGCTGAAAGGCATGCGCCCGCTGGCCGTGTTGCCGGATAACATCACCACCGACCATTTGTCACCGTCAAACGCGATCCTGATGGACAGTGCCTCCGGTGAATACCTGCACAAAATGGGTGTGCCGGAGGAGGACTTCAATTCCTATGCCACCCACCGTGGTGACCACGAGACTGCTCAGCGAGCTACTTTCGCAAATCCGAAGCTGTTCAACGAAATGGTCCGCGGTGAAGACGGCAAAGTGACGCAAGGCTCACTGGCGCGAATCGAGCCGGAAGGCAAAGTTACCCGCATGTGGGAAGCGATCGAAACCTACATGGGGCGCAAGCAGCCGTTGATCATCATCGCCGGCGCTGACTATGGCCAGGGTTCCTCCCGTGACTGGGCCGCCAAAGGCGTGGCGCTGGCTGGCGTGGAAGCTATCGTGGCCGAGGGTTTCGAGCGCATCCATCGCACAAACCTGGTTGGCATGGGTGTCATGCCTCTGCAGTTTGAAGAAGGGACCACCCGTCACACGCTGGGTATCGACGGTACCGAAACCTTCGATGTGGAAGGTGCTGTATCGCCCAGGGCGAAGCTGACCCTGACGATCCATCGCACATCCGGCGAAGCCGAGCGCATTTCTGCCATTTGCCGCCTGGACACCGCTGAAGAGGTATCCATCTATAAAGCCGGTGGCGTGCTGCAACGGTTCGCCCAGGACTTCCTTGAATCCGAAGGCGCAGCCTAATAGAGTCGGCGGCCTGAAAAGGCGCCTGAACCCTTTGGGGCCAGGCGCCAACCCAATCCCAGACAAGAGGCCAAAATGCAGACCCCCCAGGTAAGAATCCCAGCCACCTATATGCGCGGCGGCACCTCGAAAGGCGTCTTTTTCCGCCTTCAGGACTTGCCCGAATCGGCAAAAGTCCCCGGCCAGGCCAGGGATGATTTGCTGTTAAGAGTCATCGGCAGTCCCGATCCCTATCAGAAACACACCGACGGAATGGGCGGTGCCACGTCGAGTACCAGTAAAGCGGTCATTCTGGCTGAACCCACCCAACCTGACCACGATGTGGATTACCTTTTCGGCCAGGTAGCCATCGACAAACCGTTTGTCGACTGGAGTGGCAACTGCGGAAATCTCAGTGCTGCGGTGGGCGCTTTTGCCATCAGCGCCGGATTTGTCAGCAAATCGCGGATTCCGGACAACGGTATTTGCACCGTCAGAATCTGGCAGGCAAACATCCGCAAAACGATCATTGCTCACGTGCCGATTACCAACGGAGAAGTGCAGGAAACCGGCGACTTTGAGCTGGACGGCGTGACCTTCCCGGCGGCTGAAATCAAGGTTGAATTCATGGACCCGGCTGACGGCGAAGGCTCTATGTTTCCTACGGGCAACCTGGTCGACGATCTCGAAGTCCCGGGGCTTGGAACGCTAAAAGCCACCATGATCAACGCCGGCATTCCCACTATATTCATTGATGCGGGGGCCATTGGCTTTCAGGGCACCGAGTTGCAGGACGCGGTTAACAACGACCAGAGCGTCATGGCCATGTTTGAGAATATTCGCGCCTATGGTGCCGTGAAAATGGGCCTGATTGAAAACACGGAGCAAGCCTCGGGCAGGCAGCACACCCCCAAAGTTGCGTTCGTGGCAAACCCCGCAAATTACACGGCCTCAAGCGGAAAAGTCATTGCTGCAACCGATCTGGACTTACTGGTTCGCGCCTTGTCCATGGGCAAGCTTCACCACGCCATGATGGGCACTGCGGCTGTCGCTATCGCAACTGCTGCGGCTATCCCGGGCACGCTGGTAAATCTGGCGGCCGGCGGTGGCGAACGCACAGAGGTCACGTTTGGCCATCCTTCGGGCACCTTGAGAGTTGGCGCGGAAGCAGAGCTGAAAGATGGCCAATGGACTGCGAAGAAAGCGATTATGAGCAGGAGTGCACGGGTGTTGATGGAAGGTTGGGCGAGGGTGCCGGCAGGTTCAGTTTGAAAAGGGTTGGCGAAGAGCGAAGCTAAGAACCTTTCGTAGAGCCCTGGAAACCTCCCCAGGGCTCTACAGATTGTGACTGCGAATTAAGTGAAACTAGACCGACTGTGCCAATTTCTTCCGCTTTGTTGCTCCGAGCGCCAGAATGCCGAGTCCGAGCAGACCCAATGTGCCGGGTTCAGGAACTTGTGCCGTGCGGGTAACGACACGAATCCAGTCACCTGGCTCCGTTACTCTCATGGTCACATTCAGCTCACTGCCGAAGATACCATAACAATCGTTGGTGGAAGTGCCATCGCAGGGCGACTGGTTGGTTTCAAAGCCACGGGCGCTGAAGCTTGAGCCAGGATAAACGACGTCGGAAGCGCCAAGTAACGCTGAGGAATTAACTTCCAGGCTGCCATTCGAATTGGACATGACACCGAGAATGTCGCCATCAAATTCCCACCTGACGTTAAAATGCTCGAGTAAAGCCCCGCTGTTATTTGGCCCCGAATTCAGGAAAATCATGTGGCTGTCCACCCGGGTGCCCGCAGCGATCGTACCGCCATCAACTGAAAGCGTTGAGCCCAGCAGAACGCCTTGTTTTTCATTAAAGCCTTGTTGGGCGGTGTTGTAGGCTGCATCGTCGTTTGCATCCGCGATGGAGCCAGACGACACAATGCTTGCCGCATCACCAAAGCTACTATTCGGACCGCTGACGCCAATCAAGGCTGCATGACCCTGTGTTGCCAGAAGCAGACATCCAGCAGCTACGCTTAGTTTCAATTTCATCTTTAAAGCTCCGTTTTTATCGTCGTTCTCGACGAATGAATCGTTCGATTTTTTGCACCCGATTCACTGAGCATAAAATAGGCCAAAATTTAAGGTATTGGTTTTAAACAAAATTATAAGGTTTATTCGAATAAGCGTTCGCGATATGTAAAAAAAGTGGACAGTGTCCGGGGTACAACAAAACCGAAACATCATGCCCCGCCTTATCTGATTGCCTGACTGCGTTGGTGTTAATGAACTCGACATTGGCTTTGGTTTCCAGCGTGACTGGTTAATAAGCTACTCTGGTACCGAAGAAAAACTAAGGAGTTGAATTGAATGACAACCAACGCGGACCAGAATAAGCGCCCGGATTATGATCAGGTGATTGAAAAAATCGCTGATTACACCCTCAACTACAAGATAAAAAGTAAAGAAGCCTGGAGCACAGCCCGGCACTGCCTGATGGACACATTGGGTTGCGGACTTCTGGCGCTGAGATTTCCGGAGTGCACCAAGCACCTGGGGCCATTAGTGGAGGGCACTGTGGTCCCGAATGGCGCGAGAGTTCCGGGCACCCAGTTCCGAATGGACCCGGTCAAAGCCGCCTGGGACATTGGCTGCATTATCCGCTGGCTGGATTATAACGACACCTGGCTGGCGGCGGAGTGGGGCCACCCTTCCGATAATCTGGGCGGTATTCTTGCCGTTGCCGACCACCTTTCTCAGAAACGGATCGCCGAAGGCAAAGCGCCACTGACGATGGAGGATGTGCTCGAAGCCATGATTAAAGCCCACGAGATCCAGGGCGTACTGGCGCTTGAAAACTCCTTCAACCGGGTAGGGCTGGACCATGTGGTGCTTGTCAAAGTGGCCTCTACGGCGGTCTGCGCCAAACTCATGGGGGCCGATCGGGACCAGATTCTGTCCGCGCTCTCCCATGCCTGGGTTGACGGCCAGTCGTTGCGAACCTACCGCCACGCCCCCAACGCCGGCTCTCGCAAATCCTGGGCGGCGGGCGATGCCACCTCTCGTGCGGTGCGATTGGCCGACATGGCCATGCGTGGTGAGATGGGCATCCCCGGGGCGTTAACGGCACCCCAGTGGGGGTTTTACGACGTGTTGTTCAGCAAAACCAACAAGGACCAGACACTAAAGCTCGAGGAAAAACGTCAGTTTTCTTTACCACAGCCTTTCGGATCCTACGTGATGGAAAACATCCTGTTTAAGATTTCGTTTCCGGCGGAATTCCACGCCCAGACAGCTGCAGAAGCCGCGGTCACTCTGCACCCACAAGTCAAAGACCGCCTGGACGATATCGACCGCATCGTCATTACCACCCACGAATCCGCCATCCGCATCATTTCCAAACAGGGTGATTTGGCTAACGCTGCTGATCGGGATCACTGCCTGCAATACATGACCGCGGTGCCGTTGATTTTCGGCAGCTTGACCGCCGAACATTATGAAGACAGCTTTCATGCGGACCACCCGATCATCGATCAGTTGCGTGACAAGATGGAAGTCGTGGAAGACGAACGGTATACACGGGAATATTTGGAAGAAGACAAACGCTCGATCGCCAACGCTATCCAGATCTTTTTTAAAGATGGCAGCCACACCGATCAGGTGGCCGTTGAGTACCCGATCGGTCACCGTCGTCGCAGGCAGGATGGTATTCCATTGCTGGAAGACAAGTTCCGCAACAACCTGGCAACGCGATTCCCCAAATTTCGGTGCGACCGGATTCTTGAGCTTTGCAGCGATCAGTCCCGGTTGAGGAAACTGAACGTAGCGGAGTTCATGAGCGAATTTGTGGCTTGAAGCACACGGTGTAAAGAAACTGGAC
>Ga0306868_1001610_pt1 | contig 11709 bp, 15 predicted proteins | sample AntRauTorckE6832_FD_190411 | JGI IMG/M metagenome (GOLD analysis project Ga0306868, IMG submission 190411) | Saline lake microbial communities from Rauer Islands, Antarctica - Metagenome Torckler E6 #832 (v2) (version 2) | ecosystem: Environmental > Aquatic > Non-marine Saline and Alkaline >... | reverse complement strand
AAGCCACCAAACGCAAAAAATTGAAACTGCACAGCCTCGCAACCCGCCACCTTTAGGTTGGTTCAACACAGGGATAATCCCAGTAGAGTCCCCCGGATCATACGTGTGATTGATCCCTAATTATTAGGCTACGTATTTTGGTTATAATCAGTCTATTTGTCATTTTTATGAAGCCCAAGTTGGCATCCTGTTTTTAACAATCCATTTATTATTTACTTTTTCCAGAACTACTAAATAACCCATTCCTGTGTCATAATTTGCTTGCCAACCATATTCAATTATCGCTTGATTTCCAGTAGTATTAATTCCTGGACGTGAAAAAGTATGTAGTCCAGTAGATTTAGGATATTTTTTATAGTAGTTCTCCCAACCTTTGTATTCAACACTAAAAAAGCAATTAGTTTCTGTAGGGTTAATTAGTCGTACTGTATTTAATTCAAAATTGTTGCTGGATAAAAAATATGCATTGCTATTTTTTTCTGAATAGTCCGATAATAGTAAAGAATCAAATACAATATTCTCACTTACCAACTTATCTTTAATGAATTCAATATGTACTGGCGATTTTGTTTTTTGAACAATATGAATAAAGTCAGAATTGATAAAATAAGTTTCTAAAACAGAATTTATTATTTCATAATCTAATTCGTTATTTAGTGTTGATTGGTCTAATTTAAAATCCATACAAAGTGGTTCTTCGTTATCCTTTTTACAGCTCAATAGTAAAACCGTAACCAATAATTGAATAATAATAATTTTTCTCATTTGTTTGTTTTTTTTTAATATGTAGCCTAACGGTTGCGGTATGAAACGATGGGGATTTCGGCACCACTTCACTGTCAAGATATAATAACTGTTGATGCGAGAGCAGAGGTTCAAATAACCACTTCGACCCCAATGTTTTATGACCGCGTGTTACCATGCGTTAATTGTTTCTATTAATTAGGTTTACAATAACTTTTGTCATTGTGTCTTTCTCGTCAGGCTTGCTTACTGCAATCATTAAAGTCAATGCGACTAAAGTATTATCTGCAATTCTCTTGTTTCCATTATTATCGAATAGAATGCCATTTCGTTCCAAAAAGTAAAGAAATAAAAATGCAGCAATGCGCTTATTCCCATCAGAAAACGAATGATTCTTTGTGATGAAATACAATAAATTCGCAGCTTTCTCCTCAATACTTGGATATAAATCCTGTCCTCCGAATGTCTGGTAAATTGTTGCTATCGAACTTTTAAATGATTCATCTTTTTCACGTCCAAACAAATCACTATTCCCATGGGCTTTTTTTGCTGTTAAAATTTGCCTCATGGCTTCATCATAAGTCAGTTGAAATGTTTCTTTCCCTGATGTATCCTTGATTTCAAGTCTCTGATAATCATATTGGTCTAAAATATCTAAAGCATATGCATAATCCGAAATTATTTTAAGAAGCCCGATACTTTCATTGTTAGTCAGAGCTTTATAATTCAGTACATTTCCTAATATTTTAACCGACTCTTGAAGTTCTTTTAATTGCTCATTTTGTTGAGACAATCTTTTCTCATTTAATGCGTATCCATTTATTAAATAGTCTTTTAGAATACTGTTTGCCCATATCCGAAATTGAGTCCCTCTTTGAGATTTAATTCTATATCCAACTGAAATTACAACATCCAAATTAAAGTAATCTACCTGATAGGTTTTACCATCCAAGGCAGTTGTTGCATTTTTTGCAACAACTGATTCTCTTTCTAGCTCTCTCTCCTTAAATATGTTATTTATGTGTCTAGATATCACAGATTTGTCTCGCTCAAATAAATCTACCATTTGTTTTAAACTCAACCAAACAGTTTCATTATCCAACTGTACGTTTATTTCTGTTTTTCCGTCCTCTGCTTGGTATATTCTAATATTTGAGCTATTCATTGTTCAAAATTTTCTCAAATATACAAATCTTAATCACGATAATGATTTTATATGCAGGAAGTTCCTTTTAATGCATGGTAACGGTGGTGGTAAGTTTAGTTGCCGATTTCGGGCGATTCAATTTTCAAACCGTTACAACTTTTATGCGAGCTACTAAAGTTGAATTTACTACTGCCCCGGCAATTAAATTTAACACGTGTTACCAACTGGGCGTTTATTCATGGTCTGACATCAATTTAGAATTAGAATTTATATTTTTAGAAATAAGCAATTTTTGATAATTGAATTTGTTTAAATATTCCACCACCTAAAGCACCAACAAAATAACATATCCAGAATTTAAAGAACTCTGATAGTAACTTGAAAATTACATTTTTACTAACATAATCACCAATATTTTTTGCTTCAATATGAATAGGGGCATTAAAAATAGTCGAGAATTTAGAATACATTATTTTATACCCCCAGTATGCTGCCCAAAAGAAATATCCCCAAATTAAACCGCTTACGAAAAGACTTTTCCCAAAACTTTCATATATCAAAACGCCAAACAAAAAACCAGCAATGAATAATAAATATCCATAATTCAATTGCTTTTTTGCTTCAATTTTTGTCATTTCTCAAATTAATATAATTTAAATTGTGGTATGCACATGTCACATACTCTTAATTGCTTTATGTTCAACAGGTGCATGTACGACTGCTTGTTCAATTAATCTTTGAAAAGCCCATATCCCACAAATATACTGAAATATTTAATATGTGACATGTGCATAACCCAGTTAAAAAAATCACTAACATAGTTTTAATCATGCCTTTGATAAAATTTGCAAATAATCTAAAGTACCCTAACGAAAATCCGCAAGCAAATAACCACGAAATAGATAAAGAAAAAAAGCAATATTGATTGCTTCAGGCATTGCAATAGCTATAATAGCAATTGCTGTACTGATTTATGTATATTAAAACTAATGTTACCACCCAGCAGCGAAATTAACAATAAATTGTGTATAATTTTTTTACAATAACAGACAGCCAATAAATATTAAGCAGTTTCTTTGAAATATCAAAAAGACAATAACCATATCGAGAAAGGAATACGATAATCTTAAGCAAGAGAACGCTGAGTTGAAGCAACAATTATCGGAGGCGCTATCAATGATAAAGGATTTGCAAATAAAAATTCAATTTCTTAAAAATGGCCGCAAAAGCAACACAAGTTCTACTCAAAGTTTTCAGGATTATGGTAGGAGCAACAAATACAATTTGCGGGAAAAATCCAACAGGAAAAGTGGGGGCAAATTGGGCATAAAGGGAGTTCGTTAAAAATGGTTGAAAAACCGAATGAAATCCAAAAAGCAAACATACAGTATGGGGGAAACATACAAGCTGATCAAAAGTTAATTACTGCTGAGTTGTAACAAACTTAATTAATAAATTAAAAAAATTAAACTATGTCATCACAATCAATCGGTCATTAATTCGGCGAGTATTATTTTGGGTATATTAAATTGCACAATGTTTCGGGGTGGCACATATTTTCCCGTTCAGCAGCCGGGATTGCTGTTGTCAGCCCAAAATATTTTCAGTGTTGATGTTGTACCTCCTTTCTTTGTTATTATCGGTTGACCTGAATGTTCCGGAGCAGGCGTCCTCCGTTCGGGTTTATTCCAACCTTACCTGGTAGCGTTTTTCGAGCAGTTTTTCGTATTCCCCGCATTTGACTTTGTTTTCCGAAAAGTAGGCCAGCAACCTTTTCCACAGGTTGCCAATGGTTTCTTTACCGTGTGCGGCGAGCAAGGCCGCCACTTCGGAGCTTTTTTCCACGAACTGGTTTATGGTGTGCGCCAGCAACATGCTTTGGTAATAGTTTTTAAGGGCATTGAACGAACTCCTTGAGAATTTGTGCCCCAGGTTGTAGCCGTGCTCTTTCAGGTAATCGAACGAGTTTTCGATGTTCCACCGCATGCGCCCGCCCTAGGAAACGAGGTGGTAGTTCGAATTGTCGATGGGCATGTCGGTGATGTGGGTGAAGGTGTTTTCTTGTGTTTCCCCCGTGGCGGCGTGCACGGTGGTTTCTTTGCATTCCACCACCGAGAGTTCAAAGCTGCGGTAGCCGATACCGTTGATCCAACGGAAACTTTGTTTTGTGCGTTTGCCCTTGCCGGCAAGGAAACGCCCCCTGCGTTGCCATGCACTTCCCGGGAGCAGCCCCATTTCTTCGTGCACGCTCGGCAGGCTGCCGTCTTTGAAAGTAACGATAAACCCCCACCCGTTGTCCCGGCATATCCTGAAAAAACTTTGGTTGGCGTACAGCCCATCGGCCAAAATGACCAAGGGGAGCCGCGGGTACATCTTTTTCAGTTTCACCGCCAGGCGTTTGAAAGCGTTGAGCTCGCAATCCTGTTTGTCGTATTCCTTGCCGTTTTCGTTCCGCACCCATTCCGTCGCTATCGAAACCGACATCCCGTTGCAGGTGACCAATTTGGCTTCCAAAACGTTATGGAAATAAGTCGTTTTGCCGTTCTTGGATGTTTTGCAGGTGCATTTCCCGCAGTAATCGATCCCGTAACTTGCCACGCCTGTCCCGTCGATGGCAACAAAATACTTCTTGCCCATAAAACGGAACTTGTAGAATATTTTCTTTTCTACCAGTGTTTTTACCAAAAGGCTTTTCAGGTTTTCAAGTTCGCCTTCGCCCAGCAAACGGTACAGGTCTTCCACCGCGTCCATGCTCGGGAGCCTGAGCTTGAAGGCCCGCCCGTAGTTTTTCCTGAACCTGGCTTCCCTGCGGTCGTTGTCGAAAGCGTTCCGGCTGCCCTCTTTGAAAACGGACAGCATGATGCCGCCCACCACAAGTTCGGCCAGCGAATAATCCTTGCGCTTGCGCGGGTCGCACAGGCTCATGATTTTTTCTTCCAGCCCCGGAAAAACCGACCGGACGGTTTTGGCAATTTGGTAAGCCACCTGTTTGCCCTTGCTTTGTTTTTTTGCATATTTTCCCTAAGAGATATTTGGCTGTCCGATTTAAAATAGCTATATTTAAAACATTATAAGCCAGTGCGTTGAATGCAACAAAAACACCGGCTTATTAACATAATTAAATAAATATTATGGGGAAATACTGATACTTGCCCCAACGGGCAAGGTACGAAAATCCCCGAAAAAATTATCCCGAAAAATATTTTTTTCCACCATGTTTAAACCGTTGAAAACCAAGAGGAGTATTTTTTTACCGTATTAATTGGAAAATATATTTTTAGGAATCGAAGGAACGATTCTTTTTGAAACGAACGGTTCCCTGAAGTTTCATTTAAAAAATGATTTTGTCTTACTGAAAAAGAGATTAAATTTGTAGATAATGGAATGAAAAAATTTTCATTTCTGATAATCACAACATTCAACAAAATGCAAACGATAAGAATAGAAATAACAGGGGAAGAATAGAAATAACAGGGGAAGAATCCTTGGAGAAACTTAGAAAACTGGAGGAAAATAAGTTAATCCGAATTCTGAATGAACCGGATGTAAATTCATATTCTCTCCCGGGTGAATCCATTTCTGAAAATGATTTTGCGAGCATGGATTGCTTATGCGGAAGAATTACCAAAAACTACTTTACGGGAAGCTAAAAACAGATGGGAGAAGCACTTTACCTAACTATTTTTCAGCAGCAGCACTATTTATTTAACTTTGCACAAGACATACATCGAATCAATATATGGCAAATAAATCTGGAAATTGGAATTTTGAAAAACTTGATAAACTTGACCGTCCATCTGATGAATGGGAGGAATTTGTATCCTGGCAAAAAACTCGCATATTGGAACGGCTTCAACGTATCCCCCCGACCAACTACCCTTCGTAGAACTTCTTAAAGTTTTCGATTTTGGCAGAGTCGATGTTATTGGGCAGGAGCTCGTGGATTTTGTTGGCCGGGTAATCGGCAATTTTTTCCAGCGTGTATTCAAGCCACTTTCGAGGGTTGATGTTGTTTAATTTGCAGCAAGCAAAAAAACTGTAGAACATGGCAGAGCGTTTTGCCCCATCGTGGGAACCGGCAAACAGGTAGTTCTTCCTCCCCAATGCCACTGGCCGGATGCAGTTTTCAATCAAATTATTATCGATGTGCAGGTTCCCGTCATAAAGGTAATTCTGCAGGCTTTCCCAAAGCGGGGTAACATATGCTATCGCCCTGCCAATGGGTGGCTTGGGCAAAACCAGCTGGTGCTGGGCATGCAGCCATTTGCCCAAGTCGTTGATGATGGGTAAGGCCTTTTCTAACCGCAGCTCTTTTCGCTCTTGGGGCGTAAGGTCTTTCGCTTCCCGCTCTATTGCATACAGCTTTTGGATTTCTGTCATGGCATGTTCGGCACGTTTTCTGTCATTGTCCAGTGCGTTTTCAAATTTACGCCGGGCATGTGCCCAACAAGCAAGGTGGGTGACCTTCTTATCAGCGTAATAATGTTTGTACACATTGTAGCCATCGGTCTGGAGCGTGCCTTGGTAGCCTTGCAAAAAACCACGTGGCGCTTCGGTCCCCCGGCCTTTTTGATAATCAAAGGCCACAAGCTTAGCCAGCGGGGCATGATAGGTCCAGTAATAGCCTAAATGTGTTTTCTTTTTCTTGCGTTGGTCCAGTACTTTGGTGGTGGTTTCATCGGCTTGCAGGTAGGTTTGTGATTTTACCTCATCCACCAACCTGTCATAAAGGATTTTCAGAAGCTTTCCCACTTGTGCCACCCAGCTATCTATCGTGGAGGGCGCTATTTCAATATCGGAGCGCTTAAAAATTTGCTGTTGGCGGTAAAGGGGTAAATGGTCGATGTATTTATTGATGATAAGCGCCGCTAATAAGCTGTTCCCGGCCAGGCACTTTTCAATTGGACGTGAAGGGAGCCCGGCAATGAGTACATTTTTATTTTCCGGGCGAAGCGATATGTCTTGGGCTTTCTCCACCCGGGCATATTTAGGCCGGATAATCACCAGCTTGAAAAAACGCTCAGGGACATGTTCCAAAATCTCGGTGCGTTCTTCGCCAATTTTTTTCATCCCTGAAATATCTTCGTCCGGCTCAACGACATGTTCGATCACCGGCAGGTTGTCCGGGATGCGGTTACGCCCGTTATGCTTTTTAGGTTTGCTACGCTCATAGGTGATTTTTTCCTTTACAGGGGTCTCATCCTGTTTTTCCTGCCCGGAAGCGTAGTCTTCAAATTCTATCTTCACCTGGTTTTTATCCCCCTCGAAACGCTCACGCTTGCTGCCAAAAAGCATCCGCCGCAACTGGGCCACCTGGTGCGAGAGCCACTGTACATCCTGCTCCTGCTTTTGGATGATTTGCTCCTTGTTTTGAATATCCTTTTTAGCGTTCCTTTCTTGGTCTGCAGCCCTCGATTCAGCATCCAAAACCGCTTGGATTAATTGCTCTTTTGATAGGTTTTCGAGTGCCGTTTTCATAAGGTAAAAATACCACGAAACCTTCTACCAACCAAGCGTTTAAATCAAAAGAAATCAACACTATTTTGTTAGAAAAAAGCGCTTTCTTTTCTTGGTTTTTTCAAAATCTATCCCCCGTAAAATCATGAACAGTTCATCCTTGCTCAACTCGCTGTTCGGAGCATGGATGTTGGCCGTGGGACGCTTAAAGCTGCCCTTCTCCAGTCGTTTATAGAAAAGTGCTAAACCATCCCGGTCCCAAAGCAAAATCTTGATGAGCGTCCGTTGCCGGTTCATAAACACAAACAGGTAGCCATGGCGCGGGTCGAGCTCCATATGATTGACGACCAAACCGCAGAGGCCATCAAAACCTTTGCGCATATCGGTAGGCTTGGCATAGATAAACACCTTGCTTGCCTCTTCAAATCCAAACAGGCTCATGCATAAACCATTATTTTGACACCGGAAGGAGCTTCGATTTCCAACACCTTGCCCAGCTTAGTTTCGGTAAAATCCACCTCCCGGAACCCTTCCGCCTGGTCATCAACCTGCGCGGCACGGTGCTTGGCTACCCAATAGTTAAACTTAGACAGGCTATATTCTTTGTCCTTTATAAACTCCTGCTTGGCTATGCCCGACGACCGCCAGGCTTCTACCTCTGAAAACATCTTCGCTTGTAAATCCATAACTTTTTGCAGCAAAAATCAGGGATTTATTGCGGTTATAAAAGATGTGGTTGGTCGGGGGGATACGCTTCAACGCTACAACAATACCGACACTGCTAAGGTGCAATTAGCTGAAACCGGAAATTTAACTCCCTACCAGCATTACAAAATCAATAACGTCAGTAAATTTCTTTTAAAGGCACTGACTCAAATAGAATCGGGTAATTATGGAATATGTAGCAATTGCCAAAAAACAATACCCGCAAAGCGTTTATTTCTGGTTCCTGGCGCTTTGCGGTGCATGGATTGCGAAAATGCAAAATAATTTTGTTTAAGTTTTAATGATTATCCGTATTTATACCTAAAATCATTTTTGTAACTCACATACCACAAGCAGCCCGTTAAATAAGGCTTCGCCATAATAACGCCGGTTAAATTTATAACAGAACTCATCGAGGTAGTTTTGCAGAAATTCGAGCTTAATGTCATAGAATATGTTTATCAGTTGTCTTTTGGCATTGCTTATTGCGATATGCACCCATGTTATTTATATGACATTCTGTTCTACTGTTTAAAACAACAGGAATAAAACAATAGTTCATTAATTACCAGTCAAATAATATCCAAAAGAAAATAAAAACATTTCGTTGAGGTCTGATGGTAACCAATATTCACCTTTTACATAAAAACCTCGGTCGTTTGAAAGATTCAATGGTAATGTTGCACCGATCACAGGTGTACTTACTGATTCATATTCATTTAATACTTCTTCATCAGGTATTCTAACTCCAATGCCTCCATTAATAGTAAATTCAATAGGATAAAGTACTCGAAATGATAACTGTCCTGTATAACCCGTTTTATAAATTAGCTGATCATCAGTAACTAACAATGAGCCGATGAATCCTAATCTGCCAATATTGATAAATGCTTCAAGAGAAATGTATTCGTCTAATCCAATTCCTACTCCCATTTTTGTTCGAGGCTTTAATTTAATATTGATATTTTTTGGCGAATTATTTAAATATACTGTTTTCTTTCTTGGTACATATCCAGTTTTTGTAGCTCTTATTTTATTCTTTGTATAGTATGAATTAGTAGCTATTGGTGATGTTCCTATGTGTTTTTGATTGAGATATATTGTAGCAAAATTGGGAAAAGTTGTTATTTTAAGGTTATCCTCTTTCTTATCAAGGTTTATGGTGTAATTTGTTTTATCGGGAACAATTAAAATTGTAGAAGCGTAAGCTTTGTAGTTGACTGTTTCTTCAACATTGATAAAATGTTCACCAACATCCAACGTAATTGTTTGGGGAGAAATACCAATATTTGTACTATCAAGAATTATTTCTGCTCTCGTGGGGGCTGTCTTTATTAATACATTAATTGGTTTTTTTATTACTTTATCGATAGATATAACAACTTTATCCAAATTCGGATTGATATCCATATCTTTTACATATTCCCATGTAATGTTTTTTTGTCCTCCTCCCTGTACAACAGGATAATCTCCGGTTAAAGTAAACGCATGAATTTTATTATCATGATTATCATAAAGCATTAAATCAAGATGGTATTCTTCATTGCTCGGAGCGTTTAAATCATAATAAACGTTTATTTTGCCGTTAGTGTCTGTCCATTTGATATTCGTTATTTCATTTTGAGTATAACCATAATGATATGCCAACGCAAAAGTTAATATTATAACTAATAATTTTTTCATCTTACTAATTATTTAATTCTTATTCCTTCTTTAAATACTTGTCTAATTGTATCGCCATCTGGTTCGATATATAAAAAATTTCCATGGCGTTTACCTTCGAGCCATCTGCCAATAAATTTCGAATTATCTGGGAATGTTTCAACACCATCACCATGCGGCTTGCCATTTTTCAGTTTTCCTTCATATACTCTACCATTACTTCTATCTATCTTTCCTTGCAAATCCTCCGGTTTTTCAATTATTTGTTTTGCCTTTCTGATTTGACTTGTATCTTTCCCACTCGAGTCAGTAGTTGAAAACGGTTCTATATTTTGTTTATCTCTTGTAATATCAAAACTCACTAAATTTTTGTGTATATAACCTATGCTATCATTATTGTTATAGTGAACTTTATACCAACTTTTAGAAAGAACTTTTTCTAAAACAATAACGGTTTCACCATTCTTTTTTGTAGATATAATATCGAAAGATGTTGAAGGGCCATTCCTTATATTTGCAATGCTTTTAACATTTATGTACCCCGTTTTATTTAAAATTTTTGAATTATTTACATTTGAAGAGTTCGTAAGATTTGGTTTTTGGTAAGATGTATTATAAAAGTTGATGTTGCTAAAATTAAATAAAACGACTAAAAACAATAGAAATGAGAAAACGGGAATAATTATAATAAATTTATTTCTAAATGTATATTTTCTGAAAAATATTTTTGCTAAATACCAGGTGATTGTTATGGTTGAGACCAAGAGAAAAATTATCCAGTTAGTTATCAATAATATAACCTCTCCAGGAATAATGTATTTAAACAATTTATTCTTATTCGTTTCTTTAAGCCCGTATAATAAGCCAATACCAATCGCAATTGCTGATACAACAAAGCCAGAAATTGCCCGACCAGAAAAATGGTAAATGTTAAAAATATAAATTAAAGTAAAAAGTACGATAGCCCCTGCAATTAAAGCAGCATAACCAGATAACCTGTCAACTAGGCTGTCATGTCCTTCTATAGAAAGTGTAATGTCAATAGGAAAGCTAACCGTATTTGGACCAGATGCATAAGTAAGGTTCAATGTATCCATTGTTTTCGCACCATTCTTTAATGAAGGGTCTTTACTTGGATTTATTATTATGGTGACATCTTGCGGTAAATTGCTTTGATGAATTTTTTTAGGAACAACCTCTATCCATTTTTTTGACCTAATTGCTGATGCATCCAGAGTCCCACCTCCGCCATTAAAAATAGTAATTTTTTCTTCTTGGGTTTCTGTAAGTTTTACATTATCAAAAACAAATTCTCCTTTTTGTTTATAGGTAGAGTTATTAGTTATTTCAAGTTTGGGGACACCTGATAAGGTTGTGAAAGTCGAAGCATTCTGCGCATTTTTTGACAAATTAATTTCTTCAAATCCTAGTTTGTTCTTTTGCTCCTCAACTATTTTTTGAATCTCATTTGGCTTGAAACCAAAAGATTTGCCTTTCTCCTCAACTGATTCTCTTTCTTCTTTATCCATCTCTTTGTCCTTTTCAACAAAGAGCTTTATGATTTCAATTAATTTCTTTTTATTGTATGATTTTAATTCTTCATCATAAATTCTTTTTTTTTGAGGATGGCTTAAGTGTGTATTCGCTTGGTTTATTAGAACTTTAGCTTTATCCCATAAATCTCTGCTCCTATCCTTAACTTCACTGTCAATATATGCAATTCTATTTGTGTAATTATTTTTATTATACTCTTCAAAGATTTTTAAACCAAGGGTTTGATAATGATTCTCTGAGCTTGAGTATATGATTTCTTCAAGCTCTTTTATTTCGAGTTCTGTTAGATTATATTTCTCTGGCATAAACTATCTTTTAATTCTACTTTACGACTTTAATTTTTCTTTATGTTTATGATAGGATAAATCAATATCAGCCTGTCGTTTTTTATGTCGCTTCTGCATTTGTCTGGCTTTGTTTTCCATTTCAATTTGAGTGGC
>Ga0306868_1001606_pt1 | contig 11735 bp, 9 predicted proteins | sample AntRauTorckE6832_FD_190411 | JGI IMG/M metagenome (GOLD analysis project Ga0306868, IMG submission 190411) | Saline lake microbial communities from Rauer Islands, Antarctica - Metagenome Torckler E6 #832 (v2) (version 2) | ecosystem: Environmental > Aquatic > Non-marine Saline and Alkaline >... | reverse complement strand
TGCAGGATAGAATAGCGGGATTCCCTCGTCAATGGGCAGGCCACACCGGCAGATTCCCCTATGATTCCTTCAAACCCTCTGCTATGGAATCGCATACATATTCAACATTGGAACTGGTCAGGCCGGCCATATTTATACGCCCTCCGCCAACAACGTAAATGGCCTTCTCCCGGCGAAGCCAGGCCACCATATTGTCGTCAAGGCCGCTAAAGGAAAACATACCGCACTGCTCTTTAATAAAAGAAAAATCAGCTCCATTGTAGCGGCTTGCCAGCCCATTAACCAGGGAAGTACGCATGCCTGCTATCCTTCTGCGCATTTCATCAAGCTCTTTGACCCATTGCTGATAGAGTTCACTATCACTGAGCACAGTGGCCACGATCAAGCCTCCGTGGGCCGGGGGATTGGAATACAGGACCCGCACCGTTTTCTTGAGATGACTCAGGGCCACATCCGCCTCCTGATTCGTTGGAGCGACGACAGTCAACGCTCCGGTACGCTCGTTATACAGGCCGAAGTTTTTGGAAAAAGAACTGGCAACCACAAAATCTATGCCGGCCTCCACCATCACCTCAACTGCATATCGATCCTCTTCAATCCCCTTGCTGAATCCCTGATAGGCAAAATCCAGAAACGGCAACCATCCCTTCTGCCGGGCAATTTCGCTCACACGCTGCCACTGTTCCCTGTTAAGATCCACACCACTGGGGTTATGGCAGCAGGCGTGCAGCAAAACAACATCCCCCTTGGCCACATTTTCCAGGCATTCCTCCAACGCTGCAAAATCGAGCCCTTTTGTACTATCGTCATAGTAAGGGTATTGCTCCAGAACAAAACCGACATCACCGAAAACACCTTTATGATTTGCCCATGTCGGCATACTCACCCAAAGTTTGGCCTCGGGCATGATTTTTTTGAAGAGTTCCGCCCCTACACGTAACGCACCTGTTCCACCCGGAGCATGTATTGTCACAGCCCTGCTTGACAAGATGGCCTCGCTTTTCTCTCCAAAGATAAGTTTCTGAACGCATTCGGCATAGAGCGGATCACCTCCAATGGGCAGATAGCTTTTGCTTGTCTGCTGTTCCAGCAGCAATTTTTCTGCTTCTTTGACACATTGCAACACTGGCGTTTGTCCATGATCATCCTTATATACACCAACGCCCAGGTTAACCTTGCGCGGATTGCTTTCTTGCCGAAAGGCTTCAGTTAACCCAAAAATTGAATCCACCGGTGCTGCTTCAACTTGTTCCCAAATATGCATATCCCCTCCTGAAAAAGTTACAATTATTGGGTTGTATAACCATGATATGTCGTGTAAGTCAATAGTTCCGCACCTTGTGCATTTTCAAAAGCAACATATATTCTCCATTTGAATCTCAACACATCGCCCATTGCAGCCATTATATGGCAAATCAACCTTAGACACATATTTTGTCGTTTTTTTTTTAAGTTACATGAATTTTTTCAAACTTTTTTCATGTGATAATGTGACATAGTGGTATTTTATGATTAGCATTTTTTGCTACACAGTGGTATACAAGTGCCACAAAAGGGAACATCTCATGCTGATTTTTCATTATCATATAATAAAAAGATGCATATAGTAAAAAGTACTATTAAGCCGTCTATATTTTAAAAATTTTTTATTACATAAGCGTAACTAAATGTAACTAACCCCGGTATTTGTAACTGCTTGCATGGAGCCGGAAATTTGCGTAAGCAGGCTGGTGGAGCGTCTTGGTCATATAGTGAGCCAGGCTGATCACCAAAAGATCTGGCGCCCTGTGAGCAGTTACCTAAAAACATACAAAAAAGAGACCACAAAGATGGATGAAACCTTAATTTTACAAAAACTTGAAGAACTTACCAAAGAGGTACGAACGTTACAAACGGAAGTTCAAGAGGTAAAACAGCAGGTCGCTCCTGGAACGCCACCCTCTTCACTCTTTGAAGAATGTCTGGCAAAAGCTGACGACGGCCACACTCGAGAAGATATCAGCTCTCTTGTAACCAACCTTCTGACCAATGTCGAAATGTTGCATTCACTGCTCGCCACGGTCAAAGGGGGGATGGAACTCAAAGATGAAATTGAGCCCATTGCCAAGCTTGCCTACCCCATGGCCGTGGAGACGGCTGCCGAGGTAGCCGAAGGACTTGACACGGAACAGATAAAACCCCTGATTCGTAATGTCTTGAGCAACCTGGAAAACTTCAACACCGCGCTCAATATGCTCAAGGCCGGTATGGAACTCAAGGACGATGTTGAACCCCTGGCCAAACTCGTCTACCCAATGGCATTGGAAACAGTCACCGAGGTCAGCGAAAACCTTGACATGGAGCAGGTCAAGCCTCTCATTCGCAATACCTTGAGCAACCTGGAAAATTTCAATACCGCGCTCAATATGCTCAAGGCCGGTATGGAACTCAAGGACGATGTCGAACCTCTTGCCAAACTCTCTTTGCCCATGTTTATAGAGTTTTTCACCCAGATCAGCGGATTGATGAAAGTCTCCGGAACCGCCCTGGATTCTCTTAAGAGCATGGAGCTCAACGATGAACAGGCTGAAGCAATGAGCGAAGTCATCCGCGGCATTAATCTGAGCCAGGCGAACAAGGTCACCATGTTCGGTATGGTCAAGAAACTCAATGACCCTAAAATCCAGCAGGCCCTGGGCGCACTATTTGCCTTTCTTGAGAGCTTTGGATCATTGCTGGAAGCACACAGCAGCAATAGCAAAAAATAATTTTTAAGCAGTATTTTATATAATTACTGTCTGCCGCAGAGCACGCCGGCATGGCAGTGACCAACTAATAATGGATAGGAGGCGTGACAGACTATGAAAAAACTCGTCATTTTAGGAGCCGGTTGCGGAGGCACCATGATGGCCAACAAGATGCGCAGGCATCTTGATCGAAATCAATGGGATATCACCATTATCGATAAGGACAACAATCATGACTACCAGCCGGGCTATCTCTTTGTTCCTTTTGGCATTAATACCGCCAAGGAAATACGCAAAACCAAGAGAGAGTTCATCAAACCCGGCATCAATTTCGTGATTTCCGAATTGGCCAATGTAGACTGGGATAAGCAGGAAGTGACCACCACGACGGAGGGGAAATTCAGCTATGACATCCTCATCATGTCAACCGGGTGTGATACGCATCCGGAAGAGGTCGAAGGTCTTGCGGAAACATGGAACAAAACCGCATTTGGTTACTACACCTACGATGACTGCTTTGAACTGAAAAAGTCTCTGGCGCAGTTTGAAGGTGGAAAACTGGTTGTCAATATTGCGGAGATGCCCATAAAGTGCCCTGTCGCTCCCCTCGAATTTGCCTTTCTGGTTGACTGGCACTTGCAGCAACGCGGCATCCGGGAAAAGGTTGACCTGCAGTTTGTCACCCCCCTGACCGGTGCCTTCACCAAGCCTATTGCCACCGAGGTGCTGACCCAGGCCTGTAAGGAAAAAAACATCAACATCGTTCCAAACTTCGCCCTTGGCGCGGTGGACGGCGATCGCAAGGTCATCCAGGCTTTTGACGGTCAGGAAGTGGACTACGACCTGTTGGTCTCTATCCCCCCAAACTTTGGAGCAGAGGTGATGATTGATTCTGGAATTGCCGACCCCATGGGCTATATTCCAGTTGACAAGCATACCCTTCAACCTGAAGGTCACGACAACGTCTGGGTGTTGGGTGACGGCACCAACGTGCCCACCTCAAAGGCAGGCGCGGTGGCCCACTACCAGTCGGATATTCTCGAAGAAAACATTATGGCCTATATCGAAGGCGAGGCCCAACATGCCCGATCCGACGGGCATGCGCTCTGATTCATCGAATCAGGCTTCGGGAAAGCCTACGTTATCGACTTTAGCTACGATATTGAACCTGTTATTGGGGAGTTTCCCTTTCCTGCAGTTGGCCCCATGGGTCTATTGAAGGACACCAGGTTCAACCATATTTCCAAGCTCATGTTCAAATGGGCCTACTTCAACCTGCTGCTTTCAGGCACCTGGCTCGGTCCCCCAAGCCTTCAGCTTGTCGGCAAGAGAATGGATATGATCAAGAAATAAATTTCTATTCATAACTTTAAAAAAAACCGCATCGCGATGCGGTTTTTTTTATGGCGAACATTCGGTTCACCGGATTGTGGCATCAACACAAACTCTATAGCGACGCGGCCCGACATGGCCGCACTGAAATATCCCGGTGTCCATCAAGTGCCGCTGCGCCTTGCAGCAAGCTTCTTCCACTTCCCTTCGGGCTTCTCCAAACTTCCCCTTGTATTGGAATGCATAGTAATGCAACACCCCTCTACGCCGCAGTGCCCCCAAAGCAAGATCAAGATAACGTTCCCCGTCAAAGGGGAGCGGCATAACGACGCGATCAAATTCCCGGGAAAGTCCTGGCACGATATCCTTGACATCTCCTTGAATACACTTGATGGTATCTGAGTAACGATTGGCCTCGACATTCATCACGGCCAACCTGTGTGCCGCGCTATTTTTCTCCACACCGGTTATTGCGCCCACCTTACTATGATGCGCTATCATTAAGGCCAGCGGCCCCGCTCCGGAAAACATCACCAGGACGTGCTCACCTGGAGCAACCAGCTGAGCAATCCGGTATCTTTCCGCACCACTACGAGGAGAAAAATAGACATTTTCGGGATCAATATGGAGCTTGATTCCATACTCCCTGTGAAGCGTGGTGAAACCGCCGGTGCCACCTATTTTCTCAAGCGAGGCAGTACGAAATTCCCCGGAATAATGACTGATTTTTCTGGCAACGAGCCTTATCCGCTTGTTGCCCTCCAGTATTGCCTGGGCAATTTCCCGCTTTCTATGAAGAAGCTCATCCGGTAGAGCAATAATGGCCACATCGCCAAGATAGTCATACCCCCGGACCAGTGCATCCATTTCTTCGCCGGAAAATGAATGATGCAATTTTTCTTTTATTTTGAAAGACATCTCATCTCAATAACGGTGAAGTGTATTGGTTATACGTAAGCCAGGCTGATCGCGGGGAGCCCTGGTGCCCTGTGAGCAGTTACCTTCCTTGTTTTCTTCTTTTGCTCGTAACTATTCAGGAGCACCCCATCTTGTCCCATTTAAGCCTTCTCGAATAGCACAAGTATGCTTCGAAGTCCCAAATGAGCCAATATAGAGCACTCCTGAACAGTTACAACTCGGTGGTTATGCCAATTTGGTGCTCCCACCTGAACAGTTACTTTTGCTCTTACTCATACACCACGAACCGACCATCAGATATCCAGACGTACCCAACGAGTACAAAACCGGTATACCGCTTCAAGAAGCTTTTTCTTCGGCAAATCCTGATGAATTATGGCATGGAATCCGCCTTGGGTGTCTCGATACAGCAGAAGTCCTGATTCCAGGACTTCTGTGCGTTCTCCGCATTCGATATGTATTGCGGCAGAGGATGTATCATCTAACTCCAGCTCATCGTCTTGAAACTGGAAATACGCCATCTGGGCCATGGCATGAAATTCATGCTTGGCGGAAGCATCGTTTTTCTCAGTCAGCGTTTGAATATAACCGGCCTCTTCTATCGCCTTATGCGGTACAAGGATCGCACTGGCACAATCCTCAATACAACCTTTTGCAGTATAAATTTTCATTATCCCTCGTGTGTTTTTTATAGTAATGTATTGGCTTCCTACCATTTCTTCAAACCAGGGAGAGCCAAACCAAGAAGTCGCTCACCCCGGAAATGGTCACGTTGGTAGTCTTCTTGGTTACATTTACAGTCTCACTGGAATGTACAATATATCATTTTCCTTTTTTTGCCTCACCACATCACGCTAACACATTACAGCACATTTATTTTTTAAGAACATTGCCATGACCATGATAGCAATTCGGTAATAAAAAAAATCGAGCAGTTTGACCAAGCATCATATCTCTTTTTATAACACCATAATTAGGCGTTTTTAGGCACCCTACACGCTCAGCGGCGATCTTTTGACCTTCAAGCGTCAACATACTGCAATCATTTTATTCTTGAGTATAACTTAATATTTTGTTAATTATTTATGATACGAAAAGATGTCAAAAGCAATGCAACTCAGTTCCACCTCAGTATCATTTCAGGGCGATTGAGTGAATCTCGGCACACCGTATCAATGCTCCCGTAGACTGAGTTTCATTGGTAACCTGATGAAAGAATGATCGAGCAATCGTCTGCAGAACCACCGCGCACACGCCGATCACCACGGACCTGCCTCACAATCACATCGGAGGAGTTTGCATGGAAAGCACTACTGGCGTCACTCCCCAAGATTCCACTCATCTCATTGCGGAAATCGACCCACCTAAGGGAACTAACCTGGATTCATTTCTCAAAACGGCTCTGCACATTCGGGGAAGAGTCGACGGTGTACGGGTCACGGATAGTGAACATGCCATCATGCGCATGTCTCCCATAGCACCGTGTATTGCCCTCAAGGAAAAAAAGATCGAACCCACCATGATCATCAATGGCAGGGATCGAAACCGAATTTCCTTCCAGGCCGACCTTCTCACCGCTGGAGCTCTGGGCATTACCAACATTATCTTAAAAGAAGGGCATGACGCAAGCGAAGGCGACCAGCCCGTTGCCAAGACCAGTGGAGATCTTGATCTCCTTTCCATGGTAAAATGCGTGCAGAATCTCAACAACGGGCGCGATCTTGCCGGCGAAAAGCTCAATGGACCCACCAATTTTACCGTGGGCGTCTCCCTGGAGCTTTCCGATGATGTCAACTCTAACCGGCAACTGGCCGAGTCCTTCATGCAGCTCAAAAACTTCGACGTCGACTCGGTCACCCTTGGACCAACCTACGACCTCAACATCATAGAGCAGTTTCTTCCCTTTGCCGAGCAGACCGGCATAAAGCTCTACACCTCACTGATGTACTTGAAATCGGTAACAATGGTGCGCTATCTCAACAACCTTCCAGGTGTCCCATCCATTCCCCAGGAATTTCTCAAGAAAATGATGGATGCACCGGTCAAAAAAGAGGCGGGAATGCAGGTTGCCGCGGACTTTCTCAAGGAACTGGCGCCCCTAGGCGACGGAGTCGTCCTCCTTGCTCTTGGATGGAGAGACAAACTTCCGGACTTTTTAGATCGTATTGAACGATAAGGACAAACGACCATACTCCGTGAATACATCGCCCTTCAATAAAGACCTGGCCACCGTTACCGAGGAACTGGGATCAAATCTTTACCTCTCCCAGATCCTGGAAGAGACACCGAACGGTGTCATGGTTATCAATCTGGAACACCAGGTTTTGTATGCCAATCCAGCGGCGACAACATTTCTCGGCGCAATTGAACGGAGCCTTGAAGACAATAGTCTGGCGACAGCCCTCGGCCATCAGTACAGTGAACTCTACCAGCTCATTAAAAATTATTTCGAATGCCCCCACAATCATGACAAATCGCGCATTCGCCATGAAATACAAATCGAGACACCCAACGAAGGGACAAAGATCCTCGATGCCGTTTTCATGTACCCTCCTTCTTCTCCCAGCTACTACATACTGTATCTTATTGACATAACGACACGCAAGAAACTGGAAGGAAAACTGCGGCGCCGCAATGCCTTTTTCCACAATCTCATTGAGTCATCGGTAGACGGCATCATCGCCTCCGATATGGAGGGCACCCTCATCATTTTCAACCAGAGTGCACAGGAGTTGCTGGGCTATGATGATGAAGAAAAATTCCAACTTCATGTTTCCGGCCTCTACAACAAGGGCATGGCCAAGACCATTCTGCGCCGCATGCGCAGCGATGATTATGGCGGCAAAGGCAAACTGAAGCACATGGAGCTCATCGTCAAGAATAAAAACGGGACGGATATTCCGGTGAACTTTTCCGGCGGCATCATTTACGACAATAACCAGGAAATAGCAACCTTTGGTATTTTCACCGACCTTCGTGCCATGCAGCAGATAGAAGAAGATCTTGAGCAGACCCACAACATGCTGATGCAGTCGGAAAAAATGGCGGGACTCGGCCGACTGGCCGCCGGGGTCGCCCATGAAATCAACAACCCGATGTCGGGCATCATGCTCTACTCCAATCTTATCCAGGAGGAACTTGAAGAAGGTCATCCCGCCAATGAAGACCTTAAAACAATCATTAATGAAGCGGAGCGCTGTAAGGTCATCGTGGCAGATCTCCTCGAATTTTCTCACCAGACAAGTTATGAGATGGCACTCATAGATCTCAACGAGGTCATCGGCAAAACGCTCACGGTGATACAGAACCAGCCTCTGTTTCAAAACATAACCATCAACAAAAAACTGGAAAACCACCTCGCCCCTATTTACGGTAATTCCATCCGGCTCAACCAGGTCATTCTCAATATCATCGTCAACGCCGCCCAGGCCATGGACGGCCGGGGCAACCTCACCATAACCAGCCGCACCAGAGCAAATCATGACATCAACGAAGTCATCATACATGACGATGGTCCGGGTATTCCCCCGGAGTATATTGAGCAGATCTTTGAGCCGTTTTTCACCACAAAAAACACCGGCGAAGGCACTGGACTGGGACTGTCGGTGTCCTATGCCATCGTCAAGGAACACAAAGGCAGTATCCGGGCAACCTCGACACCTGAGCAAGGCACTACCTTCACCCTTCGGTTTCCAGCGGTTATGGAGAATTTGAGCGGAGAGAGTCCGGGTGAATTTATAGGCGAGACTACAGATGGGACTACAGGCGAAATTATAGGAGAAGATCATGGACACTGATTTCATTTCCCCGGCCGAGGGCAACAGGAAATTCCTACAGAAACTGGAGGCCATGGAGATTGATGTGCAGAGCTGCTACCAGTGCGGCCGCTGTTCAGCCGGTTGTCCTATCTCCGATTTCTTCGACCTCAATGTCATGGAGGTGGTCCGCTTGGCTGCCTATGGTGCCGAAGAGCGATTGCTCACCAGCACAACCATCTGGCTCTGCGCCGCGTGCGAAACCTGTGCCAGCAGGTGTCCCAACGATATCGAGATCGCCGCCCTTATGGATGTTCTACGCGAGTTGGCCCTGCGTAAAGGCATACAACCGGCGGAAGATCGGGTCCCTATCTTTCACGACTGTTTTCTCAACTCAATAAAACACTGGGGCAGAGCCTATGAGGTTGGCATGATCGGCGCCTACAAGCTCCGCTCCAGAGATTTCATGGGGGATATGAAGCTCGGCATGGATATGTTTCTCAAGGGCAAGTTGTCACTGCGCCCTCATGCCATCAAAGAAAAATCCGAAATACGCCGGATATTCTCGGGTATGGGCAAGGAGTATGAACGATGAAATTATCCTACTACCCCGGCTGCTCACTCCAGGGCACCGCACTTGACTATGATCGCTCGGTTCGTGATGTGTGCCGGGCGCTGGATATCGAACTTATCGACATTCCCGACTGGAACTGCTGCGGCGCCTCTTCGGCCCACATGACCAGCCATGAGGTGGGCGTCCGCCTTCCCATGCGCAACCTGCTCCTCAACCGGGACAGTAATCTCGATATCCTGGTTCCCTGCGCGGCCTGCTATCAACGACTCAGGGCGGCCGACCTGGAGCTGCGGAACAACCCCCAATTCTGGGATGTCGCTAGCTATGATTCATCATTTCGCATACTCCACATATCCTCATTTCTTGCAGATGAGGAAATCATAGCAAAGCTTGCCGAGAACATACTACGCCCACTCGATACGATGGCCGTGGCCTGCTACTACGGCTGCCTGTCGCTGCGGCATCCGAAGATAACAGGTGCCGTCAATTTCGAGATGCCGACCACTCTGGAAACCATAGTCAAGGCCCTGGGAGCCGTTCCGGTAAAATGGTCGCACAGAACGGAATGCTGTTCCGGCAGCCTCACCATGGCCCGTCCGGATATTGCTCGCAAGCTCGTCGGCGACATCCATGCAGCGGCCAAACGCGGCGGCGCCGAGGCCTTTGTCACCGACTGCCCCATGTGCCAGGCCAATGTGGAAAGCCGTCAGCTTGACACCGCCGGTTCCGACAGCCTGCCGGTCTTTTTCGCCACCGAACTGATTGCCGCCGCCCTCAGCGGCACCTATCCCCAGAAACAGCAAAAGGTCCATCTCGTCCAGCCAACCGCTATGAGTAAAATATTCAGCCAAAGGGAGACCGCAGGGGAGGAGACATCATGAATCAGAACATCCAGCCCACCGGCAACCACGCCAAAATGCCGACCGGAGCCGTGCTGGTCATTGGGGGCGGTATCAGCGGCATGCAATCCGCCCTGGATCTTGCCAACTCCGGTATCAAGGTCTACCTGGTTGAAAGCTCACCCGCCATCGGCGGCAAAATGGCACAGCTCGACAAGACCTTTCCCACCAATGACTGTTCCATGTGCATCGTCTCGCCCAAACTGGTCGAAGTGGGGAGGCACAGAAATATTGAGCTGCTCACCCACTCCGAAGTGGAAGCCCTTGAAGGCGATGCCGGTAATTTCACCGCAACGGTGGTGCAGCATGCCCGCTATGTCGATGTTGCCAAGTGTACCGGCTGCGGACTCTGTGAACTGGTCTGCCCCGTTACCCACATCTCCCATTTTCCCTTCAGGCACGACGACGATGCCAAAGCCAAAAAGCTTCGGGCAAAAGACAAACGTGTCATTGAAAGCTCAGCCCCCATTGCGCCCACCGGCCTGGAAACATGGACCTTTACGGTGGATGAAGACAAATGCTCACAGTGCGGTGCCTGCCACCACGCCTGCCTCCAGAACGCCATAACCTGGCAGAAAAAAGAGTATGCCGTAATAGACCAGAACAAATGCACCGGTTGCGGCGCCTGTTTTGTCGCCTGTCCGGAAAAGTACCAGGCCATTACCATATCCAATGCCCCCGAGCTCGACAAAAGCATCGGCGCGGCCATTCATGCGCGATCCAGTAAGCTGCGCCTAGCCATGCGTTTGCGCGAGACCAACGATTGCATCCGCTGCGGACTCTGCGCCCTGACCTGCTCCAAGGTGATGCGGATCGGCGCCTTAAAAATGGTGGAAAACGGCATCCAGGCCGGCGTCGACATCTGCCAGGTATGCGGCGGCTGCATCTCCAATTGCCCGGTGGATTTTCTCACTATCGACAAACTCACAACCAAAGAGGCACACCCGCTCTACGACAGTTTTAACGAAAACCTCTGCCTGCGCAAACCGGTGAATATCCACTATCCCCAGGCGGTGCCGCGCGTCCCCGTCATAGACGAAAACAGCTGTGTCCGCCTTAACAGCGGCGCCTGCGGAACCTGCGCCACGGTATGCGGTGTCGGCGCCATTGAATACAATCATATCGAAAACCGCCGGGAAATCGACATCGGCTCGGTCATCTTTTCTCCAGGTATCGAGGTCTTCGACGCCGAGAAGCGGGGAGAATTCGGCTATGGCAGCTACAAAAACGTTGTCACCTCCATAGAGTTCGAACGGCTGCTCTCCGCCTCCGGGCCGACCTCGGGAACGGTGGCCCGTCCCGGCGACGGTGCCCATCCAAAAAAAATCGCCTGGATACAGTGCGTCGGCTCACGCGACAGCTCCTGCAACCGGGACTATTGCTCCTCGGTGTGCTGCATGTACGCCGCCAAAGAGGCCTTTATCGCCAGGGAGCACGACTCCTCCATCGAACCCACCATCTTTTTCATCGACATGCGTTCGTTCGGAAAAAACTTCGACGACTATATCAGCCGGGCGGAGGACAACAAGGT
>Ga0306868_1001605_pt1 | contig 11743 bp, 10 predicted proteins | sample AntRauTorckE6832_FD_190411 | JGI IMG/M metagenome (GOLD analysis project Ga0306868, IMG submission 190411) | Saline lake microbial communities from Rauer Islands, Antarctica - Metagenome Torckler E6 #832 (v2) (version 2) | ecosystem: Environmental > Aquatic > Non-marine Saline and Alkaline >... | reverse complement strand
AGCAGCGGGAGCCCGGTGTAGAAGGTCGTGAGCGTGAACACCGGTAACACGAGGTGATAGAGGAAATCGACGCTGAGGAACTTGCCGCTGACGCTGCTGTACTCCGCGCCGACCCCCCGCATCCCGCCGAGCGGGAACATGTTCAGCTCGAACGCGAAGAGGTAGAGCACAATCATCCCCGTCCAGAACACGGGCGTCGAGCGCATGAGCAGCACCACGATCATGGCCGCACGCTCCTTGGGCGTTCCCCGGATCCAGCCAAGCTGGGCACCGAGGTAGATGCCGATCGTGTAGGAGATGAGGAAGGCGGTGAGCATCAGCACCATCGTGTTGTAGAAGCGATCCACGATGAGCCCCTTCACTGTCTGCCCGTAGTAGAACGACTCCCCGAGGTTCAGGTGGAGCAGCTGCCACATGTAGAGCAGGTACTGTCTCCAGAGCGGTTCGTTGAGTCCGAAATTCTCGATAACCCGCTGGCGCGCCGCCTCGGTCATCCGAGGGCTCATGATGGCGGACATGGGCCCGCCGGGCACCATCCGAAACAGGAAAAAGAGGATGGTTGCCACTGTGAACAACGAGACGACCATCAGCAGGAATCGCCGCGCCAGATAACGTTTATTTACCATGATTTCGTAAGCACTCTTATCGGAGGGAGTGAACGAGCGGAGACGGTTTGCTCACTCGCCGGTCTTTCCTTCGGGGTAGTGGATCTCGCCCTCTTCGTTCCAGACGTAGCCGGCATCGTTGAGGATGGTGACCGCCCCATCGACCCCGTCCTTGAAGTACGGCGTGTCGGGGTTGTGCCAGAACTTCAGCGTCGGGTTGATGGGGGAGATGGCCTTGTTGCCGAAGCCGTCGTAGAGCTCCTTGATGATGGTGGGCTGTGCGCTCATGATGAGCGCGTTCGTCGCCTGCCGGAACGCCACGTCGTCGAACGGCGGGCGCTCGGTGTTGGCCCAGGTCGCCTGCCGACCCTGCCCGGAACTCTGGACCAGCGAGAGGTGATCCTCTTCCTCGGTGGCATCGCTGAGCTGCCGCGGGCTGCCGAACCAGTAGTCGAGCACGTCGTAGTCGCCGTTGATCATCGCCTCCATCTCTGCGTCGCGCGTCGAGAGCGGGTTCTGGACCCGGGTGTCGATCTTCGGCGCCGCGAAGGCGTGGTCCTTGAACGCCGGCATCCGGAATCGCGAGCCCTGGTCCCACGTCCCGTATTTGAACGGGCCGCTGCCGATGATGGGCATGTCGTCGCTGACGGGAACCTTCCACGGCGATTTCTCGTTGCCCGTGTCGGTGATGCGTTTCTCCCAGACGTGCTGTGGGAGGATGGGGACCTGACCAAGTGTGAGCGCGATGTAGGGGGCGTACTGCTCGGTCAAGTTAAACCGGACCGAGAGCTCGCCCGTCTTCTCCACGCTCTCGGTGGTCTGGACAACGTTGTTGATGTACGCCGGCGGCTCGGTCTCCATGATCAGGTTGAACGTGTAGACCACGTCGTCGGCGGTGAACGACTCGCCATCGTGGAACGTCATCCCCTCCTCCAACGTCACGTCGACGGTGGTGTCGTCGACGTACTCGTAGTCGCTCGCGGCCCACGGGGTCATCTTCAGGTCGGGGTCCGGACGGAAGAGGAAGTCGTGCATGAACCGGATCGGGGTCCAGTTCCGACTCGGGCCGATCCCGTTGATGTGGAGCGGGTTGAGCTGGTCGCTCGGGTCCCAGTTGTTCGTGACGATTTCGCGACCGTTCTCGTTGAGCGGCTCCATCTGGGTGTAGTTCCAGATGTTGGCGAGCCCGGTGTCCATCACGACGATGGAGTCGGGGTCGATCGCGTCACTGTTGTACGCGTAGGGGGTGACGTTGTACAGGTACTGGTTCTCGGGTCGCTGCTCGCCCAGGACCTTCTGGGCTTCGAACACCATCTCCTGTCTGGCGTCCTCGTCACTCTCCCGACGCTGGCCCGCCGCCAGCTCGTTGTAGCGCTGGTTGTCGAAGCCGTAGTTGTTCAGCGAGCCGTTCTTGTGGAACCGGTTGTAGATGACGGCATCGGGGTCACCGTTCTCGGCATTCCAGTTGTACGTCACGAGGTGGAAGTCGCCCTTCTCCTCGCGGTTGACGAGGACCGTGATCTCCACCGGTTTGGTCTTGACCGGAACACCCAGCTTGTCGCGGAACCACTTGTCGACCAGCGCGTTGGCCTGGTAGCGAGCCGCGTAGTAGCGCTCGGTGTTGCTGACGTGGACTTTCTCCCCGATCTTCCGGTTCTCGGGCAGGTCGCTCTCCACGTTCTTCTGGACGCCCTCGCCCTCGCCATTTCCGTTGCCGTTGCCGTTGCCGTCCGAGCCTGTTTGCCCGGAACAGCCAGCGATGCTGACGCTGCCGACTGCCGCGCCGGCAGCGCCCATCTTTTGCATAAAATCGCGCCTATTGGTAACCATACACAGTGTCATTGGCTGCTTTCCCTACTTATAGACACACCCCAACTATGGAGGGGGTACACCCATTAGGAGCCGATTCGAACGGGTTTGGGCGGCTTAGCGGAGGTACGCGTTCAGGATCGTGAGGTTCGTTCCGAGCCCCTCGACGGCCTCGTTGTGCGCCTCGAGCGCGTCGTGGGCGCGCTCGAACTGGGGCTCGGGGTCGGCGTCGATTGCGTCGGAACCCTCAGCCGCCAGCGCATCGAGATTCGTCCCCACGGCGCCGAGCGCAGCCGTCATCGCGTCGTGGAACTCCCGGAGCCGCTCATTGTGGGCTTCGAGTTTCTCGACGGTCTGGTCGCGGTGCCTGACCGCCTGGTCGGCGCTGAGGAACGCGGACTCCTCGGCCAGTTCCTCGATGTTGCCCGCCTCGGCGTCCAGTTCGTCCGCGAGGCTGTCGAGCGCCGCCCGCTCAGCGGCAAGCGCCTCCCTCGTCCGCGGGAAGCCGTCCGTTTCGCCCGCCTCGTACGCCGCGAACTCCTCCCGGAACGCCGTCTGTCGCTCCTCGTCGCGGGCGCCGACCGCCTCTGCGGCGTCGATGATATCTCCGATTCCCATACGTAGTTTGGTACCGATGCACAGGTATGAATGTACGCCATCGAGTCAAGCGAAGGGTTTACTGTCCGGAACGGTCACTCCGTGGTATGAGTACCCGTAGCTCGACCGATGGCTGGAGGGCGATTCGGATGTCCACACCAAACCGTCCCGGAACCGAAGACCGGCAGGCGATCGTGGTGCTCGATGCCGAGGTGTCGCCGTGAACAGCCGGTATCTCCTGGGCTCGCTGGTCGTTATCGCGATGCTCTCGGGGGTCGTCGTCGCGGAAGCCGAGCGGAACTACGTCGCCGTGACGTCAGTTTCGCAGTCCACGGCCAGCGTCGGTTCGGTGTCACAGACGGACGACGGACTCCGGATCCAGGTCGTCGTCGAGAACTCGATGAACGAACCGCTCCGGGTGCAGTACGTTCGTCTCAAACTCGACCGGCGGAACTACACGGACGCTACCAGCTTCCCGTACCAGGGCCGCCGGACTCTGCCGCCGGGGGAGTCGTCGATGATGATGACAGTGCCGACCCGCCAGCTTTCGGGTGACCTCTCTGAGGACACGACGCTGGTTGTCGAGGGGTTCGTCGCCGTCGAGGTGTACAACGGCTACCGCTTCGAAATCCCCATCGAACCGACGGAGGTGACACTGTGAGCCGTGACGACGAGTACGACGACTGGGGCCCGCCGGTCGACCCAGACGAGACCGACGACGACAGCGTAGACGACTCGGATGTGGGTGCTCCCATGGGCGAAGCAGACGAAACCGACCTCGGGCCGCCCTCGGAGATGCGCGACCCGCTCCTCCGAGACCGGATCAGGGACCGCCTCGGCGTCACCCCCCAGCAGTGGTACGTCATCGAGTCGGTGCTGCTAGTCCTCCCGTACCTGGTTTTCCTCGCCGTCTACTTCACGACGAACGTCGACCAGACGCTGTTCCTCACGGTTGCGCTCGCCTACTCGCTGGTCGCGATGTACGTCGGGTTCCTCTCCTGAGCCGGGGTTTCTCCCGATCCGCATCCTCCTCCCATTCTTGAGTGGCTTCTCCTCCTTTCCTGAGCGGCTTCCTTCTCCCACCTGATCGCACCCCCGACCAAGAACGGGGATACTGTTTAGCCGGTTGACCACATCTACTCGCCCGATGAACTACGACCTCGTCCTGCGGAACGCACGAATCGTCGACGGGACCGGCTCGCCGTGGTACTGTGGGGACGTCGCCGTCGCCAACGGGAGAATCGCCACCGTCGGCGACGTGGCCGGCGAGGGCGAGCGAGAACTCGACCTCGACGGCAGTGTTGTCGCGCCGGGGTTCATCGACATCCACACGCACTCCGATTTCACCCTCCCGGTGAACCGCGACGCCCACAGCAAGGTCAGGCAGGGCGTGACCCTCGAGATCGTCGGCAACTGCGGGACCAGCGCGGCGCCGCGCTACGGCGAGGCCGCCCGCTCGGTCGACGACTGGTTCGAGAGCCGTGGCCTCGGCGAGGAGGTGGACTCCACCCAGTGGGAGTCGATGGCCGGCTACCTGGACTATCTCGAGGCCGACGGCCTCTCGCTCAACGCCGGCTCGCTCGTCGGTCACGGGAACGTCCGCGCCGCGGTCATCGGCTACGACGACCGCGCCCCGACTACCGACGAACTCGACGAGATGCAGGGGCTGGTTGCCGAGGCGATGGATGGCGGCGCCGTGGGGCTCTCGACCGGCCTGTTCTACCCGCCGGGCTCCTACGCCGAGACGGACGAGGTCATCGCGCTCGCGGAGACCGCAGCCGAGCACGACGGCTTCTACGCTACCCACATGCGTTCAGAGAGTGACCAGCTCGTCGAGAGCGTCGAGGAGACCATCGAGGTGGGGCGCCGGGCCAATATCCCCGTGCAGGTCTCACACCACAAGGCCATCGGCCCCGACAACTGGGGAAAGATCCGGGCGACGCTGCGCCGGATGGAGCTGGTCCGCGAGCGCGAGGGCGTCGACGTGCAGTGCGACCAGTACCCCTACGTCGCCTCCTCGACCAGTCTCGGCGCGCTGCTGCCAAACTGGGCCCACGACGGCGGCGACGACGCACTGCTCGACCGGCTCCGGGACGACGAGGCCCGGGGACGCATCTGTGAGGAGCTCAAGACCGACCGGAACAGCAGCTGGGACGGCGTGCTCGTCACGGGAGTTCAGACTCCCGACCTGGACGCATACGAGGGCCAGACCATCGCCGAGATCGCCGCGTCCGACGACGAACACCGGGAGCCAGCCGAGATCCTCCTCGACATCGTGCTCGAGGACGAGAACCGCACGATGCACGTCAACTTCGGCATGGACGAGGACGATGTGCGCACCGTCATGCGCCACGACCTGACGATGGTCGGCAGTGACGGCTCCTCGCTCTGCCAGCACGGCCCGCTCGGCGAAGGGGTCCCCCACCCGCGCAACTACGGCACGTTCCCACGCGTGCTCGGCCACTACGTCCGCGAGGAGGACGTGCTCTCGCTCGAACGGGCGGTCCACAAGATGACGGGGATGCCCGCAGCACGGCTCGAGCTCGACGACCGTGGCGTACTGAAAGCCGGCGCCAAAGCCGATATCACGGTGTTCGACCCAGACATCGTCGAACAGACCGGCGACTTCCTCGACCCGGCGCACTACCCGGCCGGCATCGACCACGTGCTCGTCAATGGCGAGTTCGTCGTGGAGGAGGGCGAGCACACCGGCGCGCGGCCCGGGGAGGTACTTGGCACATGAGCGCCCGGGTCACCGCCGTCGAGACGATTCCGGTCTCCGTGCCGTCCGAGGAGTCCTACGAGACGAGCCTCTCTGTCGACACCGGCGGCCAGGGGGCCTACAACCACGTCGTCGTCCGTGTCGAGACGGATGCCGGTGTCACTGGCGTCGGCGAGGTGGCACCGAGCTCCACCTGGCCCCACGGGCTCACGCAGTCGGCAGTGCTGAACCTGATCGCCGACCGCATCGCGCCCATCGTCGAGGGGGAGCCGCTCCACCACATCCGGCGACTGGTTGCGGAGGCCGAACAGGCGCTGTCGGGCGAACCGTTCCCGCTCTGTGGCGTCGACGTGGCGCTCCACGACGCGCTCGGGAAGCTGCGCGACCAGCCGGTGTATGATCTGCTCGGCGGCGCACCCGGCGGCGAGCCGACCGTCGACCTGCATTACTCCATCGGAATCCGCCCGCCAGAAGAGGTGCGCGAGCGCGCGGCACAGGCGGCCACCGAGGGGTTCAATGCGTTCAAACTCAAGGTCGGCGGCCCCGACTTCGCGGCCGAACGGGAGGCCGTCGCCGCCATCGCGGAGGCTGTCCCGGACGCCCGCATCCGCGTCGACGCGAACCAGGGCTGGACCGCTGCGGAGGCCGTGACTGCGGTCCCGAAACTCGACGAGGCGGCCGGCGGGCTGGTACTGGTAGAACAACCCGTCCCGCACGACGACACCGCTGGGCTCCGGCGCGTTCGGGAGGCGACCAGCGTTCCCGTGCTGGCCGACGAGGCGTGTTTCTCTCCGCGTGACGTGGCATCGCTGGCCGAACAGGGCGCCTGTGACATCGTCAACATCAAGCTCGCCAAGACCGGGGGGCTGTCCCGCGGCCAGGACGTCGCCACCGTGGCGAGCGCCCACGGCCTCCCCTGCTTCGTGGGGAGCATGCTGGAACTGGGCATCGGGACCGCGGCGAACGCCCACTTCGCGGCGGCGTCGCCCGCCATCCAGTACCCGACGGGCGTGTTGAACGTTCACGCGGCGACCACGCTCGTCGAGGAGCGGGAGACGTGGCAGCCGGACGGCGACAGCTTCACCGTTCCAGACAGCCCGGGGCTGGGTGTCACGCTGGACGAGGACACGATCGATCGCTACCGGGTGGATTAGAGCCCCACCGGCTCGTTCCTCTCAGGAGTGGGACGAACCTCCCATGTGAGGTAGTGAGGTTTTATGAGCCAGTTCGTTACGTTACTCTACATTATGAACCTTCGAGAGTCGTTCGACGTGCCCGCCCCAGCCATCGTCCTGGCGGAGGGGGAGTTCGGCAAGACCGGGGGAAAGACCTCCAACGGGGTCGTCATGCACAGCGAGGTGTTCGATACGCGTGCGGTCGTCGACTCGACGACAGCCGGGGAGTCGTCGGCTGACGTCCTGCGGCGACCGGACGCCCCGGAGATCCCCATCGTCGAGTCCGTTACCGACGCGCTGGAGACGGCGCCCGAGGCGGAAGTGCTCGTCATCGGCGTCGCGCCCGCCGGCGGCGAACTCCCGGAGGCCTGGATCAGCGGCATCGAGGACGCGGTCCGCGCCGGCTGTGACGTGGTGTCGGGTCTCCACACATTCCTCGGCGACGAGGAGCACTGGACCGAGCTGGCCGCCGACCACGACGCCCGTCTCTTCGACGTGCGCAAGCCGCCTGAGGGGGACGCGCTTCGGGTCGGCGACGGCTCCGTCGACGAGGTCGAGGCCGATGTGGTCCTCACCCTCGGCACCGACTGCGCGGTCGGGAAGCGCACGACGACGTTCGAACTCTACAAAGCCGCCCGCGAGGCGGGGCTGAACGCCGGCTGGGTGGCGACCGGCCAGACCGGCCTCATGGTCGGCGCGCACGACGGCGTCGTCATCGACCGGGTGCCCGCGGACTTCACCGCCGGCGTCGTCGAGGACCTGGTGAAGTCGGTTGCTGAAGACCACGACTTCGTCTTCGTCGAGGGGCAGGCGTCGCTGACCCACCGAGCCTACTCCGGCGTCACGCTCTCGATCCTCCACGGCGCGTGGCCCGACGCCGTCGTGCTCGCAGACGAGCCCGAGCGCACGCAGCGCACCCACTTTAAGCAGTTCCTCGTCGAGGGGGTCGAGTCGGAGGCCGACCTGATCGAGGAGCTCTCGGAGGCTGAGGTGGCGGCCATCTCGACCTGGGGCGACCCGGAGGTCGAACGGGAGCGCCACGGCCTGCCAGCAGTGAACGTCTACGAGGCGGGCGGCCCGGCGGACCTGCTTTCCGCAGTGCGGGAGACGCTTGAGGCCGCCGCACCGAGCAGCACGACAGGTGGAAGTCAATGAGCCGAATTACCGACCTCTCCGCTGAACGGCTCGACCTCCCGCTGACGGAGCCGTTCGAAATCTCGCTCGGCGTCCAGCACGAGGCGGCGAACGTCCTCGTCACCGTGGAGACCGAGTCGGGCGTGACGGGATACGGTGAGGGGTCGCCGCTGGCACCCGTTACTGGTGAGACGCGGGAGGCGGCGCTCGTGACCGCAAAGGCGGCCGCGGAGATCGTCGAGGGCCGAGCGGTCGAGGAGTACCGCGCCCTCGTCAAAGAGCTCCGCAGCACGTTCCCCGGGATGGTCTCGGCGACGTTCGCCGTCGAAACGGCGATCCTCGATGCCTTCTGCCGGGAGAAGGGGATCGCGCTCTCGGAGCTGTTCGGCGGGGGGCCATCGCCGGTCGAGACGGACATGACCATCCCCATCGTCAGCACCGAGGACGCCACGCGGCGGGCCACCGAGGCCGCGGCGGGCGGCTACGAGCATCTGAAGATCAAGACCGGAAACGACATCATCGAGGACGTCGAGCGCGTCGTCGCTGTGCGGGAGGCGGCGCCCGACGCGGCGCTCAAGATCGACGCCAATCAGGGATGGACACCGAAGGAGACGGCGGCATTCGCCGACGAGATTTCCGCGCACGGCATCGAGCTCGACCTCATCGAGCAGCCGGTCGCCGCCGCCGACATCGCCGGGCTCGCGGACGCGCGCCGTCGCATCGACGTCCCCATCGCCGCCGACGAGGCGGTTTTCACCCCTGAGGACGCCATCCGCGTCGTGCGCGAGGAGGCCGCAGACATCGTCAACGCCAAGCTCGGAAAATCCGGGCCGCTGGCGGTCGCGGAGATCGTCGCCATCGCCCAGGGGGCAAACCTCGACTGCATGATCGGCTGCATGCTGGAGAGCGCGGTGGGCATCCACACCAGCGCCCACGTGGTCGCCGGTACGGGGGCGTTCTCTTATGTCGACCTTGATGGGAACCGCCTGCTCGCGGAGGACGTCATCGAGACCGGTGACGGCCCGATGCACGACATCTCGGGACCTGGCCACGGCGTGACGCCGGATAACTGGTGAGCAGGTCGGATACGCGACAGACGTCCGCTCCTGTATTCGGCTAGCACAGTGGGCAACGCTTTTGTCAGTCACCGCCGCGTATAGCGTATACGCAGGGAACTCGCGACGCTGTTCACGCTAGGGATGCTGTTCTCGTTTCTGTTGGCCGTCGTCGTCGGGCTGATGCTGTTCGCCGGGATACTGAACCTCGCGGTCGCCGTCGCCCTCGTCGTCATCAACGCCGTAATGCTGCTTGTCGGCCCGTGGTTCAACGACCGCGTCGTACAGCTGGCTCTACGGCGTTCTGTGGCTCTCACCGGAGGCGTTCGAGGAGCGTTCGCCGGTGTCGATGGCCGTCATCGAGGAGGTGACCGAGAAGTACGGCCACGACACGCCCAAGCTGGGGGTCATCCCCGACTGGCACCCGACCGCGCTCACCTACGGCTCTGGCCGGTACAACGCCCGGACCGTGGTCTCCGAGGGCTGTTTCGAGTATCTCGACGACGAGCTCGCGGCCGTGATGGCCCACGAGCTCGGCCACGTCACCAGTCGGGACTTCACCACGATGCTGCTAGCGAACACGCAGGTCCACTGCTCTACCTCACTGCCGTCCACTCGATGCGCTTCGCCGGGAGCGCGGACTCCTCGGGAGACCCGTTCTCCGGCCCCTCCTCGACGAAGAAAGGCGACCCCCGAGCTGCGCTGGCCGCCGTCGGCGCCGTCGCCTACGTGCTCTGGTAGATTAGCGAGTACGCCGTGCTCTACCTGAACCGCGTCTGGGAACACGCCGCCGACGCCTTCCGCGCCGAGTACGGCGAGGCAGACGACCTCTCGATGGCGCTGGTGAAGATTGCCCTCGGGCTGGTCGAGAGCGAGGATGACCCGGAGCTGCTGAAAGCGACGAGAAAACCTCGGCACCATGGGAATCTCCTAGAGCAAGGAGACAGGATTGCTCTACTACAACGCCCGCGAGCACGACCGGATGGACACGCTGCGTCAGGGCTGCTGTTCGACCTCGTCAGCCCTTGGGCACCAGCTGGATCTCAACTCCACCCACCCGCTGACGGGAAAGCAAATCCACCGACTCTCCGAGGCGGCGCCATCGCCACCTGACTGGGGCTGGTCGTACTCGGATTGTCGTTCGTGCTCTGTGAACGGGAACCGTGGGATAGCGCCGCATTTGATAGCGGCACGTTCTCCGGGTACTGAACGGCACCTTGCCCTCCACCCCTACATTCCGGTGTGACAGTGTTCGATTCGTTCACGCTGGGGAAGCTCACGCTCGACAACCGCGTCGGTCTGGCGCCGATGACGCGGGTGAGTGGGACTGAGGACGGCCGCGCCACCGCGGAGATGGCTCGCTACTACGAGAAATTCGCTGAAGGGGGGTTCAGCTTCCTCGTCACCGAGGGCACCTACACCGACGAGTCCTACAGCCAGGGCTACCTGAACCAGCCCAGTCTGGCGACCGACGAGCAAACCGAGGCCTGGACGCAGGTGACCGAGGCGGTCCACGATGCCGGGTCGCCCATCTTTGCACAGCTGATGCACGCCGGCGCCCAGACCCAGGGCAACCCTCACACCGGTGGCGAGACGCTCGCACCCTCGCTGATTGCGCCGACGGGTGAGAAAGCCGAGGCCTACGGCGGAAGCGGCGAGTTCGAGACGCCGAACGCCGCGACGGAGGCCGGCCTCGAGGCAGCCACGGACGGCTTCGTCCAGTCGGCGGAGAACGCGGTTGAGGCTGGCTTCGACGGTGTCGAGGTCCACGCCGCCAACGGCTACCTGCTCAACGAGTTCCTCTCGACGTACTTCAACGGGCGCACCGACGAGTACGGCGGCGCCCCCGAAAACCGCGTGCGCTTCCCGCGCGACGTCGTCGAGGCCGTCGACGAGGCCACTCCTGACGAGTTCGTCGTCGGTGTCCGACTCTCTCAGACTGCGGTGACCGACGACGAGTACGCCTGGCCGGAGGGGGAGGACGCAGCGGCCGTCTTCGTCGAGGAACTCTCGGCTGCGGGCGCCGACTACGTCCACGTCACCGAACCCGACGCGACCGAACCCACCTTCGAGAGCGGACTGACGCTGGCCGGCGTCGCTGCCAAGTATGCCGTCGAGGGAACCGCCATCGTCGGTAACGGTGGTCTCGGTGACCCCGACGCGGCTCGTGAGAAACTCGAGAGCGGCGCAGACCTGATTACGCTCGGGACGAGCGCGCTCGCCAACCCCGACTGGCCCCAGCGCGTGCAGGCGGCGGAAGCGCTCACGGCGTTCGACCCCGTTGAGTTCCTCGTGCCGACCGCGGAGCACGCCGACCATGAGGTGCCCACCGAGAGCGCCGCCGGCGACGACTGAGACCGTTCATTCGGGCCCGAGACCGTCGGCGTACTGCCCGCGCTGCAGCCGCCAGTCGTAGGGCTTGTAGCGTATCGGCGGCCGCTCGTCAGCGTCGATGACGCCGTGGCGCTCCAGAAACGCGTAGATACCGGCCCGGCCGCCGAAATCCCCGCGGTAGTAGAGCAGTAGCCGCGAGACGTACAGCCTCCCATCCGTACGGGTAGTCTCTGTTTCGAGAAACGACGTTGTCGCCACGTCAAGTTCGTCGTCGACGCCATCGGCGCTGTAGGCGAGGATCAGTCGATCACA
>Ga0306868_1001587_pt1 | contig 11839 bp, 18 predicted proteins | sample AntRauTorckE6832_FD_190411 | JGI IMG/M metagenome (GOLD analysis project Ga0306868, IMG submission 190411) | Saline lake microbial communities from Rauer Islands, Antarctica - Metagenome Torckler E6 #832 (v2) (version 2) | ecosystem: Environmental > Aquatic > Non-marine Saline and Alkaline >... | reverse complement strand
ACCCCAGTGTCTACCCCAGGTAGCACCATAGGTGGCACCACAAGTGGCACTGTGAGTGTCAATGAGTATGTTTGACGTTCTCTATTATTGCAAGTCTCACTTTGAGTGTCACTGCAAGTGTCACTGCAAGTGTCACTGTGAGTAAATTTAAAGATTTGTCTAGGGACACCTCCTGTGCCACCTATGGTGCCACCTATGGTGCCACCTCGACCTTGAGCGTCTTCAGGCCAAGACTGCATCCTAATTTCATCAGAGTTGCAACTCATCATCTCTGCTGCCAACCCGTACAATTTAACTAAATCTGGATAAACTATCATTTGTATCTCCCTTTCAGTTTGTCTTTAAGGATTCTTTCACTTTTGTGTTTTTGTATCAATAACCTATTCTTAATCTTTACAAGCCATATCAGTAGTGCTGCAAAAAGTACAGTGAAGACCGAAATAAAAACTGTGAAGATAATAAAAAGTGCTGCTGAATCAATCACCCTAACCAACCCCCTTAAGATTCTTTTCGTTTTCTAAAGTGGCGTCTATCAAATACCTAGCCCAATCACCAGACATAGCAACAGCTAGACGTAAGGTTGCTTCATCGTGCATACATACAAGATGTGCAGCGGAGTAGTCATTACTAGTGTTAACGCCCACTTTAGCACGCTTTTTTTTATGCACTTCTATAACATTGTCCTGAGTCTTAGACTTTATTTCGACTGCTTTTCCACCACCCTTAGACATCTTGATCCTCCTCAGATTTGCATTTCTTAATCCACCCTTTGCTCTCTAACCACTCTACCACAATGCACATGAATACAAAACCAAAAAACCCTAGTAAGAATATGTCTTCAACGCCCACTCCAAACCTCCTCAATAATTTCCATGAAAGCTAAATAGCTAATACCCCAATTTAATCCCTCTATCACTTCTCTGTCAACACCTTTATCAAAGCATTTCTCAAGACACTTCTTAATCTTGGCGTCAACACCCTCAGTGTTAGTATTGGTGTTTAGATTCTTAGATATTACACTCTTTCTACCGATTATCAACTGGTTTAGATATCTTAAGGGGTTCTCCTCACGGAACTTTTGTCTGGCTTCCTCGGCTATACGTATCTCTTCTCTGGTCTTCCTCTTACGAACACCTTGACTCTTAATCTTAGCTAGTGTGGATGTTCTAAATCCCGCCCTTTGAGTGGTTGTCCAACCATTCTTTAAATAAGCCTCCTCACTCGCTGAAACACTCTTAGCCTTTAACTTAGCACCTTCCATCCTAATAGCCTTATCATAAGATGGGTCTTTATACAATATGAACAGTATATTCCAACCTCCAAAGACTTCCCTAATAGATTCCATCTGCTCTTCTGAGTTATCAGGTTCCAACATCCCCAGTGCAACTTTAGATTCTTCTTGTAAGAATGATTCCGGTGATATGTCATCCTCATACATCCACAATTCTTTAACTTGATTAAGCTGAGAGATATACTGCTTCTTAGTCCACCTAAACTTTGGTTTGAGGCGCATGTAGGTTGACAAGTAAGCAAAATTGAAAGGCCTGAATTTCAAAGTGGTATCAAATACACTAATACATTCGACTGTGCGAGGTCTCCAGTGTATCAAAACCTTACGCATACTAGGCTTTGTAAAACAGTATTGTAATGCTTGAACACGACCATGAGGTGTATCCCCACGGTCATAGCGTACCGCTAGATTACCGATATGCTTAAAAGCTTCGTGGTAGAATCCCTCATTGTAGGCTTTTTTGCTAGGAGGCTTTTCTATCATCACGAGGTCGAGCATATTGAACTGCTCAAGGTCACTTAAGCAGCCTTCAAAAACATCCCCTTCAATTATATGAATCTGATCGTCTATAGACATCATTTACAGACGCCAACTATCATTTGTATAAGTCATTCAAGCGAGCCTCCATTTGATCTTTAATCGTAAGAAATTCTACAGGTTTGTAATTGTGCTGCTCAAGACTGACACAGTAGTATTGAGGATCGGGATGGCCTTGGGCATCCTTAACAATATTCTGATGGAGATGACCTATGATATTCCCCTTACGCCCTCTCATCTCTTGGGGATGTATTGGGCAGTGGCTAATCCAGTAATGTTTATAGCTGGTAAAAGCTCTAACGTGGTCAGCAACACCTACGAAGTATTTGGAATCAATATCGTGATTACCTAGCACAACCCTTAAAACTTTAACGTTGTCAGCTATTGTCTGCAGACGGTGAAGCCCATCAGGGTGGAATAGAATGTCTCCTAGTATCCAGAGTGTGTCGTTCTTGCCGACAACGCTAAGGATGTTATCTAAAATAGTGTTGTGATGTTCCTCGGCAGTGTTGAAGGGACGATACCGGCAAATAGCTTTATGCTCAAAATGTAGGTCGGCTGTAAAAAACACCTTACTCATGGCCTACACCTCTCAAAGCTAGGTATTTTTCAGATCTCTTTCGCAGAACCTTCATAACCTCCGCACAGGTTCTACCATCTGCCACCTCTATCAACACCATTTTCTCATCTTCAGAGTTCTTAATGGTAGCGGAAACAGAGACAGAAAAATCGCCTGCACTAAGTTGCTGCATTGTGATACTGATATCATTACGCTCAAAGTATTCACAATCCCGCTGATGTATCTCACCAGAGGGAAGCTTAACAGAGGCATCACCGTAGTCCAGTGTTTGCAGTTTAATCATCATAAGTTTCTCCCCGCCTACTAATTTGAAGACAGTGTAACCCCCCCTTGGATGTGTGTCTACTGTAAATTTGCAAGGACTCTGCTAGAACAGAATTTCTGTAATGGTGGTTAAATGCTTCTTAATCGGAGCGATACCATTTAAGCTGAATACAAAAGCATCCATGTGGTCGGGACTCTTACCCTCACCTTCATAACTACACAATTCATCCCACAAACCTTGCATCTCTGGCTTATCTACAAACTTAATCTCACCTTTCTCAGTTTTCAGAGAGTATGGCATAGCTCGCTTCATCTTACTATCTGTGGAATACTGAAAAGACATCTTATTAGAGAACCCGTCAGAGTGCTGGTTGAACGTGTTAGACAGCAAATCCTCACCACCACTATTCGACTCAATCACTACGGATGTCTTATAACCGACTGATGTATATTTGTCATAAAGTGAAATAACAAGTTTAACCCACTTGTCTACTGGCATCCTACCCGTCTTATCCTCCAGGATATAGAGCTTACCGTCCTCACCGCGCCCAGATACAACAATACCACAACTGTCTGATGTCCTTTGCTTGCTGTTACCAACTCTCGCTGTTAATGCTGGGTCAACACCAATACTTATCTCAGATAGCTCTGGAACTTGGTCTGGGGATATCTTATGAGTTTCAATGAGATCATTATTCCACATTGCACCTTCAGCTTCCAATATCAATTCCCCATGCAATTCTACACGCTCTAGCCGAGTACCTTTGTAAGTTGCAACAGTGGTGTCAATGAATGTCCTAGATAGGTTGGATTTGTTATCAATAGTTGAACCATTAATAATCCTTATATAAGTTTGGTCGGGGTCTTTAGCTTGTCTAACCCATCTCTGGATAAGTGGTGTGGCTTTTGGAGTGGTGAAGAAATATGCCCGAGATATACCTAAACGGCAGGTTAAAAGAGCTTGTGTTACAATATCCTCACTATTCCCGTAAAAAGCTACCTCATCACCTAGCAACAGTTCGCACTGAGTACCACGAGGAGCATCAGCACCAGCTTCCGCAGATATGAATAGAATCTGAGCACCATTAGGGAATTTCATAGTGTTTAGGTTACCCTTGAACTCTGGGCGGTTCGCGTGACCCTCGGGATACCTTTCAATTATCTCAGGTACAACTGTTGCACGTATGTCTCGATTAGTCTGAGTCATTACCGTTATTTTCTTCACACCGTAATTTTCAACAGCCCTCTTAATCGTCACGGATAGACTGTAAGTCTTACCAAAACCTCTGCCACACATCATCATTGTGACTGTGTACAAATCATCAAAGTCTACAAGTTGCTTATCCCTTGCCCATATAGCTTCATTGTGTAGGATGTCTTCAGCCTCGGCACCACTTAATTTTGATATAAGATCCGCAAGTTTTTCAGGCTCTTTTTCCTTGAGATACTTGAGTTCTCTGCCTAGCACCCTATCATCTTTTGAAATGTCTCCCCAGCATGATTCTATGCCATGATTTACAACGCAGGAATAGTCTCTTTCTTGTTCAGTCATCACGACCACCTTAAGTTAAGTTCCGCTCTTTTGAGACTGTCGCAACCCCCTTGTTTTAAGAGCCTACTTGGAATCTCGTATTACTAGACTCTCCTAGATGCCTTTTTAAACTCATATCTAACATAGATCTGGCATTGAAGAGCCTAGACTTACAAGTCCCTAGAGGTATATCTAGCTGTTCTGATATCTCTTCATAGCTCAACAGTTGTATCTCCCGTAGGTAGAGTGCATTAAACAGGTCATCTGCAAGCTGGTCAAAGAGTTTGAGGATAGAGTCCTGCAATTCTCCAGCTATCAGGATGTCCTCTGGAGAATCTATTTGTATTCCAAAAATACTGTGGTCATTATAAGTTGGAGGATTACTAACATCCCTCTCTGTTTCATTAGTAATCCCTTTAGTCTCCTCATAGGATATTTTCTGATTTCTAGGGTGGGATGGGATTTTTGACCGGGATGTTAAATTCTTCTTAGCCGCATTTGCACTGATAATGTAGATCCATGTGGATATCTTACTATCCCCTCTAAACTGTGGCAGGTTTAGCCATATTTTAAGCATAGCCTCTTGTACAACTTCCTCCGTATCTTCCTTGAAGTCTGTGTACTTTGCTGCAACATTGTAAATGAATTTCTTGTAGGGCTTCATTAGGAAATTAAAAGCCATCTGATCACCTTCTTTAGACAGTCTGATCAACTCCTCTTCTTGCATTGTTGAATAACCACTAGACATACGAAAAACTCCTAAACCTTTGATTTAAGAGTAGTATAAAGACTTTTGAGGTATTGTCAAGTTTTTGTAAAGTTTTATCTCTTATACATGGCCGTCAACACCTATGAATAGCCTATACCCATCCTTCACGACATCCATCTCTAAGCAAGCTGGTTCAAAACCCCTACCTACATTAAAAATGTAAACTTCAACATCATCATCAAACTGTTCCAAACACTCTTTCAATTCTTTAACTGTTGCACTCATCACAAACCTCTAAATTTAGCTTTTAACATTTCCACGGAATCTCCACTCTGCCTTCTCCCCGTCATTGTACAATTCGTAGGCCTCTACAGGACTGTTCAGGTAGCCTACATCTAGGAGGAACACGGTTGTAGTGGGTGAGAGTGTACGCATCTTCACAGAGCCTCCAGAAGCTCTCACACGATCTTCAAGGGCATCGTAAAGCTTAGGTGTTAAATCTTTAAATTCAGATGGCTTCATTTGAAATCTCCCCACTTCTTATCTTTACGATGCTTGCGACGATCCTTATCGCCTTTACGCTTTTTCTTAACGTTATCTTCTGTATCACCCCTGTATGTCTTACCCACTTATTTTCTCCCACCAGTCACGGTAAACTTGAATTATATTGAGACCATCCTCAACGGAAAGTCCTGATAGTATAGGCACGTTTGGATTTATGTCAAGATCCCACTGATAAACGTAAACAGGCTCTGCACTTCCTAGCCTCCCCCAGAGATACTTCTGAGTGAAGTGCTCACCAGTCCCCCAGGATATTACTAGCTTCCAAGGCCTATGCTTAGGGTTGCTCCCAATGAATCTTATAGGGACTCCTGGACTTGCAGAGTTACCCATTTTTAAACATCCCACAGCGTATGAATACGTTAACTACCTCGCCAACCTTAACCGCGTAGTTCTGTGCTGCAGCACCACCCCCGTTATAACGCATACGTGTCATATAAAATGAGTTCGGCACAATCTTTGTTTTAAGGATTTCGTAGCTGTAGCGTAGGGAGGCAATATCATCAGTAAGCATCAACGCTATCCACTCTGGCACTGCTTCGGTGCGGTTCTTAAAGTTATTATCTAGGCCTTCGTAGTGAAGCATAGTTTCAACTGTGACGTGTCCTAAGCCCCAGCTACCCATGTCGCCATCTGACGTGTTGAAACGCTGTATGTGACGCCATACAAAGCTCTCTTGGGCAATTATAGCAGCGAATGTGTGGCCAAGGTGACCTCCGAGTGCTTCGTACACCTCAGGGTCTGGTTGTTGTGCGATTGTGTAGGCAAGTTTCAAGATGTAAGTCTGCTCTGGTGTGTACTCAGGACACCCCTGAGACTCCTGCGAATACGAGAGTGTTGAGAAGACCAAGGCTGTGAGTCCAAGAATGATTGATTTTAACAAGGCTGAATCTGATTTTAACAAGGTTAAACCCCCTCTCTGATTAATTTGGAGCAAGTCTACCACCTGCGTAGAGCCTTGCAAAGCACTTACAAGGTTTAATATACTTAATATATATTAAGTATATTAGAATATCTTAATATATATATTAATACAATAGTGGAAGAAAACAATAGTATATATCTTTACAATATACTTACAATATACTTTAAAGATACTTACAAGTATATAGTTAGTATACTTAAGAGTTAACTTACAAGCTATCTCTAAACAATAGATCTTTAGGGTAACACACCGAAAAAGGGAAGTCAAGCACTAATTTCAACTATTTTTAAAGTATTTGTAAGATTTGTCAAATTGCTGTGCTTTGGCACATAACATTGACATGCAAGTACAATAGACACCTCAATATAGCTCTGAGACTTCCTCAGCGTACACACAGCGCATTTTAATGCCCTACCTATGGAAACACGCAGGGTGGGTACTAAAACACTTTGTATGGCTTTACAGGGGCAGCTAGAGATAATCTAATATTCCAGATAGATTCCACAATCCCATACACAATGAATTGTGCTGGATACCGTTCTAGGAGATGGGAGTATTTGTAGGGGTATGTCAAATTGCTGTGCTTTAGCACAAACCTTGACATGCCCTCCTAAGGCTTCTCAAGGCCTTCTTAAATTAAGGCTTCGCCTTCTTCTTCCCTTGTGCTAACTTTTCCTTTGAGAATGGTTCTCAAGGGGTGTAGACTTTGCTGCAGAGCAGAAGTCCTCTACAAGATGCTTGAGATAGGCATCAAACAACCAACTGATCGGGAGAAACGTCCATGGCTAATCGAGCCAATCGTAAAAATAATATGACCGCTAAGAAGGACCGGGGTGATAGTAGGGTGATTGACAAGAAAGAATCCTTCCAGAAAGAGTGGGACTTAGACTGGTTTCACCCCTCAGATAAACAAAAAGACATCCGAACCTCCTTTTACGATAACCACCTCACTGTTGTTCAAGGCTCCACCGGCACAGGTAAATCTGCAACTGCAATCTGGATAGCTCTAAAAGAGTATCGGGAGGGTAATTTTAATAAGATTATCCTAATTAAGAACCCGACTGAAAGTGGTGATGACAAGCTTGGATTCTTGAAGGGGGGTATCGAAGATAAGCTTGAAGCCCACATGCTATCTATGCAAGAGCTTTTCACAGGGTTTATCAGTAGGAATAAACTTGCCAACGATATTAAGAATGAGAATATAACCCTTACGATTCCCAACTTCATACAGGGTATGACGTTTGATAACTCCTTGATAATCATTGAAGAAGCTCAGAACATGTCTCCCGCTACGCTGAAACTCTGCATGGAACGAGCTGGTGAAAACACCAAGGTCATCGTTTCAGGGGATAGGGCACAGTCTTACGCTATCTCACATCGGCAGGACGGGCTTACGGATCTGATTAGTAGGATTACAGTGACAGATTACGAGGTTAGGATTAGAGATCCTGCTATCGAAGAGGGGTATGTTGGATTTGTTGACATGCCATCTGAGAATAATATGCGATCAGACCTTAGTAAATTTGTTGCTGACCTCTACGAAAGCTAAAACAACCTGCACCGTAAACCCTCTGAACTGGAATAACACATTCAATTTTAGAGGGTTTTACTATGTCTGGAGTCGAGATCCCCAGCGATCAGTATCTTTATATGGCTGCACAATGGGCACTTCCACTAACACTACTCGGTGGTGTTTCCAAGATGAAGGAAGCAGGTGAAGGTTATTTGCCAAAAGAGCCTAGAGAAACGAAGGAAGCTTATAAAGTTCGTCTAGCCAGAACAAGCCTCTTCAACGTCTATAAGAAAACAGTACAATCCGCAGCCGGTCAAGCGTTGTCAGAACCCCTCATAATTTCTAATGTGCCGAAAGAACTTGAGTTCCTCCAGAACAATGCTACAGGGGATGGCAGGAGTATGACTGAGGTTGCCGATGATCTCGTGCAAGAGCATCTGATATTCGGAAAATCACACATCATTGTAGACTTCCCAACTTCTGCATCGGCTGAGATGAACTACTCAGAATTTAAGCAAGCAGGCTTTAGGCCTTATCTAAATATTGTAAGCTCGGTATCTCTGATAGGGTGGGAATACAACCTAGATATGGGCTACCCCCGCCTAGACCTAGTAAGACTTAGTGAAACTGAAATTGAGAGGTCTACTGAGAACCCATGGCTCACTCAGAATAAGAAGCAAGTCAGAGTTTGGCATAATGATTTCGTAGAAGTGTATAAATATAATGACGGTGTTGACCAATACATACCAGAAGATAATGTCTACAGAAATAGCCTTGGCTTCATTCCACTAATTACAGGGTATGCAGCTAAGAAAGGTTTCATGCTCGCTGAGCCACCCCTCGAAGATCTTGCTCAAATTAACCTTACACATTGGCAATCAAGTTCTGACCAGCGCAACATTCTACACATTGCCAGAGTACCCTTCATCCTAGCTTCAGGTTTTGGTAGTGATGAGCTACAAGGTATGGAGATTGGTTCTAACCGGGTTGTAAACTCTACAAACGCAGAAGCTGATATGAAGTATATAGAGCACACTGGCAAGGCTATTGAGGCTGGCTCAAAAGACCTTGCAAGCCTTGAGGAGCAGATGAGGGTGTTGGGTGCAGAGATCTTCATGGGCCAGTCTAAGGATCGTCAGACAGCCACTGCAAGGCAGTTGGACTCTATTGAAGCGATGTCACTCATGCAGCTAACAACAAGGTCTGTTCTGAGGATGATAAAAGACGCATACGTAATCGCTGGGATGTGGCTCGGTGTGGATGCTTCTGATGTCACTGTGCAACTCGGACAGACAGCACCTAGTGAGCCTAATCCAACTGCAGCAATTGTTAGCATGAAGGATCTTCCTCTTACCAATACACAGTTATTTGAAGAGGCTAAGCGTCGTGGAATCATATCACCGGATGCTAAATATGATGAAGCTGCTCTCAAAGCTGAGAGAGATAAGAGAATGGAGGAGCAAAGTGAGGCTGCGGAAGCCTTGAAGCAAGAAAGTGAAGAAAATCTAGAACAATCTGTACCAGACACCTCAAAAGGTGAAGAAGAACCTGCTGAGGAACCCTCCTGAGGGAACCCTCATAAGGTGCCTTTTCAAGGTGCCTAAGCAGTAAGCTGCTCTTGGTGAGCAAATTTTAAAGCGTAATGCTAAATAATTAAGGAGGCTGTGATGGCTGAGCTAGAAAAGACTGATGATAGTCAATTAGAGAATGAATCGGAAAAAGATTTACCCGTTACAGATAAGCCTGCAGATAAGCCTGTAGAGAATCTTGAAGACAAGCCTGAAGACAAGTATAAAGATTGGGTAAGCCCTGACGAAGCTAAACGTATTCGAGATGCTTTGCACAGTGCAAATAAAGAAGCTCAAGAGCGTCGTGAAAAGTTAAATAAGTATGAAGAAATGGGACTAGACAGTCTTGAAAAAGCTCGTGAGATTCTTAAAGAACGTGAAGACTCCGAAATCAAAAAAGCAGAAGAAGAGAAAAACTTTTCAGAGTGGCAAGAGAAGATTCAAACACAGCACCAAACTCAAGTTGAAAAGTATAAATCCGACCTAGAGAAAGCTAACGAGGATGTGACGAAATACCGTACACAGTTGGAAAGCACTCTAATTGATAGTGAAGCATTGCGTGTAATTAGTGAGATGAAAGGTGAACCAGCATTTCTTCTGCCTTACTTGAAAGATGAGATTAAGCTTATTCAAGATGAGCATTCAGGTAAAATGACATCTCAGATTGTCGATGTATCTGGTACAATTCGTCAGAATAAAAATGGTAAGCCAATGACTATCGCTGACCGTGTAAACGAGATGCGTGAAGATAAGATATTTGGTAAGGCTTTCTCGGCTCCTGAAGTTGGTGGATCTGGAAGCTCATCCACAGATAAAGGAGCACCTTCAGCTTCCTCTCCCAAAGCTTACAGGAATGAGATGACTGATCGTCAGAAGCAAGAATACGTCAGAGATCACGGCATTGAAGCGTTTAATAAGCTAGAGCGTAATGCTCCGAAGAGCCGGAAGTAAGTCATAAAACATTAGGTCGTTGGAGTAATCTAAACGGCTAACGAAAGCCCCATAAAGGGGCTTAACAAGATCAGGAGAAACATACAATGGCTTTTATTGCGGATATTATTTTTGATAGTGGTTTGGACTACGCTACAACAAATGGCACTAGGATGGATATTACGAGTGTTGAGCCAACGACTTATGCTGAAGCAACATCGACTCAAACGCTAGGTAATGACACAGTTACTACTGGTGCAGCTGTAGCGGGAACTACAGATGGACGTGCGGTAGTTGTTCCTGCTATTACAGCGGGTAGTGTTACAGGAACAGGCACAGCGGCATTCTGGGCACTTACAGACGGCACTGGTGAACTCCTCGCAACAGGCAGTCTATCAGCTTCTCAAGCAGTGACATCTGGTAACACATTTACACTAGACGCTACCAGAATAACTATTCGTGATGCTGCTTAAAATTAACACTAATAGGTGAATATATGAAAAAAGTATTAGCTGTTCTATTGCTATCTCTTGCACCATTAGCTGCGTTTTCTGAAGCAGTACCTGAAGGGCAGATACCATCTTTTACTATTCAGTGGGAGCCTCCGGTAGCAAGAGTTAATGGAGAGAGTATAGACCCTGTTACAGAGATACAAGAGTACGACTTACGGTGCTATGAAATTGATGTACCAGGTGTTTTCTACAATGTGACTATTCCGGGCTTATCTTCAGAGGGTTCTTTTAGTATTCGTAAAGAAGATCTACTCAACGGGTACGGAAGTTATAATTGTGAACTGGCTGCTATTGATACGGACGGGCTGTACTCGGATTATGCACAGATGCAGAATGGCCCACTTATCTGGCAAGCATCACCTCCAGGCGCACCAACAAACTTAATTTTAGTTTTTTGAATGTGATCAAGATAGATTATACTTCTATATTTTATACCGACAGGGGCCTATAAGCCCCTTTTCACTGGAGAAAGTAATGCCGTATGTCGTTCTGATACACGCAACGTTTGACACCAAATCCGATGCTGACTTTATCTATGATCAGGCAAAGCAGGTCGCTACAACTGCGAGTGTTGCGCGTATTGGGTCAGCGGGCGAGCGCACCAGTCACTGCGGCGTGTTCGATGAGCAGGCAGATGGCACGCTGGTAAAGGACCGGCAATGGCACCTACCAACCTGATTATAGAAGCTGAGCATAGTGGCCGCGGGCCAAACTTAGGAGTAGCGCAATGACAACACTAACAGAGTTTTTGGCAACAGCAGATACAGATAACACTGTAGCACTAGGTCAGGCCCACACATTTAGTGAGCAAGTCCTAAAGCCTCTTGACGAGCGCATGATGAACGAGCGCACCGTCATGGGCCTTATTGGCATGGAGTCCGGCGAGACGTTTATGCAGTCGCTCGAAGCGGCACCAGA
>Ga0306868_1001583_pt1 | contig 11858 bp, 9 predicted proteins | sample AntRauTorckE6832_FD_190411 | JGI IMG/M metagenome (GOLD analysis project Ga0306868, IMG submission 190411) | Saline lake microbial communities from Rauer Islands, Antarctica - Metagenome Torckler E6 #832 (v2) (version 2) | ecosystem: Environmental > Aquatic > Non-marine Saline and Alkaline >... | reverse complement strand
GTCTGAATTATGATTTTTAGGATTTTGTGATTTTAGGATTTCTTTTCCCTTAATCCTATCATCCTTTAATCTATCTAATCCTAATTCAGACATTTGCGGGAAAAGGTTTTGCATCATCCCTTTTTTGTGGTCTTTGAGGGCTAGCAGCTTATCGTTGTGGGCGGCTATCAGCTCATCTAAGGACGAAAGACAAGTGGCGATTTTTTGTTGTTCTAAATTCTGTGGTTTAGGAATTAATATCTCAGAAAATTGCTTGTAACTGACCATTTTTCCATCCCGAATCCCCTCTAAATTTCTATTCAAGTCTTGAATAAATGGACTTGATTTAAAATAGTGTCTATAAAGATCATTTACTACATCTATCTTTTTTCTCAAAATGATATACGCAGGACTGCATAAACCTATGTAATTCGAGTATTCTATTCCTCCCTGAAAGGACCTTAAACTAATTATAAAATCACCTTCTTCAACGATTTTATAGCTTTCAATACTTCTATCCGTAACAGAAACGTGATAGTCTATCATTTCTCTTGGTATAGCACCTTGTTCTTGTGTAATTGCAAGAATTGGCAAATCAGAATTGTGATTTTTATTTGATATTGGTTCAAATAACTCATCACCATTTAAGTATTCCCACTCCCCCTCCTTCTCAAACTCAGGAAAGCGCAATTCTGGTATCAATTTATTTTTGTCCTTACTCATTTGTCTGAACATGATTTATAAGATGGCAGGATGGTCATGATACTTTTATTTTCAGGTACTTCATGGCTCATTTAGTTCTGTTTTTAGTGCTCATCTTAAGTTTATTTATATTCTCTCATCTTGTTATCTTCTTATCTTACAAATCCTGTTCAGACAGCTTTATCAGTCCGTTTAGATATCGTTTTTCAGGTTCTTGTTAAATACCCGATGATATTGAAGCCTTTCCGCACCAAAATTGATAAGAAGACCATCCGCCATGTTGTATGCTTCGCAGTAATTAATGGCTTGGGCTTTGTGAACGCCTTCTAGTTTTTCAATGGCTTTGATTTCCACCATTACCTTGTCTTCTACAAAGAAATCTACTCGTCTTGTACCTACGTTATAACCTTTATACTCCAAAGGCATTTCTAATTCTCTTTCGTGTTCAATCTGGTTTAGGTTCAATTCAATACTTAAAGCGCGTTGATACACAACTTCCTGAAACCCATTGCCCATTTGGTTGTGAACCTCCATGGCACAGCCAATAATTTTATGGGTCAGTTTATTTATGTCTTCATTATTTATCATGTCCATCTTATTCATCCTAAAAATCCTGTTCAGACATCATAAGCTGCCAATCCACTAATCTCTCTGCCCTCTGCCAATTTTTTCAGCTGAGGAACCAAGTCCTTCATCAAGGCCGTTTCAGCTTTGCTTCGTTGTTTCCAACCGAGTTCCAAAGGTTCCATGAGGTCGGTGAGTTTTTCACCGTCAAAAATCATCCGGCTCATGATCATTTCTACAAAGGTTTTTAAGTCTGCCGTTTGCAAGCCGTGTTTGCTGGCAATGGCTGCCAATTCTTTGTTGTATTTCTCTACTTTGAACTTTTCATAGCCATCACGCAAAGTGTCCACATCCTTTCCGCTATCCCAATCCAGGCTATTAATGTAGTCGGTCATGTCTTCCTCTTCATCCATCATGTTGGAGTTGGATTTCAGCAAACCAATCACCTGTGCCTTGGTCATTTTTTGTTTGGCCGGTTTCTTTTGTGTGCTGTCGGCAATCAAGTCCATGATATAGTCGTAATCAATCACAGAAGAAGCAAAGAGCACAAACTCAAAATCCAGTTGTTGGATATCTTCCGGTGCGTTCTCGCCTTCTCTTTGCTGTATTTTACGCAATTGTTTGGCGGTTTCTATATACGAGCTTCTAAACTCCAGCAAAGTTTCCTTGGGCAAAATGGTCTCAATTTTGGCTTGATGCTTTTCGTCCAAATCGGTGTATTGGTCCAACTGTGTTTTGAGTCGCTGTACTTCCTTAAAGTTTTTCACAAAGGTGATGCGGGCAGCATCTCCTTTCAGGTTATAGACTTCCTGAGGTTCGTTTACTAAGTTGTGATCCTGCATAAAAACACCTAAGGCTTCTACCGCATTTTGGTATTGGTCAATCACCACCGGAGCAGGATCCACCATCCATATTTCTTTGGCTTTGCCGCCATCTTCACCCGAAAAGAGGGTGATGGCCTGGTTTACGGCTTCCTGTTGCGAACGGAAATCCAGAATATTGCCGTAAGGCTTGGTATCGTTCAACACACGGTTGGTGCGTGAAAATGCCTGTATCAATCCGTGGTATTTCAGGTTTTTATCCACATACAGCGTATTGAGGTATTTGGAATCAAAACCGGTAAGCAGCATATCCACCACAATGGTGATGTCAATCTTGTTTTTACGCGGATAGTCTTTATTGCTGAATTTCTGGTCTTTGATGCGTTTTTGCACATCCTGGTAGTACAAATCAAATTCGTTGAAGCTGTGATTGGTGCCGAATTGCTTGTTGTAATCGGCAATAATTTCCGTTAAGGCTTTTTTCTTCTCTTCCGGGTTTTGCTTGTTGTCTTCTTTCTCCTGGGCTAAGTCTTCCTGCAGTTGTTTGATGTCTGCGGCGTTCTTCTGGCTTTGCTGGTCGCCGTTTTTAGCTATCAATTGTGCAGGTGGCGAAAACACGCAAGCAATATTCAGCGGGATATAATCCGGATTTTCGGCTTGCTTCTTCTTTTGGATCTTTTTGAAAAGCCGGTAATAGTCAATGGCGTTATTAATAGAAGCAGTAGCCAAATTAGCATTGAATTTCCGCTGGTTGGTAGCTGCATTGTGCTTGTCAATAATTGCTTCGGCTACTGCCTGCTGCGCAATGGCTTCTCCCGGTTCCGGGTTTTGGTCGCCTTTACCCTTAAAATAATCGAGGTGAAAGCGGAGTACATTTTTATCATCAATGGCATGGGTAATGGTGTAGGCATGCAGTTCTTTTTCAAAAATGGATTTCGTGGTCTTATAGGACTCGTATTGATCTTCACGGATTTTTTGAGTGGCATTTTCTTCAAAAATGGGAGTGCCGGTAAAACCAAAGAGCTGAGCATTCGGAAAAAACTCCTTAATCGCCTTGTGGTTCTCCCCAAACTGCGAGCGGTGGCACTCATCAAAGATGAAAACCATCCGTTTATCTTCAAGCGGCTTTAAACGCTGTTTATAAGTTAGTTTATCTTTTTCTTTCTTTTTCTTGTTGTGCTTGCTATTCTCATCTAATGCTAATCCCAGTTTTTGAATGGTGGTCACAATCACCTTGTCGGCATAATCGGTAGAAAGTAAACGCCTTACCAAGGTTTCGGTATTCGTATTTTCCTCTACACTGCCTTCCTGAAATTTATTGAACTCCTCCCGGGTTTGACGGTCAAGGTCTTTGCGATCAACCACAAACAAACACTTTTCGACGTCGGGATTATCTTTTAAAAGTGTAGAGGCTTTGAACGAAGTCAAGGTTTTACCACTTCCTGTGGTGTGCCATATATAACCGTTGCCCCTGTTTTGATGAATGCAATCAACAATTGCCTTAACGGCGTAAATCTGGTATGGTCGCATCACCAGCAATTTCTGTTCACTCTCCACCAGCACCATATACTTGCTGATCATCTCACTAAGCGTGCACTTCTTAAGGAACTTTTCGGTAAAAGTTTCAAGATGCCTGATTTTATTATTTTTCTCGTCAGCCAATTGGTAAATAGGTAAAAACTGCTCATCAGCATTGAATTGGAAATGCTGTTTTTTATTATTGGCAAAATAGATGGTGTTAGAACGGTTGCTTACAATAAACAACTGCATGAAGCACATCAACGAATTGCCATATCCATTACCCGGTTCATTCTTATAGTCCACAATTTGCTGCATGGCTTTCCGTGGCGAGATATCCAGTTTTTTTAATTCTATCTGAACCACAGGCAGACCATTTATCAGCAGTATAATGTCATAGCGTTGGTTGCTGTTTTCCGTATTGATTCGTAATTGGCTAACGACCTCAAATTCATTTTTGCACCAGTCTTTGATATTTACCAGCGTATAATGAAGCGGGGTGCCGTCTTCTCTTTGAAAGTATTGCCGCTCGCGTAATAGTTTAGAAGCTTCAAAAACATCCGGCTCGATAATCTCTTCGCGTAAGCGCAGAAATTCGCTTTCCGTTAATCGCACCCGGTTAAGCGCTTCAAATTTGGCTTTGAAGTTCTGCTCAAGCGTTCTCCTGTCAACAATATCAGGACGATGGATGTATTTCAGCGCTGTTAGCTGCTGGATGAGCTTTTCTTCTATTTGATTTTCTTTAGTCATTAAGGTCTTCTTACGATGAATATGCTAAGATATTCAAATTAGAAGAAATTCATCAAGTATAATGTAAAAAGTAGCTACTACTTTCATCCTGCAATAATTAAGTCTTTATCAAAAAGAAAACCGCCCTTTTAAAAGGAGCGGTTTAATATTACTGGCTTTTCATCTAAAATCATACTTTAATTATTGCTTGCAGATACGTAAGATCGTTTTGACCTCCCCTTTTTTCTCTGACAACAAAAACTCCACCTTTCAATTTCCATCCATTCTTTAGATGTTCGTTAACTTGACGTTCTAAATCAATTAGTGCCCATTCTTCTAATACTTTGTGTAAAGGCCCCGAAATAAGTCTGACATAATTATAGATAAAAATTAGTAATTATGCATATACATATGATTGTTAAAATTATAAAGGTGAATTAACAAGGCCTCTAATATTAAAAAATTAACACTTTTATAGTCGGGAAAAGGGAAGCACCCATTTTAACTAAAGACAGATAACTTCCCTTTATTAGGGGCTTCTTATAATTACTTTATAACTTTTAGCTTTTTCTATGCAACTCCATCATCCGTATAAATTTGCAAAATTATAAACACCTGTAATTAAATCACCTGTCGAAATAAGAGTTTCTGAAGCTTTAATCCTTTTTTGAATCACCATATTGCGTTTATCACTCTCAATTGAAAGTTTTTTAAGAATTAAAAAAAAGGGAAGGGTGAAATTTCATGGTAATTTGCATTTATTACTTGTTTGTTGTACTTTTATGCTGCGCATTCTGTTTTTTCAGGTCAGCATCATCTTTATAGAAAACATAATCATTTAAGACAGCTTTTAATAAACTCACAAAAAAAATCCATATGAAAAAGATCATTTTAGCAACTACGGTATTTTTTATTGCGTTATCCATGTAATCTCAGGACTTACCTGAGAACTCCTTTCGTGATAATTCACAATTTCTTCAGCCGGGTATATCTTTAGGATACTACGGTTATGGATATGTTGGCAGCCGGTCTGGATTCTCCCTTCCACTCTCCCTGGTATATGAAAAGGATTTTGGAAACAACATCAGCGGAGGTGGTTTTGTCGGTTATGCGCGATATGCTTATCAAGGCTACAGCGATTACAAATACAGCTGGACTTTTTTAAATTTTGGTGTTCGGGCTTCCTATCATTACATCCCTTTCCTGAATGACGCATTGGATATGGATATTGATTCGGAGTAATATGATTTTTACCTGACGCTAATGCTATATCTTGAAAATCGTAACTACAATGCCTCAGATGATTATTATGCAGGAAGATACAACAACAAAACAACCGGTGGGCTGGGTAGTGTGGCCGGCTTCCGCTATCACCTCAACGATAGCTGGTCGCTCTTCTTTGAAGGCGGTCGCGGTACGTTTGGTTACGGTACGTTTGGTGTAACCGCATATTTCTAAAATATTAGAAATATTTAAATGGGCTAACAACTAATAATTCCGACAAAAATGATATCATACCTAAGTTGAGCGGTTTGAACAGCCTGTCCCGACTTATTTTCCGGGAAAGTGAAAAAGCGCTTTACTTATCCAGGCGGACGATTTAGAAATTGTTGTATTTCACCGAATGGGTAGCCTGTCCCGCAGAATTGCGGGAAGGTGAAATGCTTACAATTTCTTTATCGTGAGCGAGAATCGCTCAATTTGGGTAATAGATTATCGTCTGTGTTCATATTATAATTTGTGTTAAGTCACTTCTTTATTTAGCTGACATTGAGTTGTTTGCTCGTTTACTTTAATAATTCTTCTATTTTAATAGGATATACATTCATTGTCTAAAACTATTTATTTTGGCTTGAATAGTTTCACACTACCGCCAGTTAATATTTCCAGGCTTCCACTTGTCTTTGGGTTTATCCTCGCCAGTGGGATAACCAACGGGAATGACGTTTAAAGGCATATGCTTTTCAGGAAGATTCAGCTCGTTTATAACCACTTTTGTTCTGTCATCGTAGGGATATGCGGCCGTCCAGACAGCTCCTAAACCGATACTCTCTGCTGCAAGGAGTATATTCTCTGAAGCTGCTGAGCAGTCCTGCACCCAATAGTCTTTATCTTTCAGATTGCCGGCTTTTTCCATGTCGCCGCAAACGATTATAGCGGCTTGTGCCTGAAACAGCATCTTGGCATAAGGCAGTTGTTCGCCCAATGCATCGAGGGTTTCGCGTTCTGTAACCACATAAAACACCCACGGCTGTCTGTTGGCCGCCGTTGGGGCTGCCATGCCTGCCCTTAGCAGTGTCTCTAACTGCTTTTTTGAAACAGGCTGATCGGTAAAATGACGCACGCTCTTTCGGTTATGTATCACCTCAAGGGCGTCGTTAGCATATCTCTGGCTATAATCAGGAACAAATGGGCTTCCATCTATTTCGTTCAGAGACTCACCGGTTTTGGCTATAAAACGCCCGGTCTCATAATAGCGCCCTCCCCCGTAAATTAGTGGGTTCAACAAATTCACATTTACACGGTCGTCTGCATTTAGTATGGCTTCATCTGCTTTTACATCTATCACTTTCCCGATAAACTGCCGGTGCGAACCCAGATCGTGATACTCTGTAAGTTCACACTCGATAACGATAGGGAATTCCTTTACGTAAGGGGCATTCACAAACTCACCTTTAACAGGCGTGAGTCCGGTTTCCTTAAACTTATCAACATCTTTTCCCGAAAATCGTCCTGCATAATCCACATACCTGGTCATCTCAGATGAGGGAATATTGACGGTGAACGATTTTGATTCTGTTACATTACCATAGGAATAAGTAGCAGGGCGCATAGAGACGGCTATGCTGAGGGGATCGGAATTGCATATTCCTGCCCATGCAGCCGTCATGATGTTTGGATTGCCTTCTTTGTCGTAAGAGCCAATCACAAAAGCAGGTTTGGGATATACCTCACTTCTGATTCCTAACGATTTCTTTTTAAATGGGTCCATAGCTGTATCTGGTTTTGTCAACAAAGAATCCGCTGAAGCGGCAGTTCTCGTTGTTGTTTGCATGTTGGAATTGTTATCTTTATTGGTCAGTTGAATTACCAGCACCAGCACGGCGATGGCAAGAACTATATTTAAAAACTTAGATTTTTGCATGATTCTATAGTGTTAAGATTCAATATGTTTAGCTTTCTTATAGGATATCGTATCCAGTACACATCCTGTTGGACAAACCGAACACCAGGGTTTAGTAAAGAATAACGATAGCAGCATGACAACTAAACCAAAGATAATGAGTCCGATGCCTGCTACGCGAAATGAGAAGAACATGAAAGGTTCTAAATAGGATAATTCCGGAGAAAAGCCTAATAACAAAGCCCCGGAAATAAGCACCAGATATATCTCTCTTACGGTTATTCCCTGAAACCGTGTTGGTAGCAATCTTTTTTTGAATGGCGTAAAGCGATTGGTTAGCTCTTGCAATGCTCCCATCGGGCACAGATAGTTACAGTAAAATTTGCGTTTGCCCAAAAAAGAGATAGTCAACGCTAAAACAAATATCACGGCACTTTGCCAGTTAGTCCGCCATGCAAAGCCATCCTGCAGCCATCCGTTCAACAACTGAGCCGAGAGGGCATTGTTGAGAATTAACCCCATTATCACTAACACCAAAAACATATAAATGGTACGGTACTTTGCAGTTCCTTTTTTATAAGCTATCACCACCGACAACAACATCAGGCTGAGAAACAGAATATCCTTAATTGTTGACCAAAGGTTGGTTTCGGTGATTACGGAGGCCTCAGACTTCATGACTGAAGATGCTGTGTGCCTGACGCCTGCAATCACAGCTGTGCTCGTATGCGTAGCTCCTGACACGGCATCAACTTTTAACTGAATAGCATCTTCTAAGCTGACGCCTTGCCACTTGCCTATAAATTTATCGTCGTATATGGCCCGAATGTAGTCAACCGTCTCATTATTGGGTAATAATATTACTTTTGTGATTGTTAAGCTATCATCCACACCTATCAATAACGGAACAATGCCGCCATAACCATATTGCCGGGAGTAATCGGATGAAAGAAGTGCTGTACCAATTTTTTCGCGATTGCTGTCATAAACATCAAATACACCATGACTGTTTGACGCGTATTCCGCTGCGCCAGGGTAAATCTCTTTGATATCTTCTAACGATACAGTGACTTCCACCTCATTTTTCTGAAAGAAAAAATCTCTGCCACCTCTGTAAGCCAGGGCTGACAAAATAAGGATTATTAAAGTATATTGGTAAACCGTTGCTCCGATTTGCTTTTTGTTCATCAATTATATAGTTCTTTTACCAGTCTTGAAAATTATTAGGTCAATTTTAAACTTCAAATTGGGATATTGCCCAAAAAAACCTGGGTTTTGGAGTAAGCGAACGATTTGCATTTTTTTAACCGATAAGTTGCAAATATACAGTAAACTAATCAGGCTATTTACCTGCGCGGCAAATACGCTGTTGGTTACAAAATATCTTTCAGGCTTTCCAGTCGATTAATTTTATAAGTGGCGTCTACGCCATTTTTCTGAGTGGAGTAGTTCACATACACCTGGTCGATGCCACTGTTGCGGGCACCCCTAATGTCTGATTCCGGATCATCGCCAATAACCAGGCTCTCATCATTTTTAGCGCCAGCTTGCGAAAGCGCATAAGCAAATATTTTCCGGTCCGGCTTTTTTGTTCCGGCATCTTCAGAGGTGATAATTTCTTTGAAAAAAGGGAACAGTCCGGTGTTTTTCAGCTTGTCGAACTGCACTTCGTTAAACCCGTTGGTGATGATGTGGAGATTATACTTCGGCGCAAGATATTGCAGTATTTCTATGCTGCCGGGAAACAGGCGCTTTTTGGTTTTGCTTATGGTAAGATATCTTTCGCCGGTCTTTTCTGCCAAAGGATAATCTATGATATTAAAATGCCGGAGCGTGCGGTAAAAACGTTCTGTTTTCAGGTAGTCCTTGGTTATTTCATTGCTTTTATACTGCTCCCACAAATGGTGGTTAATCTGACGATAGGCGTGCATAAACATTTCAAAAGTGGCTATGCCCTTCTCTTTAAGATTTTCCTGCCGGTAGATATCGAGCAGCGTTTCTTCGGTATTACGCTCAAAATCCCAAAGCGTGCGGTCGAGATCAAAAAATATATGCTTGTATTTATTCAACGAATCAAAATTTATGTGACGTTATCAGGCTTTATCGTGCTCTCAAATTCTCGCAGACATAGCCTGTTTCCGTTGTTACAATTTCCGGCAAAGGTAAAAAAAGCATTGTTCCGGCAAACTTTTTAGTAATGGCGCCTGAGCCATTCAAAAAGTACCACGGCGGCAGCATGCGATACGTTCATAGATTTTGTGTGGCCGGGCATGGGGATGTATACATGTTTTTGGCAATGCCGGAGCATATCGGGCGGAAGCCCATTGGTTTCGTTACCCACCACAAAAACACATTTTTCAGACAGCACCGTACTATAAATCATTTCCGCTTTCGCGGATGTTTCCACGGCCACCCATTGGTGATCAGGGGGAATTTCCGCAATAATTTTATCCAGGGTGCTAAAAGCAAAAGGCATATGAGTGTGGCTTGAGCCGGCAGTTTTTTTGATGCGGGTCATGGAAAAGCGATTAGGGTCAGCCGTAAAAAAAACTTTGTGCGCCCCCACATTATCGCCTAAGCGTATCAAAGCGCCATGGTTCATCGGGTTCCGCAAATCGTATCCTACCAGGTAACAGGAGCTTTTCACCGCCTGCTGCTCTTCAGAAAAGTAACCATATGACGGTATCGTTTCGTTCTGTTGCGTTTTCATTCATCAATTTTTCAAATCCATATCATTTCAGGGCAAAAATATAGAGAAAGCCGGTATCTGTCACGTCAAAAAAACCATAAGATTAAATTCCTGCGCGCCGGAAAAAGTATCCATGGTGTTCCGCTTTACAGGATAAGTCACACACAAAACCAGCCAACGTACAATCGTAAAAACCTACAGACCTGCAAACTTCGCCCCCTGCCATGTATTCCGCTCTTTCATCCGCTGCTCTATTTTGTTCATCACATCGGGGGTACGCAGTCCCCAGCGTGGCGACAAGGTATGACGCGGCGGCGCCTCGCCTGAAAAGCGCTCAATAACAAACCGCGGATTGAGCCGCTCGGTGACATCAATAATAAATTCGATATACTCTTCCAGTTCGAAAAACCGGAATCTTTCGGGGTGCATGGCAAAGGTTCGCTCCATGGCCGTATTTTTCATAACCTGTAGCTGGTGGAATTTAATATTGTTCAGCGGCAGCGTATTGAGGATCTCCACCTCTTTCAGCATCATCTCTTTTGTTTCGCCGGGCAGCCCAAACATCACATGGCCTCCCGTTTTAATACCCCTGGCAGCTGTTTTTTCAATAGCTTCGCTGGTTTGCTCAAAGGTGTGGCCTCGATTAATCTGCCTGAGGGTTTCGTTATAGCATGATTCGATACCATATTCTATAATCACATACTTTTCTGCCGACAGGTGCGCGAAATAATCCAGTTTCTCCTCCTCCACAACATCAGGTCGCGTACCTATAACCAGGCCCTTCACTTCGGGAAACTGCAACGCCTCATCATACACCCGCTTCAGCTTGTCCACAGGAGCATAGGTGTTAGAAAAATTCTGAAAATAGGCCAGGAACATTGAAGCGTTATACCGCTTTTTATGAAATGCTATCCCTTTCTCTATTTGCTCGCTAACCGTTGCTTCCGCCGTGCAATAGGAAGGACTGAAGGCATCGTTGTTGCAGTAGGTGCATCCACAGCGCCCCACGTTCCCGTCACGGTTCGGACAAGTAAAGCCTGCATTTACGGAAAGCTTTTGGAGGCGCCCGCCATACAAGGCTTTAAAATAGTTGGAGTAGGCATTAAACCGCCTGCTGTGTCCCCATAAAAATTGCTTCATCGCTGCAAAGATAAAGCGTTAATGATTCACGAGAATAATATCCGAGGTGTTAAAATAGTTACTGAGGTGTAAAGATGGTTACTTATAGATTCCCGCCCGAACGACAAAGGTCATTCAGTCGGGCGGGTCTCCTTCAGGCACTTTCTCTAATCTTCAGTTTTCCACCATAACGTTGTGGATAAGTGCCTTCAGTCGAAAAGACGGGTGTGTGGGCAATAACAGCAAAAGGGATGCGCTGACATAATAATTTATAGTACAAGGCGTCAGCGCATCCCTTTTGCCACCTATGATATATAAATCCAGTCATTTCGAACCGAGGCCTCCCTTTGCTTTATAAGGAACATATGTCTTTGAGCAAAAAGATAGCAATAAAGAAAGTATTGAGCGTAATTGGCCGAGGGAGAAATCTACTGACTGTGACTAATCACGCATTATAAAACTTGTGTAGTTGTTCTCTAAAGGCTTACAATGCGAATCAAGAGTTAAAAATAAGTCCAATAAAAGCGGCGGCCATTTTTCCGAAAACATGAACCAAAAGACCTTTGGTTGATCGCACTTTGCTAGCTCTTTGGATATCCGTTTTTTCTATAAG
>Ga0306868_1001572_pt1 | contig 11893 bp, 14 predicted proteins | sample AntRauTorckE6832_FD_190411 | JGI IMG/M metagenome (GOLD analysis project Ga0306868, IMG submission 190411) | Saline lake microbial communities from Rauer Islands, Antarctica - Metagenome Torckler E6 #832 (v2) (version 2) | ecosystem: Environmental > Aquatic > Non-marine Saline and Alkaline >... | reverse complement strand
CTGCATCAACTCCCTGAGCAAAATTGCCGGTAATATATGCTGCTTTAAGGTTACCTACTCTACTGGTTACATTCTCAATAATTTGCTCAACACCTATTGTTTTACGTACAATCACTTTGAGCCCTTCGTAGAGGGGATGTTTTGTATTGGCTTTGTAAAACCTTTTGTTTCCTTCTAACTCCGAAGTAAGTAACCCTACAGTCCACGGATTACACGAATTTTCACCCCATACACTTCGCTACGGGGCAAGCGAATTAAAGAACAAGGCGTTTAGTCCACGGATTACACGAATTTTCACGAATTAAAGAACAAGGCGTTTAGTCCACGGATTACACGAATTTTCACGAATTAAAGAACAAGGCGTTTAGTCCACGGATTACACGAATTTTCACGAATTAAAGAACAAGGCGTTTAGTCCACGGATTACACAAATTTTCACCCCATACACTTCGCTACGGGGCAGGCACCTATACGCTTTGCTATAGGGCAAGCGAATTATAAAACAAGTCTTTTATATTGGAGACTTTTACTTCCAAAGTTGATTAGCAAACCTAATTTCATTTTCGATGCTTTTAAATAGTTGAGAAGCTGAGCTTCATGCTCACCGCTCAACTCACTCAATGCTTTTAATTCTACAATAATGTTGTCATAACAAACGAAATCAGCTAAATAGTGCTTCACTAATTTTTGCCCTTTGTAAAATATGTTCAGGTTCTTTTCTCTGCCATATGGAATATTTTGTCTGTTAAATTCTATCTCCAAGGCTTCCTGATACACGGGTTCGACAAAACCAGCACCAAGTTCCTTATGTACTTCCATTGCAGCTCCTATAATTTTATATGATTCTTCTTTGAAAATAATATCAGTCATAAGAACTTAAATTATTTGTGCTAATTCGCCTGCCCTGTTGGGAGGTTTAACATGTGAAATGCGAAGCAATATTTAACAGGTTACGACCGTATAGGGTGTAATTGGTGGACTATAGCTTATAAACGTTATCAGAACTTTCCTTTATCATATTCCTCATATCCCTGTGGAAAAGAAGAATTTCCACAGGGTAAACCACTGTTTAATTTTCCTTGGATTTTACAGGGCAAGCCACTTTAAAAGTTTGTATCACTGGCTTCCTTTATTATAGTTAAATTAACCTGTCAAGTATTTCTTTAACGTCAAGCTTAATTTTTGAAAAAGCAAACCATTTTTTACCCATGTCTTTTAATGATGCACCAATATGATATACTGTTTTATTATCGATGATTAAAAACCGGTCGTGTGCTTTATTGAATTTCTTTACTTCAATTTTCTGATATTGTGCATTGTACCGCTTTATGTCAAGCGTAATTTGGGCTGAAATAGTAGCCGTGTAAATAGTAACTTCGACTTTAGGATTTCTTTTAGTAAATAAAATCAAAACGCTCTCATCGATGTAATTGTCGATAAGAACTATTGAATGTTTCGCATTTTTGATAATGCTTGATACAAAATGGTGGGCATCAAAAATTTGACCATCGAAAAAGATACCTTCGTTAGGAGGTAAGTTGGTTTTGATAAGAAGATCGAATTTTTTATCGTGTTCAATTAGTTTTTGCTCGATTGTATCTATTCTTTGGTTTATGGCATATCCTTTTAGCAGGTATTCTTTCAATATTTTATTTGCCCAAATGCGGAATTGTGTACCTCTTTGTGTTTTAACCCGGTAGCCAACCGAAATGATAACATCGAGGTTGTAAAATTTGGTTTTGTACTTTTTCCCATCTTTTGCAGTTAGTAAGGAATCCTTACATACTGATAATTCGTTTAGTTCATTTTCTCTAAAAATATTTCCAATATGCAAGGTGATATTATTTCTGGTAGTTAGAAATAATTCGGACATCTGCGCCTGTGTGAGCCAAACAGTTTCGTCTTCAACACGAACTTCAAGCATTGTTGATTGTTCATCGGGCTGATAAATTATAATTTCGTTACTATCTGACATTTTTGTTGGGGTGTTTATTGGCGTATAAATAAAGAAACAAAATGCAAGACTTTATATGTTGATGCCTGAATAAGGTTGACCGTTTCCCCCTTTTATACCAATTTTGGTTTATAATGTCGCAGAAATTTTAAACCTTAAAATAGCTTGTCCCGAAATATTTCGGGAGTTAATGCCGATATAGTAATAAAGGAGTCCCGATTTTTTCGGGACGACATTTTATTACATAATCGGTATTATTTCTCACTCTTCCAAATGAGCAATGTAGGTTTTTCTTTAAAAAAGTATTTCATCTTTTCGTCTGTCATGGTGAGGTACATTATTTTACGTCCGATTAGTCCCTCTGCTTTTGGAATAAGCTTATCGATATAATCTGTATCAAGCTCTTCTCCCACCAGTGCCATTTCTATTACCTCTGCATCAACTCCCTGAGCAAAATTGCCGGTAATATATGCTGCTTTAAGGTTACCTACTCTACTGGTTACATTCTCAATAATTTGCTCAACACCTATTGTTTTACGTACAATCACTTTGAGCCCTTCATAGAGGGGATGTTTTGTATTGGCTTTGTAAAACCTTTTGTTTCCTTCTAACTCCGAAGTAAGTAAACCTGCATCCACAAAGTTGTTCACTTCTTGGCGAACGGCATTAATGGTTTCTCCGCTGGTGCGGATTTGTAATCCGTGCCATTGCTGGTATATCATCAATTTGGATTATGGCATTTATATAAGCTACTTATGTTTATTTAGCGATATGTTTTTTCCGGCTTTTTACCCTGTGGAATGATGCATCGCATCAAATCTTCGATTTATTCCACAGGGTGAAGCCGGGGCTGTTGTTTTTTTCTGTAAATATTATAAAAAGATATTTTAGCTTCATCGTTTATGCTTTAAACTCCATTTTTTGCTATTTGAGTCACTTTTTTATCTCTCTCTTGTGAAAAGTAGTAATCTTCTTTTTTATTGCGATTAAAAATTTCATTATTTGACATAAATTTTTTAATACTCTTGTCTTTTTCTAAGTTAGCAAACGTTAATATCCTGTCAATTTGTTCTTCAGGAAGTTTGATGAAATCTTCATATTTCACAGTAATTACTCTGTTTTCAATTCCTAACTCTTGCATCTCCAATTGATGCATTTCATGAACTTTATAATATTGTAACGCCGCAATAAGTTCCGGTTTATCTTTATTTAGTTTTACAAATTCAAGTTCTTTTTTTGAATATACTTGATTTCCTTCCCACCATAAATCATGTTTTCTATCTTGGTAAAAACCTACTTTTAATAATGATCGAATATTTGGTAAGGGTTCCCTCTGGATATATACAAAATAAGCATCTGGGAATATTTGGTTCAGATATTTTATTTTGGATGGTCCTGTTATCTTAAAGCCTAAACGTTCTTTAAATTGATATTTGGCTATTTGTATGTACTTTTCTCTAATTCTAGCGGCCTCCGTGTTACTTAAGCTAACATCATTCAAAAACTTCTTTCCAAAATCAATATTATTAACGAAATTGTGAAATCTATAAGCTTCTGAGTTTTTGAAAGCAAATTTATTAATCAGAGAAGTCTTGTTTATTTGCTTTTTCTGTCCTTGAATATTATATAGCTTATTTCTATACAATAGTCTTATCACATTAGCATATTTATTCTTTGGATATTTTTCAGTGTAATTTGAAATTACTGCAAGTTTACTGTGACTTAAGACAATATCAGCAATTATACTAGTTCCAGACCTTCCGAACCCGATTAAAATTACTGGTTTCAAGTTTTCACTTTTCATATTCATTATGTAATTTAATTGTCAAATTGATATTTACCCCAATTACTTCACCAAAAACCATTCATTCAGCAATTCCTCCCTATTATACACCATTTCTTTTTTGCTCTTGTAATCAATCACTGTTTTACCAGCATATTTACAAATTGCTTGTCCAGCAGCTGTATCCCATTCCATAGTAGGAGCGAAGCGTGGATATTCATCTGCCATTTCTTCTGCAACCATACAAAGTTTAAGTGAGCTTCCTTTTGAAATAATATCAATCATTGGATGTTATATTTTAAGTTCACTGATGTAATCTTCAGTTTCTTTGCTCATGTGCGAGCGGCTGCCAACTATGGTGTATTCTTTTCGGGTTTTAACTTCAGGTAGTTTAATTCCTTTTAATTTAAATTCCTCAAATGTGCTTTTTTCATTGGCATTTTCGATTTTCCATGCTCCTGAATTTATTTCACCGACATACAGCCCCCACGCTGGCGCGGATTTGTAATCCGTGCCATTGCTGGTATATCATCAATTTGGATTATGGCATTTATATAAGCTACTTATGTTTATTTAGCGATATGTTTTTTCCGGCTTTTTACCCTGTGGAATGATGCATCGCATCAAATCTTCGATTTATTCCGTGCTGGTCATGGGGTCGGCAATGGAGCGGGGTACACTACCGAGTGCTGCCTGGTGCAGTACATAATCACATCCTTCTACTACTTCAGGGGAATCAATTTGTATTCCTTCTTTTTCTTCCAATTCTTTGTAATACTGCTTCAGCCTTTCCAGCATAATGGCTTTAGGAGTAATGGCCGCTAATTCATTGGCTTGAACCACATTGTCGATATAGGTAAAGTCGCGACTATAAGTTCCTGTATATAGATCTTTGCTTCTGTCTCGATGCTAATCCTGATTTGGTTTTGATCATCGAATGGTCGGTTAAAGCTGCAATTATCGAGCTAGATTCGCATTGTGAGATATATTATATAGTAATTTTCGCCGGGGCGCTTCATTTATAGTCATTTATGCTAAAGCATGGGGCTAAGAGCATAGAGCTAAGAGCGCAGGGTGAATGTTCGTTGTTTGTAGTCTCGAATTTATGCGAATTTCTGGCGAAGTGGCGTCCCGATAGTTATCGGGCTGGCGTAGTGGCGTCCCGATAGTTATCGGGATGACAAGTAGGTACGGTATCCATAAGTCGATTTTAAATACTTCTCGCGTTTCAAAGCTAAATCGAGATTAAAGGACACTTCATAATAAATATTCTCGTCAGATCGCTTCATCACCAGATCGCCAGATCGCTTTATCGCACTTTCGCCAGATCGCCTCATTGTATCATCGCAAAACTCATCACTAAAAGCTATACGGCATGCAATTTAAAAGGGTTTGATATGGTAACCCTGCCAAACAGTTTCAAAAGCCCGATGGAATCGTCCTCCCGGATGTTGGCTTTCCTTATTTTCTTCAGGTGAAAAGGCTGATTAATGGAGGGAATCCGGGAAGCAAAAAATGGCCATAGCTTTTCAGATTTATATGTACGGTTTACATCAGGAAAATCTGTTATTGGCTTTGTTACGGGATTTTGAATGAACTCATCGGTATACTTAAACTCCCACACGTTTCCGTTGTAGCTCAAAACCGCTATTACCTGTTTTTCGTATAGAATATGAAATGTAGCATGGGTGTCTGGGGGATTATCATTGTAATTCATTCCATCCACTTTCCAAATATTGTTCATTAATTTACGTATCATGGTGCAAATTTAAGTATTTTCCTTATTCTATCGTATCTGTATAACAAACAATAATTTATAAGGTTTATTCTCTCCTGACTTAATATTCCTTTAAAATCATTATTGATTCGGTTAAGCACATCATGAATAAAATTCCCGGAGTAAAAGATGTCCTTAATGATTTGAATATTTAGAGGTCATTAGATAACTGCATATTCAATGAGCTTGATTGATTTCCGGAAATTAGATGCTTCCCTTCGATGCTCCGTTTCACTTTGCATCTCCGGTCAGCATGACGTTGTTTTTGGGGTGTACAAAGAAAAAGGGCGCAAGTATAGGGTAAGAATTCTTACGCAAATTTTTAGCGCAATTGAGAGAGGAGGAATCTAATGGCTTCAACCCCACAATATCTAAACGAAATCTCGTAATAAAACACAGAGCTGACAAAAGAACATTTTGGCGTTGAATAATTCCAGATATTTCTTGATTTTAATGAATACTACCATATGTAGTTAACTGCTGACCTCTATGAATATTTTCCAAAAATCTTTCTTCATGAAGCTTATTCATTAACTCAAAATGATTTAATTTATTATATCCATCCCAACCTGTTTTAGGATAACTATTATCTGTATACTTTTTAATATGTTTGCTCGTCTGATTTTCATCCTTTACAAGTTCTTGTATTCTATCTTCATGATAGTTCCAAAATAAAGCTCTTGCTGTATCATAAATTGGAGAGAATACTGGTTTTTGTTGACCTTTTACATCATTAATTATGCCCCAATTGTAAAAATGCCGGTCATTATTTCCAATAATTGCATCAAAAACAAGCATTTTTATATACTCCTTAAAAATTTCATCAGCTTGCTCTTCATAGAAATGTTTGATAACTTCATTTGTAAATTGGACTGTAAATAATTCTCTGGCTTTATCATCTTCTTCTGCTTTTTCGACAAATTTTTTATCATTTAAGTAGCCGGCATAAAGTTCAGCGCCATGTTCCAAAACCTGTATGTCAGGATTCGATAAAAAATATTTTGATAAAAATCGAATTTGGCCACCCAAAAAAGCAAGCCTGATTCCAGCCATGTTAAATCCGAAGTACTCTCCAATCCGGCTAAGTAAAAACTCTGTTATAGACTCAACCGGATAGTGTTTGTGTCCTAATTTGGCAAGATAAAGTTGCCAGTTTTTTGTATTCTTCTTATGGCCATGGCCATATTCGTAAAATCGAATAAAATCTTTAGGTGCATCCCCCGTTATCGCAATATCTGTAACAATAAAGTAGTTTTTTACTTTAAAAGTTTCAATATTCCCCGGATTAGGGTCATACCCGCTTTTTTCAAGAACGCGAAGTGGTTTTATTGTTTTATGCTTCATGTATTAAAGCAGCCAGGGTAAAAATTCTTTTTTAGCTGTTTTGCCAAGGGCCCTGTTAAATATCTCCCTTCGGGATATTCAGAAGAGTTATACACCTGTGACATCTCAAACTGCTTTAGTTCGTCGCGGGAATAAATCACTAATCGCTTAATTTTTGGATAACGACCGAGAATTGTTTCTGTGAATTTTTTTCCAAAGGAGCCTGTGCCACCTGTTATTAGGACTGATTTGTTGTTGAGCATGTTCTATGGTAATTGGTTAATTTGTTATTAGTTGATTGGTCAATGATTGTAATTTGCGCTAGGGCGCGTCATTCATGGTCATTTTTAATGATTAAGTTGTCATTAATAGTCATTAGGTTGTCATTGATTGTAATTTTTGTATTGCATATCAATGCCTTTTTCTAAAGCTATTTGATAACTCCAATTAAGTTTTTTTAATAATATCACGTCCAATTGCTTTTTAGGCGTCCCATCCGGCTTATTGGTATCCCAATCAATTTCGGCATTTGAACCCACAATCTCTTTAATCATTCCGGCCAGTTCTTTAATGGTTAAGTCTTCGCCGGTGCCGATGTTGATGTGGGTTTGGTGTAGGTCGTCGTAGAGTTTTTGGGAGGTGACGTTTTGCATGATGTGTGTGCAGGCGTCGGCCATGTCGTCGACGTGCAAAAACTCGCGGTAGACTTTGCCGGAGCCCCATAGGGTGAGGGTGACGTGCTGTTGATGTGAGCTGGCGTTAGAGCGAGCTGGCGAATTGGCGTTGGGGCGAGTTGGCGAGTTGGATTCCCGATAGTTATCGGGTTGGCGAGTTGGTGATAGGGCGATGCCTTGGTCTGATAGAATATCAAGGATTTGCTGTTTGCTTGCGGTGCCGTCGGTGCCTTTGATGGGGCGTTTGTTGAGGTCGTGGCGGAGGGCGTCCCAGTCGTTGTTTTCGAGGCATTTGGCGAGGTGGAATTTACGGATAAGGGCGGGTAGGACGTGGGAGGTTTCGAGGTCGAAGTTGTCGTTGGGTCCGTAGAGGTTGGTGGGCATGACGGAGATGAAATCGCAGCCGTATTGCCGGTAATAGTTCTCGCACATCTTTATGCCGGCTATTTTGGCGATGGCATAGGGTTCGTTGGTTTTTTCCAGCTCCCCGGTGAGCAGATACTCTTCTTTCATGGGTTGCGGCGCATGCTTTGGATAGATGCATGAGCTTCCCAAAAACAACAGCTTCTTTACGCCATACTTATAAGTGGAATGGATGATGTTGTTTTGTATCATTAGGTTTTCGTAAATAAACTCCGCCCGGTAGGTGTCATTGGCCATTATGCCTCCTACCTTAGCGGCCGCCATGAAAACGTAATCGGGTTTTTCTTTTTCAAAAAAGGCCTGTACTTCCTCCTGGCGTGTAAGATCGAGTTCTTTAGATGTTCTACCAATCAGGTTTTTATATCCCTTGCTTTCAAGATTACGCCAGATGGCCGAGCCGACCATGCCACGGTGGCCAGCAATATATATTTTTGAATTTTTTTCCATAATGTTTATTGTTTGTATCGCTAATAGGTTTCACTAAGTTTCACGAAGTTGTTGCACAAAGTTTCTCAAAGTTTAATTCGTGTGACTTTGTGCTTTACTTTGTGGTACTTTGTGATCCTATTTTGTTTCACGAAGTTGTTGCACAAAGTTTCTCAAAGTTTAATTCGTGTGACTTTGTGCTTTCCTTCGTGGTACTTTGTGATCCTATTTTGTTTCACGAAGTTGTTGCACAGAGTTTCTCAAAGTTTAATTCGTGTGACTTTGTGCTTTCCTTCGTGGTACTTTGTGATCCTATTTTGTTTCACGAAGTTGTTGCACAAAGTTTCTCAAAGTTTAATTCGTGTGACTTTGTGCTTTACTTTGTGGTACTTTGTGATCCTATTTTGTTTCACGAAGTTGTTGCACAAAGTTTCTCAAAGTTTAATTCGTGTGACTTTGTGCTTTCCTTCGTGGTACTTTGTGATCCTATTTTGTTTCACAATGTTGTTGCACAGAGTTTCTCAAAGTTTAATTCGTGTGACTTTGTGCTTTCCTTCGTGGTACTTTGTGATCCTATTTTGTTTCACAAAGTTGTTGCACAGAGTTTCTCAATGTTTAATTCGTGTGACTTTGTGCTTTACTTCGTGGTACTTTGTGATCCTATTTTGTTTCACAATGTTGTTGCACAGAGTTTCTCAAAGTTTAATTCGTGTGACTTTGTGCTTTCCTTCGTGGTACTTTGTGATCCTATTTTGTTTCACAAAGTTGTTGCACAGAGTTTCTCAATGTTTACTTGGTGTTACTTTGTGCTTTACTTCGTGGTACTTTGTGATACTTTTTACAATATTAGTCGCTTGATTCCGTGCTTTAATGATTTTGTATAGAAATTGAGCAAAAGGCCTAATTTGCATTCAGAAAGCCTCATATATGTTAGTGCCTGTGCAGTGTGAACATCATTTAATGATTCAACAACCTTTAATTCAACCACTACCTTGTTTTCAACAAGTAGATCAATTCTGTAGCCACATTCAAACTTAATGTCTTCATAAATAAGAGGTAAAGGTTTTTCTACCTCTACTTTCAAGCCCGCTTTACGAATCTCATAGGCTAAACATTCCTGATAAACTCGCTCCAAAAGTCCGGGCCCCAATGCAGAATGAACCTTAAAGGCACAGTCTAATACATGCTTGCTGGTTTCATTTTCTGTCATCTACTGCACTATTCATAGTAATTAAGGATATCGTATCCCCCTTTTTTCAGGTATTCATCTTTACGCATCAGTTTAAGGTCGGAGGCTACCATTTCTTTTATCATGCCATTCAGACTGTACTCGGGATTCCAGCCTAATTCTTTATTGGCTTTCGCCGGGTCTCCGAGGAGTTGGTCAACTTCGGTTGGTCGATAATAGGAAGGATCTACTTCAACAATAACTGTCCCTTTTTCTATGTCAAACTCGCCATTGCAATTATGTACAGTTGCTTTCTCTTTTTCTCCTTCCCCTTCAAACTTCAGCTCAATGCCCAATTCTGCAAATGCTTTTCTTGTGAAATCTCTTACGCTTACTTCAACACCTGTTGCAATTACAAAATCATCGGCCTTATCCTGCTGTAGCATGAGCCACATGGCTTTAACATAATCCTTTGCATGGCCCCAGTCTCTTTTTGCGTTGAGATTTCCAAGATAAAGCTTATCCTGCAGACCCAGTGCAATTTTAGCAGCAGCCCGGGTAATTTTTCTTGTCACAAAGGTTTCACCACGTATAGGAGATTCGTGATTGAATAGTATTCCATTACAGGCATACATGTTATAAGCTTCCCTGTAGTTTTTTGTGATCCAGAAACCGTATAATTTTGCTATGCCATAAGGTGATCTTGGATAAAAAGGTGTTTTCTCTGACTGAGGAACTTCTTGCACCAAGCCATAAAGTTCCGAAGTGGAAGCCTGATAAAACCTCGTCTTGTTGGTTAAACCAAGTAACCTAATGGCCTCAAGTATACGAAGCGTCCCCAGGCCATCAGAGTTTGCCGTATATTCCGGAGTTTCAAAACTTACTTTTACATGACTTTGTGCTGCAAGGTTATAAATTTCATCAGGTTGCACCTCCTGAATAATACGTATTAGGTTGGTGGAGTCAGTTAAGTCCCCATAATGTAAAACAAAGTTTCTTCCTTCTTTATGAGGATCTTCATATAAATGATCAATTCTATCGGTATTAAAAAGGGATGCCCGCCTTTTTACTCCATGTACCTCATATCCCTTCTTTAACAAGAGTTCAGCTAAATAAGCACCATCCTGACCAGTTATTCCTGTTACTAAGGCTTTTTTCTTCATTTTGTATTCTTTTTTCTGTACTTTTTGGTATTAAATACTGCTTCTGAGATTAGTTAAGCTTTGATTACGCCAAGTACGAATTACACTGATTTTAGCGGATTACGCGAATGCGAATTATGCGAATGATAGTTTCTTTCTAACGATGAGCATCACTATCCATCCAAGTAAAACGCCAATCCCATTCGCCATCAGGTCGTTGATATTAAAGGAGCGGTAAGGGATGAGTATTTGCAGGGCCTCGAGGCCTGTAGCTATGGTTAAGGTTATTAGTAATATTAATAGACTGCGATTCTTTGAACTTCTCGAATTCTTTGAACTTCTCGAATTATTGCGAATTTCTTTCGAATTAACGCGAAGGCGAATTGGCACGAAAGTCAGGGCTGGGAGCGGCAGGTAGACCAGGGCGTGGAGGAGGTAGTCCCAGCGGATGTTTAATGTATAATTATTGTTAAGCGCCGTATTCTCTCCGTTTATTGGTAGTAGAGTGGCGAGGAGGAGGGCGGTGATGTAGGTGTAAAAGGCGGTTTTCAATTTCGGATTTCGGATTTCGTAAAATATTAATTACGGGGATTTTAGCTGATTATATTGATTAATTTTCGGGTTATTTGTATTTGTTGCCTTTGTAATCGCTTCTTTTGAGATAGTTCATAAACCCTCCGATTCTTTTCCCCAGACTTTCTGTTGTTTCCACCATGTGACCGAGCTCTGCTTCAGTGATGTAATCATAATCGAATGCCCTGTAAGATTGTGACCTGGTTTCACCGCATGAACCTTTTGAGATGCTTAGATGTTGTATAAACTCTTTTCTTCCATCTCTTTCAAAACCCTCAGCAATGTTATCCATCACCGAACCTGAGGATGCCCTAATTTGATCTTTTAATCTGAAATCCCTTGCAAAGGGTTCCTTTACCGTCAGGTCTCTTACGCGTTTGCATAATTCCCTGGCTGACTGCCAAATTTCCAAATCTTCGAAACAATTGATTTTCATCGGTTTTATTTTAACTAATCCGAAATTCGGAATCCGGAATTCGGAATTTATTTCACAGGGCAAGTCTCTCCGTCACTCTTTCTCTCCTTCGCATTCCCGATTCCCGATTCCCGATTCCCGATTCCCGATTCCCGATTCCCGATTCCCGATTCCCGATTCCCGATTCCCGATTCCCGATTCCCGATTCCCGATTCCCGATAGTTATCGGGATTTT
>Ga0306868_1001570_pt1 | contig 11896 bp, 11 predicted proteins | sample AntRauTorckE6832_FD_190411 | JGI IMG/M metagenome (GOLD analysis project Ga0306868, IMG submission 190411) | Saline lake microbial communities from Rauer Islands, Antarctica - Metagenome Torckler E6 #832 (v2) (version 2) | ecosystem: Environmental > Aquatic > Non-marine Saline and Alkaline >... | reverse complement strand
GCCCCAGCTGAAATTTTTACATCATTTATGGTTACAGTAAAACCTGTTGGTCTTGCCAATTTCTTTGGATCATCTGATAATGACTTCTGTGTTTTTGCCATACATATTGGTAAAGCACCATAGCCATCGGTTTCAAATTTTTCTATATTTTTGAGTGCTGCTTTTGTAAATTCGACGCCATCTGCACCGTAGATTTCTTTACAGATTGTTTCTACTTTTTCTATAATTGATTTGTCTAAATCGTATAGTGGTGTAAAGTCTGCTGTAGCGCCTTCAACCAAATTGATTACTTTTTGCGCTAGGTCTAAACCACCTGCTGAGCCTTTTGCCCATACTTCTGATAAAGATACTTCTACACCTAATTTGTTACAGCGTTCTTCTATATATTTTAATTCCTGTTCTGTGTCTGTTGGGAATTTATTAATGGCCACGACTGCTGGTACATTAAATTTCTTAATGTTTTCAATGTGTTTTTCTAAGTTTGCAAAGCCTATTTCTAAGGCTTTCATATTTTCATTTTCATATTCGCCTTTTTCAGCCCCACCGTGTCGCTTTAATGCTCTTGCTGTCGCAACGATTACTACGGCATTTGGTTTAAGTTTTGCTGATCTTGACTTAATGTTAAAGAACTTTTCTGCCCCTAAGTCTGCACCAAAACCGGCTTCCGTTACAACGTATTCTCCTAGTTTTAATGCCATTTTTGTTGCCACTACTGAGTTACAGCCGTGAGCAATATTTGCAAAGGGACCGCCGTGAATAATAGCGGGTGTGTTTTCTACTGTTTGTACTAAATTTGGTTTGATGGCATCTTTTAATAATAATGCCAATGCACCATTAGCGCCTAATTGTCCAGCGGTTACTGGTTGATTATCATAGGTATAAGCGATAATCATTTTTGATAGGCGTTCTTTTAAATCTCTCATATCATCAGCTAAACATAAGATTGCCATGATTTCTGATGCCACAGCAATATCAAAACCGTCTTGTCTTGGTACCCCATTGCCCCGTTTTCCTAAGCCAATATTAATTTCTCTTAAGGCTCTGTCATTCATATCAATGGCTCTTCTCCAAACAATTCTTCTTGGATCAATGTTTAATTCGTTTTCTCGATGAATGTGGTTATCTATAATCGCTGCTAGTAAGTTGTTCGCTGTACTCACAGCGTGAATATCACCTGTAAAGTGTAGGTTAATGTCATCCATTGGCACCACTTGTGAGTATCCGCCTCCGGCTGCCCCACCTTTAATACCAAAACACGGGCCTAATGATGGTTCTCTTAAAGTTGTGAATGTCTTTTTGCCTAATTTATTCAGTGCCATACTTAAACCAACGTTTGTCGTTGTTTTACCTTCACCAGCTGGTGTTGGTGTAATGGCTGTTACAAGGACTAATTTACCGTCTTCATTTGTTGAGTCTTTGAGTACTGATAAATCAATCTTTGCTTTATCGTTTCCGTATAGGTCTACATGTTTTTCTTCAATATTTAATTCTTTTGCTATGTCCATTATGTGTTTCTTTTTTGCTTCTTGTGCTATTTGTACGTCTGTTTTCATTGATCCCCCTTTAAATCTAATGTAGTTGACTATTTTTATTCTATAATATTTTTAAAAACTAAACAAGTTATTAAAAATTTCACGAATTGATAATTCTGTGAATTTCTAAAGCAGTTTCTATATCGTAGCGTTCTTTTCTATTATTTATATCAATTCCACATATTTCTTGGATTCTTTTCATACGGTATAAAATAGTATTGTAATGGGTAAACAATTTTTCTGACATTTTCTTAAGATTCCCATTCTGTTCAAAATACATATTAAGTGTTTTAACTAAATTTGCATCCCGTTTTTTATCATATTCAACGAGTTTTTTTAAATTTTCGTTATAAAAACCAATGAGTTCATCTTTTAATTCTTCATGACAAAATATTTTGTAGATTCCAAGATCTTCAAAAAATATTATTTCATCCTTACTATAATTTCCATATGCTTCAACAGCCTTTACAGCATCGTCTAAACTTCTGTAGACCGTCTCTAATCCCCTATAACTTCTACCAACACCTATAGCACTTTTCAAATTTGAAATTTTCGACTTTAACACTTGGTTGATATTTTTCACTAGACTCGTTGTCTTTTTCTTAATTTTTATATCGTTTTCAAACATAATTAAAATATTAATACTATTGCCTTTATTGGATATTAAAAAAGATCTCTTTTTATCTTTACAAATCAGATTAATCAAATAAATTGATTTATTGATGACCTGCGCTAAATACTCTTTATCTATATTTTGGGTTTCATTCAAGATATCTATCTGTATTACAAGATAATAAGCGTCTTTATAGAATCCATAATGGCCTGACCGTTCAATAGCTTTATTAATTCTTTTTTTATCAAAGGATATTAAATCTTCAAAAAATTCTGCCTTATATTTATTCTCGACATCTTGTACAGATAATCTTTTTAAAAATTCTAGTGCCATAACATTAGCACTGGATTCTAAATTTAATATATCAAATCTTGTTAACTCATGATTAACACCAAAGGTTATTAAATGACCATAAACATTATTCTTTACCATTATCGGTACCATAAGTTGACGAATTTCTTTTCCATTAATAAAAATTGATCGTTTAGTTGTTTTTGAAATCATTTTATTATTTTTCTTTCCTACAAAATATTTCTCAATCTCATTTCTTATTTCTAGAGCTTTATCTTTCTCTAAATTACTTTGTTCAATGATTTCTTCAAAATGATGGTCAACAACATAAATCGGATTACGCATGGTTTTAGATAAACTTCTAAGAATATCTTTCACGCCACCACCTTTTAAAACCACATTCATATTGTCTTTGTGAATTATTTCAACTTTTCTAATAATCTTAGATTGTTCATCGTATATATCTTGCAAAATAGGAATCATAATATCATTAAAATTAATGTTTTGATCAATGTCAATCATCGGAAACTTTAATTCCTCTGCTAATGCTAAAACTTCTTGATCAATTTCTTCTAAATAAGGTTTTGTCTTAATCCCTAAAGCGGCTACTTTAATCTTTGCCATTTCTTTTATTAGCTTCTTTTGGGCTTCTATAGAAGAATCTTTAAAGAAGTACCCAGTTGATAGAATAAATTCTGCTTCCTTACTCCATTCTAATATATCTGGATCTACCATTACATTAGTTTTTGTTACAATACGATTTAAAGATTCTTTTGCAGTAAGAATTTTACTTTCGCCTAAATAACCACTAGAAATAATTTTGCTTAAACTTATACCAACATTTTTGTTCATTTTTTCCCTCGCTTTTAGATAGTTTATCTAATAATATCACAAAAATATATTATTAACAAAATATCATTGTATAAATATACCAAAAACTCAAAGATTTATTTTACCCTAAAGCCTGCTTCATCAAAGGTAATCATATCTAAATTCATATATGTTGCGGCTTCAATAATATTAAACATTAAAGCTGCGCCAGTACCTTCACCAAGTCTCAAACCTAAGTTTAATGGTGGCTTTAATCCTAGATACTCAGAAGCAATTTTTGCTCCCTTCTCCTCAGATGCATGGGAAGGAATAATATACTCTAGAACTAATGGGTTAATCTTATAAGCTATTAAAGCAGCCGCTGTTGAGATGAAACCGTCAATAACAACGGGAATATGATTCGTAGCACAACCTAACATAACACCCGCCATACCAGCAATTTCTAAACCACCAACTTTAGATAATACATCGATTGGATCTTCTGGGTCAGGTTTTCTTCTTCTAATAGCTTCTTTAATAACTTTTGCCTTATGTATTACTTTATCTTCAGGTAAATTCGCACCCATACCAGTTACTTCAATAGGTTTCTTCCCACAAATAACAGAAACAATTGCTGAAGAAGGAGACGTATTACCAATACCCATCTCACCTGTCCCAATTAAATTAACACCTTTTTTAATTTCATTTTCAGCCATTTCAATACCAACTTCTATTGCTTGAATTGCTTCTGCTCTTGTCATAGCATTTTCTTTATAAAAATTATTTGTTCCGCGTTTAATTTTTCTGTTAATTATTTTTTTATTATTAACGTCATTATTTATACCAATATCAACAACAACAACATCAGCCTTCGCCTGATTCGCTAAAGCGCAAACACCGGTTATTTTTTTTGTCATATTTTCTGCTTGAAAAAGTGTTATTTCTTTTGTAGATGTAGTAACGCCTTCTTCAACAATACCATGATCAGCTGCCATAACAATTATCGCTTTTTTATTTATTCTAGGATAAAGTTTTCCAGTAATACCTGCCAACTGTACGTATATGTCTTCTAGATAACCAAGACTTCCTTGGGGTTTTATTAACTGATTAACTCTGTTACGTGCTTTTTTAATTGTTTCCTGTTCTAATTGATCAATAACAATATTCATGATTGCCTCCCTAATCTTTTACAAAATAAACTTCTTCACTAATAATAATTGAATTTTCAGTTACAACTGAATCGTAAACGAGAACTGCAACACCATTTTCTACGGCTTGATTAACAGCTTTAGCAAAATTCGGATCCATCTCACGATTTGTTGAAAAAGTCGTGGCACCTTTAAATTGTAGCAAAAAGAATATATAAGATTCATAACCATCATTCTTCGCCTCAACTAACTCATTCACATGCTTTGTTCCACGAATCGTTGGCGCATCGGGAAATTTAGCCTCCCCATTGTTTTCTAAAGTTACACCTTTGACTTCTATATATCCTTTTCGTTCTTTTTTTTCAAAGTAAAAATCAAATCTTGAATTACCATAGGTTTGCTCCCTTTTTAGGTAGTCTAGATCTTTTAACCCATCTATTTGATTATTTCTTAAAGCATCCTCAACTACTTTATTTGGTACTTGTGAGTCTATATTGAATAAATTATCCCCCTTTAAGACATTAATAAGGGAATATTTTGTTTTTCGTGACTCCTTGTCAACATACTGCAGATAAATCTTTGCGCCTTTCACTAGCAATTCAGCACATCGACCAGTATTTTTTACATGAACAGTTTCTTCTACACCATTAATTTCTACAATGGCCACAAATCTATTGATTCTTTTGATAAATATTCCTTGATATATATTTTTATACTTCATTTAATCATCCTCACTTTTTGTATATTTTAAGTATACAAAAAAAAACTACTACTATGCAATGTTTTTCATAGTAGTAGTTTGAATTTTATTTTAATTTTTTTAGTAATCACCTTGTGCAATCATTGCATCTGCAACTTTTACAAATCCTGCAATATTTGCGCCAGCTACTAAGTCATAACCGAAACCATAAGCTTCAGCAGCTTTTCTTGAATTATCATGAATGTTTTTCATGATTGCTTTAAGTTTTTCATCAACTTCTTCTTCAGTCCATGAAATACGCATACTGTTTTGAGCCATTTCTAAACCTGATGTTGCAACGCCACCAGCGTTAGCAGCTTTTGCAGGTCCAACAATAACACCACTTTCTTGTAAATAATCTAATGCTTCATTTGTTGTTGGCATATTTGATCCTTCACAAACAAACTTAATATTGTTATCGACAATTTTCTTAGCGTCTTCTATATGAATCTCATTTTGAGTTGCACATGGAATAATAATATCAACTTTTCTGCCCCATGGTTTTTCGCCTTCAAAGTATTCAACACCATACTTATCTGCATAATCTTTAACAACGCCACGGCCACTTGCACGCATTTCTACCATTGTTTCCCATTTTTCAGGTGTATTCACACCATCTGGGTCATAAATGTAGCCATCAGGTCCAGACAATGTAACAACTTTTCCACCTAATTCTGTAACCTTTCGACATGTTCCCCACGAAACATTTCCAAAACCTGAAATTGCTACAATTTTTCCTTCTATAGTTTCTCCATTTGCTTTTAACATTTCATTAGTAAAGTAAGTAATTCCAAAACCAGTTGCTTCTGGTCGAATTAAACTACCACCATAATTTAAACCTTTTCCAGTTAAAACGCCATTTTCGAATTTTCCTCTAATGCGTCTATATTGTCCATATAAGTAACCTATTTCTCTTCCACCAACACCAATATCTCCAGCTGGTACATCTACATCAGGTCCAATATGTCTATATAACTCTGTCATAAAACTCTGACAAAAACGCATTACTTCTGCATCAGATTTACCGTTTGGTTGAAAATCAGCGCCACCTTTTCCGCCACCAAGTGGTAAACCTGTTAAAGCATTTTTAAAGATTTGTTCAAATCCTAAAAACTTAACAATACCAATATAAACTGATGGGTGAAATCTTAATCCACCTTTATATGGTCCTATTGCTCCATTAAATTGAACTCTAAAGCCACGGTTGACTTGGATTTTTCCTTCATCATCTACCCACGGTACTCTAAAAGCTATTTGTCGTTCAGGTTCTGTAATTCTTTCTAAAATATTTGCTTTAACATATTTGTCATTTTGTTCTATAACTGGTTTTAATGATTTAAATACTTCTTCTACAGTTTGCAAAAATTCTGGTTCATTTGAATTTCTTGCTGCGACTTTTTTGTAAACCTCATCAATATACTTCATCAATAAACAACTCCTTTTAGGTTACTTTAACCACTAAAAAAACGTTTTCCTATTAATTGACTTTGAAAGATAATTTTTGTTAAAAACTTAATTATCCCCTTCACAAATGAAGTATAACATAGATTATTATACCTGTAAATAATTTAATTTATATTTTAATATCTTTAATAATGACATCACAACAGATAATATTTAACAACGTCATTTGATAAACATTTTCAATAATTATACGTTGAAATTTAAGAATTTCTTTCTGCAAGTCTATACCATATTTTGTAGAAATATATGTTGTAATGAGGATATTTTCATCTTTATTAATTATTTTAACTTTTAATAAATCTATTTCCTTATTATCTTTTGTTGATATTCTAACAATCTCTCTAATTGTGTTATCTGAAATGGTAAATTTCCCATAATATGAGAAAGTTGGTCGCGTGACAGTTTTTTCACTAACAATCTCTTCTCCTGACTCATTAGGCCACAAAATATGTTTTACTTTATCTAATAAATAGCCGCTAAAATGCTTTCTAAGCTCTAAAGTCGGCAGAGGTATTATGTGCTTTCCTTTCTTATTTCTATTGTGACTAGCCAATTCAAGGTCTCTAGGCGTAGATATATCCGTAATGTAGATGTATTCATCGATCTCACCTAATCCTAAGTTATTAGCGATTTTAACAGCCATTCGATTAGACGTCGCTAATATTAAAATAGAATTGTATTGATCTTTACCAATTACTGTTTTTATTTCATTTTTATGATCATCATGGTGAAAAATCGCACGTTTAACAGCACCAATGGTTGTTTCTTCTCTTTTAGCAGATTTTCCACCTAATAATTTGCTACCATTAATCAATAACCCATCATCAATAACTAAATCAATATTATGTTCATGGGCAACACTAATTGCTTTATAACTTTTTCCTGTTCCACTTTTACCAACTAAAGCATAAACTTTCATTAAAAAACCTCCATATAATTATAATGATAATCATTATTAATACTAGTTTTTTGCTAGATTTACTGATATTGTATATTGTATTCCCACTTTTTTTTGATATACTATCCTTGTTAGACAAAAAATAAAAAAATATTAAATTAAAAGGAGGAAACAAAAATGGCTTATATAATTGATAGTTCTTGTATTTCATGTGGTGCTTGTGAACCAGAATGTCCAGTTAGCTGTATATCTGCTGGCGAAGAGCAATACGTAATTGATGAAGATGCTTGTATTGACTGTGGCGCTTGCGCTAGTGTTTGTCCTGTAGACGCAATTAGTCCTGAGTAAAGCAATCTCGAGGCATAATCATTTGATTATGTCTTTTTTATTTTTTTGGATGATTCAAAGTTAATTGATTAATTCGACTTAAAAATTTCAAAACAGCTTTCTCCTCATTCACAGAAAAATTATTTATCACAAATTGTAGTTTTTCTTTCATTAATTGATTTAAACTTTTAATCTGATTTTTTCCACCTAGAGTCAACTGAATATATTTTCTTCTTTTATCTTCTGGATCTTCATTTCGCTTAATTAATCCTAAGTTTTCTAAATTAGAAATTTCTTTTCGAAGCGTATTATAATCTATGCCAATATCATCTCTTAAATCCGTTAAAACGACTTTATCCAGTACATTAATCCTTTTTAAAATAAAAAAATTTAATAAAGTTATATCCTTAGGCAATAGTGATTTTTCATCATTTTTTTTATACACAGCTTTTTCTAAAATTTTATTAACCATCTGATTAATTTCATTTGAGTAAACCGACATAAATACCCTCCATATTAAGAAAATAGACTCAAAATGAGCCTATTTATACATAATCTATTTTTTTATAACAACTGCTTCGCCCATACCGCCACCGATACATAAAGTAGCTAGGCCATAAGATGATTCTCTTTTGAGCATTTCATGAATTAAAGTTACTAGAATTCTTGCACCACTTGCGCCAATTGGATGACCAATTGCAATGGCACCACCATTAACATTTACTTTATCTTCATCAAACCCTAAAGTTTTATTAACAGCGATTGCTTGGGCAGCAAAAGCTTCATTCGCTTCTATTAAGTCTAAATCATCAACAGTTAAGTCTGTTTTTGCCAATACTTTCCTTGTTGCTGCGATTGGACCGGTACCCATTATTGATGGGTCAACGCCTGCTGATGCATGGGCTACTATAGTAACCAATGGTTCAATCCCTAATTCAATTGCTTTTTCTTTACTCATAACAACCAAAGCTGCTGCGCCATCATTAATACCTGAAGAACTGCCAGCCGTTACTTTTCCATCTTTTTTAAACGCTGGTCTTAATTTAGACAAAGCTTCAACTGTAACACCTTCTCTAATAAACTCATCTTTCTTGAAAATAATCGGATCTTTTTTTCTTTGAGGCACTTCAACAGGGACAATTTCATCTTCAAATCGGCCAGACTTTTGTGCCGCTTCAGCTTTATTTTGGCTCTTAGCGGAAAATTTATCCATTTCTTCTCGGGAAACATTATACTCTTCTGCAACATTTTCAGCAGTAACGCCCATATGAATATCATTAAAAACATCCCACAAGCCATCATAAACCATAGGATCGTAAACTTCACCATTCCCCATCCGTTGACCCCATCTGCCTTTTTTGAGTATATATGGTGCCATAGACATATTTTCAGTGCCACCTGCAATAACAATATCATTATCCCCTGCAATAATCGATTGCATAGCTAATGATACTGTTTTTAATCCGGAACCACAAATCATATTAATCGTAGATGCTGGTACTTCAACTGGTAAACCTGCACCTAATGAAACCTGTCGAGCAATGCCCATACCATAACCTGCTTGAAGTACGGACCCAAAATAAACTTCATTAACATCTTCCGGTTTTATCTTCGCTCTTTTTATAGCCTCTGCAACACAGATACTTCCTAACTTATCTGGTCTCACATTTTTTAATGTGCCACCAAAACTACCAACAGCTGTTCTCACAGCACTTGCAATTACAATTTCTTTCATATTTTCTCCCCCCTAGAGCTCATTCTACTTATCCTTGATAAAATATGTTAATGTTAGTAGTTTATCAATTAGATGTACGTTTTGTACTTCTATATTGCTACTAACCTTTACATCAACTGGCGCAAAATTCCAAATAGCCTTTATATTTGTTTTTTCTAATCGATCGACTATTTTTTGAGCTGACCCAGCACCTGTACAAATGAACACAATATCAATATCGTTATTTTTTATAAAGTCCTCTAATAAATCAACATCATAAACTTCTACATCGGCCATCTTTAAACCAACAAGTCTTGGATTAATTTCAAATATTCCACGAAGTTTGTAGCCAAAATTATTAAAATTACTGTAATTCGCTAATGCTTGACCTAAATTCCCTGCACCAACGATAGCAATATTATATTCCTTTTCTAACCCTAAAATACTGTTAATTTCTGCATAAAGATTTGCAACATCATATCCATATCCCTGTTGCCCAAATCCACCAAAATTATTTAAATCTTGCCGAATTTGACTAGCTGTAAAACCTATTATATCTGATAATTCTTTAGATGAAATACGTTCAACATCATTGTTAATTAAATCTCTTAAGTATCGATGATACTTTGGTAACCTTTTAATCACTGCAATTGAAATACTATTATCTGACATAGCTTTATCCCTCCATATATTTACTGCTTTAATTATAGCACTTATAATTGCACTTTTCAAATACATTAATTGACTGATGATTTTTTTTGTGATAATATTCACTAGAAGTATAAATAATCTTTAAGTAAACTCGAGAAGTTTACAAGGTTTATACCTTTAAAATGATTCTGTGAAATCAAAAGGAGGAAACAAATGAAAAATGTAAGACACTTGATTGAACCAAATGATCTAACCAATGAAGAAATTCTGGAGTTAGTTGATTTAGGTATCAAAATGGAAAACAACCCAAAAGGGTATGCTGATTTATGTAAAGGTAAGATTCTTGGATCTTTATTCTTTGAACCAAGTACCAGAACTAAATTTAGTTTCGACTCTGCGATGTTACGTCTTGGTGGTAACTTAATGGGCTTTACTGATGCCAATACTACCTCTACTAAAAAAGGAGAAAGTCTTGGAGATACAATCAAAGTCATGGGAAGCTATACGGATATTATTGTCATGAGACATCCAAAAGAAGGTGCACCAAAATTAGCATCAGAGTACTCAACTATTCCAGTAATTAATGGTGGTGACGGTGGTCATCAACATCCTACACAAACATTAACTGACCTAATTACTATTACTAAATACAAAAATACAATTGAAAATCACACGATTGCTTTTTGTGGCGACTTAAAATTTGGCCGAACAGTTCATTCTTTAATTAAGACACTAGCACGTTTTAATACAAAGAAGTTTTATTTAATCTCACCTAAAGAATTAAGATTACCAGAATTTATCATTGACAAAATCAAATCTAAATACGATGTTGAAATTGAAGAAATAACTCAATTAGAAGAAGCAATGGATAAAATTGATATTCTTTATATGACACGTATTCAAAAAGAAAGATTCTTTAATGAAGAGGATTACTTAAAATTAAAAAATTCCTACATTTTAACAAATGATAAGATTAAAACTGCAAAAGAAGACATGATTATCATGCATCCACTACCAAGAGTTAACGAAATATCACCAGAAATTGATAAAAATAAAAGAGCAATCTATTTTGATCAAGCACGACTTGGTGTTTACGTTAGAATGGCATTAATTGCCAAATTATTGGGGGAGATATAAATGTTAGAAGTAAAAGGAATAAAAAATGGTATTGTAATTGATCACATTCCTGCAGGTAAAGGTATTAAGATTTTTAATAAACTTTTTAGTAATTATGCTGATAGTGCAGTTGTATTATTAATGAATGTCAGCAGTCAAACTTTAGGAAAGAAAGATATTATTAAAATTGAAGATGAGTATGATTTTAATCTAAATATTTTAGGATTAATTGATAAAAATATTACAGTAAATATAATAAAAAATAACAAACTTCACAAAAAAATGAAATCAAAAATTCCTGAAAAAATCAAAGGATTTATTGAGTGTCAAAATCCACGATGTATCAGTCACACGGATATATGGGCAACACCTGAATTCACTTTTGTTTCAAGTAATGGAGAATTAAAATACTCATGTTCCTACTGCGAAGAAATTACAAAATATAAATTTTAAGTATTAATTATAAAAAAAGAGCATTGATCAAATTGATCAGTGCTCTTTTAGTTTTTAATTTAATTTGTTTATTAGCCAAAGATACCAAAGTTATTTAAGAATACAATTAGGATACCTATTGGTGCAATAAATTTAGCAAT
>Ga0306868_1001566_pt1 | contig 11906 bp, 9 predicted proteins | sample AntRauTorckE6832_FD_190411 | JGI IMG/M metagenome (GOLD analysis project Ga0306868, IMG submission 190411) | Saline lake microbial communities from Rauer Islands, Antarctica - Metagenome Torckler E6 #832 (v2) (version 2) | ecosystem: Environmental > Aquatic > Non-marine Saline and Alkaline >... | reverse complement strand
GTGAAAAATCAGGATCAAAAATGTATAATTGATGACGAGGTAAATGGCTGGATTCAGAAAATGAAAGAAGCTGATGGAATTATTATTGGCTCACCGGTTCATTATGCTGCAATTGCAGGAACAATGAAGTCATTTCTAGATAGGGCATTTTATGTTACAAGTGTTAATGGTATGATGCTCAGACATAAGGTGGGTGCACCTGTTGTTGCTGTCAGAAGATCGGGTGGGATGCCAACTTTTAATCAGCTGAGTAATTATATCAATTATTCAGAAATGATGATGCCTACTTCTAATTACTGGAGTGTGATTCACGGCACTACCCCAGGTGAAGCAGAAAAGGATGAAGAAGGCAAACAGATTATGAGAATTCTGGGTAAAAACATGGCATATCTGATGGAAGTTATGAAAAATGCTGAAGGTGAAGTTGAAGCACCAGAGGTAGAAAGAAAAAAGATGATGAACTTTATCAGATAAATAATATATTAAAGCTGTGTAGGTTGATTTGTCAATACTTACACAGCTTTTAATAATTAAGAAGGAGATAATAAAATGCAAAAAGTTAAATTAACTGATGATTTAGAGCTTTCAAGAATTGTTCACGGACTGATGAGATTATCTGAATGGGGTTTTTCTAAAAAAGAGAGATTAAATTTAATTGAAAGTATCATTGACTTAGGTATCACAAGCTTTGATCATGCCGATATTTATGGAAATTACAGCTGTGAAGAGCTTTTTGGAGAGGCCCTGGCCTTAAAACCTGAAATAAGAAAAGATATTCAGCTGATAACAAAATGCGGGATTAAAATGATATCAAAAAACCGACCTGAACATAAAATAAAACATTATGATACAACTAAAGAGCACATAATTTCTTCTGTGGAGAACTCTTTAAAAAATCTTCAGACTGATTATCTAGATCTGCTCTTAATTCACAGACCGGATCCGCTGATGAATCCAGATCAGATAGCTGAAACTTTTAAATCATTAGAAGCAAAGGGTAAGGTTTTAAATTTTGGAGTTTCAAATTTTAAGCCAACAGAGTTTGAAATGCTGAGTTCAAGACTCGATTTCCCCTTAGTTACAAATCAAATTGAAGTTTCTGTGATGGCCCTGGAAAATTTTGAAAATGGCAGTATAAATAAGTGTCTGGAAAAGGATATATCACCAATGGCCTGGTCACCACTTGCTGGAGGAAGTGTTTTTAATTCTAATCAAGAAAGAGCAGCCAGGGTCAGAAAAACTCTGCTTAAAATAAAAGAAGAGACTAATGCAGATTCCATTGCCCAGCTGATGTATGCCTGGATTTTAAAGCATCCTGCCAGGATCATTCCAATAGTCGGAAGTGGAAAAATTAATAGAATTGAAGAGGCCTGCAGCTCACTTGCTGTCGAATTGTCACGAGAACAGTGGTTTGAAATCCTTGAGAGCTCAAGAGGTAGAGAAGTTAAATAATTATTAATATTATGAAAATTGATTTGCAAAATAGAGAATATTATGTTTAGATATAAATAATAACTGATAATATTGGTTTAGTTTTAAGTACTTTTATCTTTCAAAAACTAATGAGGAGGATCATTTGATGTCTGAATTTATTAATAACAGTGAGCAAAGAGTTCAGCAGCTGCTTGAATTTTCAATGGGGATGATGGCAGGCAAAAATGGCAGAGAACTAATAGATAAATATCAGGAGGCAATAGAGAATGTAACTCCTCATGATATGATAGCTATGGAAGATCTGCAGCTTAAACAGGGGTTCAAACCGGCTGCTATCAAAGAAGATATAGAAAAAATAATGAATGTACTAAATCCTCAGCTGGAAAAATATGAGTGGGAAAAGCCGGAGGAAGGCCATCCCCTTTATTATTTAATGCAGGAAAACAGAGAGCTGGAAAAACTGCTGCAGAAATTTAAAGATAGTATAAAAAGAATCGAATTTAATGCAGAAACAGTAAAGGAAAAAGAAATTGAAAAACTGCGCAGCCTGACTGTTCAGCTGCAGGAATTTGATAAACATTATCTTAGGAAAGAAAATATTCTCTTTCCCTATCTGGAGAAAAAATGGGAAAATTACCGCCCCTTAAAAGTCATGTGGTCTCTCCATGATGATATCCGTCATAATCTAAAAAAACTGCTTAATCTGCTCAGTGACAGAGATAATTTTGAGATGGAGATCAGACAGCTTTTAGGTGAGATTTTAATGCTGATGTATCGGATGATTTTTAAAGAAGAGCAGGTAGTTTTTCCAGTAGCCATGGAAACTCTGACTCTCAAAGAGTGGAAGCAGATTCAGCAGCAGAGCCTGCAGCTGGGATATGTCTATATTGAACCACCGCACAAAAATATTCTTTCACAAAAAGCTGAAAGCTTAGATTCTAATTCGCAAAAGAAAAGTTCCACTCATTCAGGTCACCCAGCTTCTCAGCCAGAGCCAGAGTCTGATTCTAATTATACTCATCCGGGATCACTGCCCGAGCTTGAAGCAGATACTGTAGAGGGGGAAATAGCTTTAGATGGAGTAATGCTCGGTCTGGGAACAGGTCATCTCAGCCTGGAAGAATTAAAGATGATGATCAATCAGCTGCCGCTGGATATTACCTATGTAGATCAGAATGATCGGGTGAAATTTTTCTCCAATCCTAAAGATAGAATCTTTCCGCGCTCAAAAGCGATAATTGGCCGCACTGTTCAAAACTGTCACCCACCGGAAAGTGTGCACATAGTAGAAAAAATTCTGGCTGCTTTTAAAGCTGGAGAAAAAGATAAGGCCAGATTCTGGATTCAGATGCGGGGAAAATTTATTTTGATAGAATACTATGCTCTCAGAGATGAGAGTGATAATTATTGTGGTACACTGGAAGTCAGTCAGGACCTGACAGAACTTAGAGAATTGGAGGGAGAGCAGCGTCTTTTAGACTGGGAATAAGTTAATTTTTGAAGTTTATTATCATAAAGCTGCAATTTTTTTAGCAGAGAAAGGGGTAAAAAATGCAATTTTTAATCAATAATCCACAGTTTTGGCGCAGTGCTGGAATGAACGAAGAGCTTCCAGATGAGCTGGAACTGAAACTAAAAGATGGCAAATTGGAACTGCCTCAAGAAATAAAATCAAAACTGGGACTTGAAAATAACACAGAAGTTAAGATTCAATTTAATCAGAAGGGGATGTATATCGAAAGGGCTGATCCCCGACTGACAAAAGTCTATATTGAACCAACCAGTGACTGTAATTTAAATTGCAAAACCTGTGTCCGCCATTCCTGGGAGGAAGAGATGGGTTTTATGCAGCTTGAGGATTATAAAAAATTAATTGGAGATCTCAAAAGTTTTAAGGGTCTGGAGAAAATTTCGTTCTGGGGAATTGGGGAGCCTCTTTTTCATCCTCAGATTACAGAAATGATTGAACTGGCATCTGAATTGGAAATCAAAACTCAAATTATTACAAATGGACTTTTACTGGATCAAAAAAAAGCAGAAGCTCTGCTGGAGTCCGGTTTGGATAGTCTGGTAGTTTCTGTAGATGGAACTTCTCCCGAGACTATGGCCGATATTCGTTCCGGAGCAGATTTAAAAACTGTAATTAAAAATATTCAGAACTTCCGCAACTTGCGGGATAAAAATCAGAAAAACTGTGAAATTGGAATTGAATATGTGATAATGAAATCCAATGTGGATGAGCTTAAAGATCTGCGTAAGCTTGCTTTCAAGCTAGGGGCTTCATTTATATTTCTGACAAATCTTTTGCCCTACACTGAGGATATGTCAGATGAGATCTTATATTCATTTTCTATCAGCCGTTCTCAGCCGGAGATTAGAACTGAACACAGACCTGAAATTTATCTGCCGCCAACTGATCTGCGGGAGGATATTATTCGTGATCTGGCTGCAGTCGGTGGAAAATCCAGCTCAATCAGCACAACTCAGGTACCTTTTAATCCTCACCGCGGTTATTGTAAATTTGTCGAAGATGGCTCAATTGCAGTTAACTGGCAGGGAGAGATCAGCCCCTGTATTGCCTTAATGCACAGCTATGATCTTTATATTAGAGAGCGGAAAAAGCATATTAATAAATATTCTCTCGGAAAAATATCAGAAAAGCCTCTCAGAGAAATCTGGAACAGTGAGGAGTTTAAGAATTTCCGCAAAAAAGTTAAGGACTTTCCTTTTTCAGACTGTACTCAGTGTTCTGGCTGTGAAATGTCTAAAGAAAATGAAGAAGATTGTCACGGCAATGACTTTCCGGTCTGTGGAGACTGTCTCTGGGCCAGAGGAGTTATCCAGTGCCCATAATAATGTGAAAATAATAATTAAATTTAATCCTTGAATTCCATAAATTACTTTATTATAATATGGTTGTAATGTATAAATTTTCTGAATTTATGCAAAAATCAAAAAGTAGTGTTGCAAAGTGGCACAAGAAAGTAGATATTTTATTCCTTCAGTCAACGTTTTAGGTAAGGACACTGTCAGTGAAATTGGAGAGCACATCAAAAGACAGAATAGTTCGAAACCACTGATCGTAACTGATGAGGTGCTGGTTAAGATTGGTATTGTTGACAAAGTCACAGAACATTTAGAAGCGGCAGGCATTGACTATGTTGTTTTTGATGGAGTTCAACCCAATCCTACAGTCTCAAATGTTGAAGCAGGTTTAAAACTTATTGATTCAGAAGATATTGATGTTATTGTGTCACTTGGTGGAGGAAGCTCTCATGACTGTGCTAAAGGAATTGCAACTGTAGCCACTAATGGTGGTAAAATTCAGGATTATGAAGGTTTAAATGAGCTGAATAAAGCCATTATGCCTTTAGTTGCGGTTAATACAACTGCTGGTACTGCCAGTGAAATGACTCGTTTCTGTATAATAACTGATGAAGACCGACATATAAAAATGGCAATAGTGGACTGGAGAGTAACTCCAAATGTTTCAATTAATGATCCTGTTTTAATGCTTAAAAAGCCACAATCATTAACTGCTAATACCGGTATGGATGCTTTAACCCATGCAGTTGAAGCATATGTTTCTACAATTGCTAATCCTCTAACTGATTCAGCAGCAGAAAAAGAATTTGAGCTTATTGGTGAGAATCTGCGCAAGGTTGTTGCTAATGGTTCTGATTATGAACTAAGAGAAAAAATGGCTTATGCTCAGTTTTTAGCAGGTATGGCTTTTAATAATGCTTCTTTAGGTTTAGTTCATGGAATGGCTCATCAGCTTGGTGGTTTTTATGATCTGCCACATGGTGTCTGCAATGCAATTTTACTTCCTCATGTAACAAACTTCAATAAACTTGCTAAACCAGAAAAAGTAGCAAAAATGGGTGAGCTTCTGGGTGCTAATACCTATGGGATGAACTTAATGGAAGCAGCTGATGAAGGAATTAAAGCAATAATTGATCTTGCATCAGATTTAGGTATTCCCGGAAGTTTAAAAGAGCTGGATGATGTTGATCCTAAAGATTTTGAAACTCTGGCTAAAAATGCTTTAGCAGATGCAAGCAGTGCAACTAACCCGAGACAGGCAAATGTTGAAGAAGTAATTGGAATCTTTGAAAGTGCCTATGAAGGTTTTTAATAATTAGAAAATAATTAAAATTTAAAAATAAAGAAGGAATAACTATAAATATATTGAATATTAATAATATACCTTCGAGTCTTTCTGCCTAAGGAATTTTCTATGGGAGTTAGACCGCCGGGTTGAGGAAGAAATGACTCAGCCTCCCGTGCTTGGAAAGAAGAGTAATCTGAAGGAGGTATAATTAAATGGGGAAAATTTATGAGTATCAGGTTTTAAGAGTAGATCTAACAAATGAAGAAATAACTAGAGAAACAATTTCAGGTGAAAATGTAAAAAAATATCTTGGTGGTAGAGGTTTAGCTTCAAAGATTTTATATGATGAAATTGATCCAAAAGTTGATCCCTTAAGTCCAGAAAATAAGCTGATTTATGCAACAGGACTTTTAACTGGAACAGCAGCTTCTACTGGCGGCCGTTATATGGTTGTTACTAAAGGGCCTCTCACAGGGACTATTGCCAGCAGTAATTCCGGTGGATTTTTTGGAGCAGAGTTAAGATTTAGTGGTAATGATATTATAATTTTTGAAGGTAAAGCAGACCGTCCGCTATATTTATCAATTAAAGGAGATGAAGTTGAATTAAAAGACGCTTCTCATGTCTGGGGTAAGGGCGCTTATGATACTACAGATATTTTAATTGAAGAATCTGGCAATGAGAAATCTAGAGTGAGCTGTATTGGACCTGCTGGTGAAAAGCTGGTTAAATTTGCTTCCATCATGAATGAGAAAGACCGTGCTGCAGGTAGAACTGGTGTTGGAGCTGTTATGGGCTCCAAAAATCTAAAAGCAGTTGTTGTTAAAGCAGATAAAAAACAGGTTGAATATTATAAAGATGAGATGATGGAAGTTGTAAAAAAACAGACTAAAATGCTCAAAGAAGACGGAGTTACCGGTGAAGGTTTACCTTCTCTCGGAACTAAAGTTCTTGATAATATCTGTAATTCAACTGGGGTTTATCCAACTAGAAACTTCCAGGAATCAACTTATGAAGATGTTGCAGAAGTATCCGGTGAAGCACTGGTGGAGAAAGGATATTTGCAGAGTAATAAAGGTTGTTATGGTTGTCCGATTCGCTGTGGTAGAGATACTAAATTACCCAATGGTCGTTCTGGTGAAGGCCCTGAATATGAAACAGGTTGGGCTTTTGGAGCTGACTGTGGTGTAAATGATTTAAATGCGATTGTAGAAGCAAATTATATTTGTAATGATCTTGGAATGGATACTATTTCTGCTGGTGCTACAATTGCCTGTGCCATGGAAATGTATGAAAAAGGTCATATAGACAAAGAAGAGCTGGAAAATGGTCCAGAACTTAAATTTGGATCTTCAGAATCAATAGTTTATTATACTCAGAAGATGGCTTTAAGAGAGGGTATTGGAGATGCAATGGCTGAAGGTTCATACCGTTTTGCTGATTCAAAAGGACATCCTGAATTTTCAATGAGTGTTAAGAAACAGGAATTACCTGCTTATGATCCCCGTGGACTACAGGGTCATGGATTAAGCTATGCTACTTCCAATCGTGGCGGTTGTCATGTTAGAGGATATATGGTTTCTCCAGAGGTGCTTGGTGTACCAGAAAAGCTTGATCCCCAGGAGTTAAAAGGTAAACCTGAATGGGTAATTATCTTTCAGGATTTAACTGCTGTAATTGACTCAATTGGTATGTGTCTCTTTACTTCCTTTGCCTTAGGACTTGATGATTACAGAGAAATAGTTAATGCTGGTACAAAATTTGACTATACATCTGAATCACTGCTTGAGGCTGGAGAAAGAATCTGGAACTTAGAGCGCATATTTAATTATGAAGCCGGTGTAACTCCAGATACTGATAAGCTGCCAGAGCGTTTCTTAAATGAGCCGATTGTTGATGGACCTTTAAAAGGAAAATCTTCAAAATATAAAGAGATTCTGCCCGAATATTATAAACTTCGTGGCTGGAAAGAAGACGGTTTTATTAGTGATCAGAAATTGCAGGATCTTAAAATCAAATAATAACTTAGTTAGAATTTAACTACTGACTGAGTTTAATTGAGTAATTTAAATCCACTCAGTTCTCTGCCGGGAGCTGGGTGGAATTTTAATATTGAAGGGTGATCAAAATGGCATTGATAGTTAAATTTTTTTCTTTGTTTAAAATTAACTTAAAAAGTTCTGGAATTGAATATGAATTGAAAGAGCAAATTACTATTTCCGAGTTGATTAAAAAACTGGATCAAGATTTTGACGGTTATTTTACTCAAAAATTACTGGAGTCAGATGGAAGTATCGCTCCTGGTTCAATTATTCTGGTCAACGGTCATAATGTTATCCATCTGGAAGCTCTTGAAACAGAAATTGATAATCAGGATACAGTCACTTTATTTCCACCATCTGCAGGAGGTTGATTATGAGAGATTATCTAAAAAGACAGGAGAAGTTATTTACTGAAAAACAGCAGAAGCGGCTGGAAGAATTAACGGGTATGATTGCCGGCACCGGGGGTCTGGGTACAAATCAGGCGCTGCAGCTGCAGCGGGTCGGAGTTAAAAAAATCTATCTTTATGATTATGATCAGGTTGAAATCACCAATCTTAACCGTCAGCTCTGTTACGGTAAAAAAGATATTGGGCGGCCTAAAGTTGAGGCTGCTGAGGAGTTTTTAAAGCAGTTTGACTTAGAGACTGAAATTATTACTAGAAATGAAAAAATATCATTAGATACTAAAGTTCCGCAAGATATAGATATTATCTTTGATGGTATGGATAATTTTGAGTCACGTTTTATTCTAGATCAGCTGGCCCTGGAAAATGAAATTCCTTTTATTCATGCTGGCATTGAAGAATTTTTTGCTCAAATCATGCTGGTGCTGCCTCAAAGTAGGCTGCGTTTAAAAGATGTTTTTGCTGGCTCAGCCAAGAAAAAAACTCCTGCTGTTTTTTCTCCAGCAGTAACAGTAACTGCCTCTATCCAGGTGCTGGAAGCTCTAAAATATTTACTTGGTTTTGATAATTATTTAAAAAATCAGCTGCTGCATATTGATTTATTAAGCAGTCAAATGGAAAAGATTGATTTAAAATAGAGGTGGAAAGATGCCCTTATTTGTATTTAACTGATTTAAAAATATATTCTTGCAAAAAATTGTAATTCTTATACTTGAGAAAACTTAATTTTTTTGTTAGCCTTAAGCGCAGGAGATGATAAAATATGCAGACAGAAATATATCATTTATTTCATAGCGGAACAGCAGTTCGAGTTAAAGATAAATTATTTATTTTTGATTATTTTAAAGATGAGCCACGAAAGGAAAAAGCAGTTGCAAGCTCTCTAGAAAAAGGAGTTATTAGAGAAGACAGTTTTAAAAATATAAATGAAGCTTATGTTTTTGTTTCTCACAGCCACCATGATCACTACAATCAGGTTATTTTTGAGTGGGAGAAATATTGTGACGAGATAAATTATATTTTAGCAGCTGAGGTAGAGCCAGCAGCAGAGCTAAAAAATAAAGCTAATCTTTATTTAATGGAAAAAGATGAAGAACTTAAGCTGGGAGATGTCGAGATTTCAAGTTATGGCAGCACAGACCAGGGAGTATCTTTTTTAGTTGAGCTTCAAGATTTAAGTATTTTCCATGCTGGAGATCTAAACTGGTGGAAGTGGAAAAAATTCAGTGCCAAAGTGCAGGCGAGAGAGGAGCGAGAATATAAAAGAGAAGTTGATAAATTAATTGGGAAACAGATTGATATTGCTTTTGTACCGGTTGATCCTCGTTTAGAAGAGCATTTTCATCTAGCAGGAGAATATTTTATTGAAGAAATTGTGCCTTCCCTTTTCGTTCCTATTCATTTTGCAGACAACTATGATATAACTAGATTCTTTAAAGAGAGATTTAATTCTGACCGGACTAGAGTTGCTGAAATTGCTGAACCGGGAGAAAAGATTCTATATACTAGAAAATAGAAATATTAATTTAAGCATTTAATTAAGCTAAATTTCAGAATTGTCCTTGACAAAGAATATTCAAAATATTATACTAGATGTAGATAAAGAAAAATGTAAAGGTTTACCCGGGCTTTTGATTCTGCAAAATGAAGTCAATTTCAACTTGTTTGTAGTAGAAAAAAGCCATTTTTTTAAAGTCAATGTAAACGTTTACCCGTTTTCATGACAGTGATTTGGAGGTAATAATTATGGGAGTTACAATTAAAGATGTAGCCAAAAAGGCTGGAGTTTCAATTGCTTCTGTCTCCAGGGTGATCAATGACAGCAAGCCAGTGGCTCCAGAAACAAAAGAAAAAATAATGAAAGTGATAGACGAAACAGGATATAAACCAAATGCCATGGCCAGAGGTTTAAAGAAAAATGAATCGGGCTTAATTGGCTTAATTACACCTGATATGGAAAATGGAACTTTTGCTGAATTAGTTAAGGGTATAGAAAGTGTAATCGAAAAAAATTCTATGAATTTAATAGTATCTAATTCAAAAGGTGAAATTGAGAGAGAATTAAAGGAATTACACATTTTTAAAGAACAGCAGTTAGATGGAATTATATTTTCAGGGGTTAAATTTACCAAAGAACATAAGGAATATTTTGATAGATATCAGGTGCCGACAGTTATAGTTTCACAGAAATTTCCAGGTTCTGGTTTGCCTTATGTTGATATAGATAATTTTAAGGCTGCTTATCAGGCAGTAAAATATTTAATTGAAAACAATCATTCCAAAATCGCACTTGTTCACGGACCTCTATATGATAAATCTGCAGGTGAAGAAAGATATAATGGTTACCTTGCAGCTTTAAAAGAGGCAGAGATTGCAATTAATGAGGGTTTTATAAAAGAAGGTAATTTTACTATTAAGAGTGGTTATCAGGCAATGGAAAAAATAATGGCTCAAAATGCAGAACTACCAACTGCAGTTTTTGCAGCTTCTGATAGGATGGCAATTGGGATTTTGGACTGCTGTTTAGATAATGGGCTTCAAGTCCCGGAGGATATTTCTATAATTGGTTTTGATGATATAGAACTTGCTACTGTTGTTAGACCTAAATTAACATCAGTCAGAGTTGACCACAGCAAAATGGGAGAAAAATCAGTTGAATTATTACTGGATAAAATAAAAAACAAAGGCAAAAATGAATGTTTTTATGAATCAGATTTTGAAATAATTGAAAGAGAAACGGTTAAAAAAATAGATTAGGGTGAGGACATGAACTCAGAAGTATTAAATTTAAATGGAAAATGGTTATTTAAAAAAGATCCTGAAGCTGAACTTGAAGCAGAGGGAATTCAATATCAAAAGTTAGTAGAAATTGAGTGGGAAGAAATTAAGGTTCCTGCTCACTGGCAGACTGAGGGTTTTGATTATCAGGGAACTGCCTGGTATTATAAAAAATTCAATATTGCTAATCTTGGCAAAAGCACTTTTTTAGAATTTGAAAAAGTTGATTATATAGCAGAAATCTGGCTCAATGGAGTCTACCTTGGTTATAATGAAGGAGATTTTAATTCATTTTCTTTTGAGGTAAGTGATTATCTGGAAAAGGAAAATCACCTCTTACTCAAAGTTAAAAGTGAAATTGACAGCAGGCCTGAGTTTAAAAAGATAATTAAGGGTGGAGTTTATCACTGGGACTGTCTGCCAATTAAACAGCAGGGTTTAACAGACTGCCCTGAAGTTCCATCTGCTGCTAATGACCGCTATCCCAATCCAATTGTCAATCCCGGCGGTATCTGGGGAGCTGTTAAATTAAAAAAATATAATCAGTTGAGTCTAAAAAAGAGTAGATATCCCTATTTCTTTGCTGAAGATAAAATTAAAGCAGAAAATGATTTAATCTTAAAGCCTGAAGTTGAAATAAGAAATTTAACAGGTGGAATTTTAAAGACTGAATTAGTTTTCATAATAACTCCTTTAAATTTTTCGGGGGAAAGCTATAATTTTAAAATCAATAAAATTCTTTCTCCCGGAATAAATAAATTAGATTTTAGTCTGGAGTTAAATAATATAAAAAGATGGTGGAGTAGAAATTTAGGAGATCCAAATTTATATCAGCTTCAGCTCAAAATTAATTCTGAGCAAAAGCTAATACTTGAGCAGAAAGATCAAATCGCCTTCAGGGAAGTTGAAATCAGAGAAGGATTCAGCCTTTATTTAAATGGAATAAGATTTTATGCTCGGGGTGTAAACTATCTTTCTTCACAGTTTTTATCAAAGAGCGATAAGAGTTTATATGATCAGGACTTTAAATTAATTCTCGAGGCAGAAATGAATATGATCAGAGTTTTTTCACATCTGGAAAATGAATATTTTTATCAGCGCTGTGATCAACTTGGAATTCTTATCTGGCAG
>Ga0306868_1001564_pt1 | contig 11940 bp, 11 predicted proteins | sample AntRauTorckE6832_FD_190411 | JGI IMG/M metagenome (GOLD analysis project Ga0306868, IMG submission 190411) | Saline lake microbial communities from Rauer Islands, Antarctica - Metagenome Torckler E6 #832 (v2) (version 2) | ecosystem: Environmental > Aquatic > Non-marine Saline and Alkaline >... | reverse complement strand
AGTATTTAGAATTATTTTATAAATTAATGAATTAAGTTTTTTACATCAAATATTTGTGATTCTAACTAAATAAATTTGTTGAAATCAGAGAAATGGGCCGACTTAAACCTGTATCACTGATTCAGGTTTTAGTCATGATTAAGGGAACTATTAAAGTTGTATTTTAATAGTTTTTTTATTACCAGCGTCTTCTTTATAAGCTCTAAAATACATTGTATCAGATTATTTAACTAAAAGAACCCAAACTATTAGACGGTTATAAAATCATCATTGATTAAGTATTTGAGCTGTATTTAATCATCTAACCATAACTATATTATTTTCCTTGACGCGATATCAATTTATTAATACACTAGATGTGATATCTTTCAATTGTCAAAGTTTAATATCTTATATTAAATACAGCAAACATTACACCAATAATAAAACCAAACAACAAATTCTAAAAGGAGATAATCATGGAAAAGTGCAAACAATGTACTAAAATATCCTATAGTTTAACCAATGGTCTTTGTAAAAAATGTTCAAGCATCACCAAATCCAAAATTAATAAATGTTCAAGATGCAATAAAATTACTGCCTACAATATTAACGGCTTATGTATCAAGTGCGCCACTAGGAATATGAGTGCGGAAGAAATTATTAAAAAAATTCATACGTCTTTAAAACTAAACGACCCTAGAAAAATAAGGGATCTTGTAAAAATTAATGAAAGAAAAATAATTGCCATTGCTGAAAAACTAGGACTCAAAGGATTTTATAAACATCGATGTAGTAAATGCGGTAAATACATCGAGGATATAGGTTTGTGCAATGACTGCAGTAAATTATACAATGTTTTAAAAAGTGCAAATCATGTGCAAAATTTAAGAAAAATATCTGGAAAAAGTGAGGAAACTCTTCATGTCAAAACAAAATAAATGTAAAGCATGTGGTAAAATAATAAATCCTATGAAGAATTTATGCTCTGACTGTATCAAGAAGAATGACGCAGTAAATTTTAAAAAATTTAGAGAATTCTTAACTGCAAATCCAGGGGCTGATATTAATACAATTGTTAAAAGAACAGGTTTAAATCAAAAAAAGGTCCTTGAGTATATAGAAAGAAAGAGCTTAGATATAAAAGTTTAAGCGGACTAGTGTAATAAAAAAGTTAGACATCATTTAGCAAGTAAATAACATTTTTCAATCTTTGGTGATTGTAAATTAGAAAGACAAATAAAAGTCAGCTACCTAGACAATGTGTATTACCACTTTCAAAGGGGGGGCAGCATGGAAAATGACGTCTTTGTTGGTGGTGACTTTAACTTATCAACAGATGATTATCATTTTGACTTAAAAAAAATGAATATTATAAATATCAGTGCCAGAAAACCACGTAGGCTTGCCCCGTGGAGCGTCAACTTAGAAGCATTTTTTTCTTTTCTAATTCTTTTAACATTTTTTTCGCTTCTTTAGTATCTTTGAAAGTAGGTCTATAGTATACAACAATCTCTTCACTACCATCTTTATTTTTTTTACTCTCTTTATTTAATAACTGAACTGATTCAACTATTCTCTTTTCAACTGGAATAACCTCTTTAGTTGGTAGCGGAATACCCTTTTCTTCTCGGAATCGGATTTCTTCTTCCTCACTAATTTCAAAGGATTTAATACCAGCATCCGCATTTGCAAAGGATACAACACCTATAGATAATAAAAGAGACATCACTAAAATCAAACTTATTATTTTTTTCAAAATATTCCTCCTAATATAAAACTAAAATCTAAATCAACAATAAAACTAAAATAACCTCCCTTCTCACGATATAATTAAAACGATACAAAATTAATGTATTTACTTACAAAAACACTGTAAAATAAAAATAAAGAAATAAAAATATATATTTGGATATTTTTGTTGATAATAGTAAATTTTATATTCTAAAAAATATATTTGGGAAAAAACTATACAGGATATTATAAGTTAAACCAAAGTTTTTAATTAGGAGGTAACATAACATATGAAAAATAAGTATAAATTAATACTTTTAGCTACCATTTTAATAACCATTATTATTTTTTTAAACCAAGCGGTTAGTCCACAAAATTATTTCAAAAGAACAATAGAAAAAATAACTGAAGAAGAAAAAGTGGATGAAATAAATGCACCAAATGATTTCATTAAATTGATTGAATCAGTATATACTTTTAGTGAGAATAACGGTTATAAAAAACCAGAATTCTATTTCTCCAGTACTGAAACTAAAGAAATTGAAGGTATAGATTATTATAGTATTGCATTTGTGGCAGTAAAAGCCAAGGGTGACGGAACAGCAATTGATTATAAACGCCTACATATCTTTGTGGAGATGAATAGAGACTTCTTTAATTGGTCAATAGTTGACTATAGAATATTAGAAAATAATTTTATTGATTAATAAATAAAATTAGATAGCATTGGAAATGACCTTAGAATATAAAAAAAGACCAGAAAAATTACATACCAGAAAGAGATATATTTAAAACCTACTTTGGCAAAACTGAATCAATTGATAACATTGGTCAAGAATTTGAGTTGATTAGCATCAAAGAAGACCTTAGTTTAGATTTTAGCCATGGTGTGGAGCATTATTATGGGCAATTGAAATATTATTAAGAAGAAAATATTAAATATATAAATTTCAAATGCAACGTTGTTAAATGGCACATACCGATTAGTGTCATTCTTTCCTTGGAAGCAGGTGTTGAGTGAAGATCTAGATACGTGTTTGACTTATAGAAGGAGGTTTGAGATTAAAAATCAAAAAAAGAATAAAATAATAGTATTGATATTTTTTGTTATGTTCGTAAGCTGGTTATTGGATACGGATAGATATATACATACATGGCAATATTAAGACTATTGACAAAGCAGATGGCATTAGTATTGTTACTGATTAAAAGATAATTTCATACGAATTTGATGAAAAACTAATTGATCTTCTGTCTTATGGTGAGATGATAGTAAAAGTAGATAATATTTATTTTCAGCTATTCAATCCGTACAGAAATGAATTAAAAAAAATTGATATAAGCATTAGATATAATAAAGGGGAATCTACTCTTGATGCTGCAGATATTTTCAAATCTAATAAAGATTATGGAGAATATATTATATACATGAATAATGTTTATTGGTCAACAAATTCAAAAACTATTGAGTTACTAGAGTTGATAGAATAAATTGGGAGTTAAACTATGTTGTTAAATAAACTTTACTCAGTAAAATGGTGTTTTTCCAATTGATTCAAAATGCAATTATTTGAAATCAATGTTTCGAGCATCACTCGGGGTTTTTAAAATTATAATAGATATTTTCATAAAGCGGATCCATAGTTCTATTTTCATCTTTACCGTTTTTAATGTCTGGATCTATAGAAACATCAAATGATTTTATTATGGCAGTGAAAGATATCTATTGCTGGTTATAAAAGTTTATGAAGTTGAAAATATAATGTGATGAGTACAAATATTATTTGGAGATAATTAAAAAGAATAACTTTATGGTAAATAAATTTACCAATTATTGATTAAAATTCTTATTTATGGTAAAATACAGATAAAGAAAGGGGTTGGTACTATGGATATAGCATCAATTATCGGTGAAAATATAAAAAGGCTAAAAAGTGAGAGAAAAATTTCTAACAGAAAATTAGCTGAAATAATTGGCGTTACCCATCCGACAATTGGAAATTATCTAGAAGGAAAGCAGATCATAGATAGTGAAAAACTATTAACAATTGCAAATTTTTTCGGAGTATCATTTGATTATTTTTTCAATAAAGAACACTTTGAAATAAATCTAATGTTTAGAGCAGATAAGCCGTCTGAACAGATGAATGATTTTGATATTAATCAATTAAAAATAAAGATTGAGAACTACTTAAAAGTGGTTGATTTAGAAGGCATAAATTTTATACCCCAAATCTATAATTTAAATATTAAAGGAAGTAAACTAACTAAAAAAGATGATAAAAACATTGAAAAAGTTGCTAATGAGATTAGAAGACTTTTTGGAATAGAAAATATGATTCCAGAGAATTATTATTCAGTTTTAGAAAATTTTGGTATTCATGTTATTTCTTCACCATTTAAGAATAGTAATTTCTTTGGAGCATCTTCTTATTCAGATAAATATGGGAGTTTTATATTAGTTAATTCTAATGATGATGTTCCAGAGGAGAGACAACTTTTTTCATTATTTCATGAGCTAGGGCATTTATTATTTAATAGAAATGAGTACAAAAGTCCAGAATTTAATCCATTGTACGCACATGGGCAAAGTGACCTTAACGAGAAAGTAGCTAATAAGTTTGCTGGGTATTTTTTATTACCGAGAGATTTGGTGGGGGATTATATTCAAACAAAGAAAGAAGAAATAGATATTTTTGAAATGAAGCAGTATTTTAAAGTTAGTATTCAAGCGCTTTATGTGGCTCTTAATAATTACTCTTTAATTTCTAAGGAAAAATACAAGGCGTTTTGGAAAAAGATCAACTACAATGGTTGGAAGAAAAAAGAACCAGCAGCTCTAGATAAAAAATCAATTGAATATAAAAATATTAGATTAATTGATTCAATAAAGAAATTATACCTAGAAGAAGAAATAAGTACTAATAGAATTAGTGAAGTTTTGGATATTGATATTTATGATACGCGTAAGTTAGTAAAAAAATGGAATGATTTAGATGATCAATATGAACATTTCTAAAGATTTCTCTGTTGTTGTAGACAATAATATTCTTATTGACTTATTTGAGTTAAATAGATTAGATATACTATTTGATATATTCGAAACCGTTGTTATTCCAAGAATAATATATGAAGATGAAATAATGGATAATGTAAAATCTAGATTAGATGATCACAACTTTATTTTAGCAGATATTGAAACTGAAACTGGTATGATGCTTTATGGTCAATTGAGTCAAAATATTAAGTATAAGAACTTATCTAAACAGGACAAGTTTGCAATTTCATTATCGAAAGAATATGAATATTATTGTAATAGCAACGATGGTTTGGTTAGAAAAGCTTGTGACGAATATAATGTCAATTATTTAGGTATATTAGGAATTTTTGAAGTTGCCTTTTCAAAGAAAATTATTGATTTTGAAGAGATTACAGAATTATGTGATAAACTTCTTGGTGATGATACCAGTTGTTATATAAGCAAAAAAATTGTTACAAAATTTCTATTGGCATTCAATGAAGTAAAAGATGTTTAGATAGAATAATAAATAAGAGTTTACTAAAGACAGCTTTCATATTGTTATGTTGACAATTCGAAGTTGGGTAATAAAAGACGAGTATTTAGATTACTCGTCTTTTTAATATCATAAACGCAAGAGTAAAATATATATTACGGTAGAAAAGTTTTCATAAAAGTGATATAATAGACATAATTAAAAACCTGAAAAATAAGAAAATAACTAGATTTGCTTAGTTATCTTTAAGGAGATGATTTGATGCAATTAAATAGTGATCAAAAACGAATTGTTGAAAGTCCTCCTGGAGGACATTCACTAATAAAAGGTGTTGCCGGTAGTGGTAAAACGACTATTGGTATTGCACGCTTAGATTTCTTAAAGAACCATTACTGTATGGGTGAAGATAGAATTCTCTTTGCTACATACAATAAGACTTTAATTAATTATTCAATAAAACTATTTGAATTACATAAATCAGATGAAATATCTTTATTATCTTTAGGATCTGATAAAAATGTAGAACTTAAAACTGTCGACAGCTTAATATTTAAATATTTCAAAAAATACTATAAGGATAAATACACCTTGGTTTCAAAAAAAGAACAGTATGCTTATCTATCAAAGGCTATGAGCCTTGTCAGTGATAAGTATGATACTGATATCTTATCAGATAATAATATGTCTTTTTTGCTTGAAGAGCTTGAATGGATTAAAGAATCAGGCTTTAGATTTCTTGATGAATACTTAAATGTTGATCGTTTAGGGAGAGGCTCTACTGTTGAAAGTGGTCCTAGTCGATTAAGAAAGAACTCCGATGATAGAAAAGCAATACATGAACTCTTAGTGATTTATGAAAAGCTTATGAAAAAAGATAAAAAAATTACTTTTTCTACCATGGGTATTCGAGTACAAGATTTATTTTTAAAAGATGTTTTAAGGAAAGATAGATACCAGCATATTATTATAGATGAAAGTCAAGACTTATCCAAAGTGCAGTTAAACATTATTTCTTTTTTATTTGATGATTCAAAAGAATATTCAACAATTATGTTCTTAGCTGACACAACTCAAAGTATATATATGAAAAGTTGGTTATCACCAGCAGGCAGGTCATTTAAAAGTATTGGTTTCGATATGTCTGGTAAGTCAAAAATCTTATCAAGAAATTATCGTACCACGAAAGAAATAGCTTATGCTGCTTATAGTTTAGTTGAAAGAGATGAAAACATTTTAAACAATGAAAACTATGTGAAACCAATTGCAATTGAGAAGAAGGGTAAGATGCCTTTATATATTAGATGTGAAGATCTTAGAGAACAATATAAGAAAATTGAACAATTAATCAATGATCATTTATCAAAGGGCGCTGAATTTTCTGATATCGCCATTGTTTCTAAAACATGGAAAAGTGTAGAGGATTTAAAAGACTATCTTAACAATCACGATATACCAGCGATTAAAGTCTCAAAGCAGTATGACAAACTTAATAAAGATGGTGTCCATTTATTATCCATGCACTCAATAAAAGGTTTGGAATATGAGATCGTATTTGCTATCAATCTTAATAAAGGTGTCATACCTTATAAATCATTAGATGATGATTTAATCTCTAGAGAACGAAAGCTATTATATGTAGCCATGACGAGAGCAAAGACAGAACTCTATTTATTAAGCTCTGATGAACCGTCACCATTTATTAAAGAAATTAATACAAAATACTTAAGAAGCATTGAAGAAGAAAATACAATTAACTACTATAAAGTACCAATTGAAAACTATCGTTTTACAAAAGAATTAATGGACCAATTTTCAGTTGAAGAGAGTGTGCGTCAATGGTTTATTGATCTACTCATAAAAAAACAAAACTTTAATACAGATCAAATATCAATAGAGTTCCCAGTACAGCTTTTTTCTAAAAAAGGTTATGTAGATATTGCTGTTACCATTAACAATAAGCCTTATATATTTGTAGAAATAAAGCCTTATGCAGATGACTTGAATGATGCTATTGATCAGTTAAAATCATATTTAAAAGTCAGTCAGCTGGTTAAATATGGTATTGTTAGCAATGGGAAACAGACACGCATCTTTGAAAAGACAGGTTATTCAATTGATGAGATTTTTACTTTACCAAATTATCATCAAGTCAAAGGTGATTACTATAATGCTTATAAGTACCTGGATTTAATTAACCAAAAGAACTATGAAGTAAAACAGCATATTGAAGACAAAGAGATGATCTTATTAAAAGATTTAGATGAGGAATCATTACTTGAAACAGATGGATCAATTGAACTTGTATCTTATGGTGAAGTAGCAGCAGGACAATTAGAACCAGTCTTTAATGACAAGAGTATCATCACAAAGTTTCCCGAACGACTTCTAAAGAATCAAGAAGAATACTTCTTACTAGAAGTTAATGGTGAAAGTATGAAAGATGTTGGTATTGATCCAGGCAATTATGTAGTCGTAAAAAAACAAAATTATGCAAACAATAGAGATATTGTTGTTGCTGTAGTAGATAATACATCAACGCTTAAAAGGTATTCAGCAATGAATGATAAGATTCTATTAATACCAGAGAACTCTTCCTATGAACCAATTATGGTTGAAGAGGATGACTTGTATATTAATGGTGTGGTTGTTGGGGTGTTGAAGAGAGATTAGAAAATTTTATTTAAATGTCTTTCTTAAGAATAAGCAATAAATCTTTTTCACTATTCACTTTTAACCGGAAAAGGTATATGATTAATAATAGTAAGTATAATAAAAAATATAAAGTAAAGGTGAATAAAATGATTAAATATTACTGCGAAGCATGTGATTCATATATATCAGATATTTATAGATCAAGAGACTTAAATTCAAATAAATGTAACGTATGCATGGATAAATTAAAACAATTAGAAAAAAAATTTGAAGCTGGGAATTTATCTCAGAAAGAATACTCTAATAAAACCAGAGAAATAAATGAAAGTCAACTAAAAATGGAGAAAACAATATTTTGGTGTGAGCATTGTAACATACCGCTGTTTGATGAAGAATGTTCAGTTTGCGGCAATTCAGGAAAGGTATTATCAACAGATATACGGCCTGTATTTCCTGAGGAGCAATTATTACTAGATGTATTATCAGATAGTAAATATAATATTTTAAAACAATCCGTTTGGTACACTGGTGGCAATCAGTTTGTTGTTAATGGGGAAACCTTACCAGTAACAAAAAAAGATTTGCAAACTAAATCTGCAGAAGAAGTTGTAAAAAAATTAGATGAGAGAGAGAATGAAATAACATACGAAGCTTTTAATAATTATATTAAGAAGTTTGTTGAAGCAAATCAAAGTAGAATGTATCAAATAGAAACAGAATCAATGAATTATATTAAGAGAGTATCTAACAACTATAAAGATGACGAAATGTTTATTTCTTTTAGTGGTGGAAAAGATTCTACTGTAACTTTTGATATCGTTAATCGAACGCTAAGTGATAGAAATGTTTTAGCTATATTTGGAAATACAACATTAGAGTTTAAATATACTTATGATTATATTGCAAATTTTAAGGAAAACAATCCAAAAACATTACTCCTTGAAGCTAAAAATAAAGAAGATGATTTTTATGAAATTGTAGATACAATTGGGCCACCATCACAAGTCATGAGTTGGTGTTGTACTTTTTTTAAAACTGGACCAATTTCTGATAGAATTGATAGATTATTTAAAAAGAAAAATAAAATACTGTCTTTTCAAGGTATACGAAGACCGGAATCTGTTTCAAGATCGAAATATGATAGAGATACTGATAGTCCTAAAATAGCTAAACAAAAAGTATCTGCTCCAATAATTGATTGGTTAGACTTTGATGTTTGGTTGTATTTGCTGACTCGAAATGTCGATTTTAATAATGCTTATAGATTAGGTTACTCTAGAGTTGGCTGTTGGTGTTGTCCAAATAATACAGGATGGGATATGTTTCTATCGGAAATTTATATGAGTGAATCAAGTTCAAAGTTTAATAATATGCTTTATGATTTTGCTATAAAAACAAATAAAAGTGAACCAGAAAAGTACGTTAAAGATGGCTCATGGAAAGCTAGACAAGGCGGTAACGGACTAGAAATTAGTGAGAATACTGTTGTTGATTTTAAACCATGTGTTGATCAAGCCGATACTATTAGTTATGAGTTAAAAAGACCTATAAGTGATGACTTATATGAGTTATTTATACCATTTGGAAAAATAAATAAAAATTTAGGAAATAAATATAAAGGTGAAGTATATGTACTTGATAAAAATGATGTACCAATAATGAAATTGCAAGGAAGAATAGGGACAAAAATATTAAAAATCACTGTATATAATTTTAATTTTGGAGGAATTGCTGATAAAGTTAGAAACATGCGTGATGCTAAAAGTAAAATTTCTTGTCAAATTGCTAAATATCAGATTTGTGTATCTTGTGGTGGCTGCGAAAGTACATGTAAATACAATGCAATTACTATTAAGAAAGAGAAAAAAAGTGAAAATAAAAGATATATTGAGAGAATAAATTATAGTATTGATAGCAAAAAATGTGTAAGATGTGGCGATTGTATAGATCATTACCAAGGTGGCTGCTATATGAAAAAAGTATTACGAATAAAAAAGGGTGAATAATGTGCAAATGAATATAGATAAATTTAAATTAAAAGGACATAGGAGTTTTTATTTGCGTGATGGATGGATTAATAAAGCGTTAATGAATGTAACAGCCTTTCATGCAGAAAATCCTGTTGATGAGTTAGGCGTTGGTTCAGCTATGGTTTATTCTATTAGATATTATCTAAGAACCATGGGATTAATCGATGTAAAAAAAGTAAAAAGAAAGAACCATTATTTTTTAACAGATGATCTTGGACAAATTATTTTTAGAAAAGATAAATATTTGGAAGATAATTTCACACTTTGGCTTTTACATTACTTATTTGTTAAAAATATTGAAAAAGCAACATCATTTAGTATATTTTTTAATGAATTTAATTATGAAAGTTTCACAAAGTCTGAGTTAGAGAGCTTTATATACAATTACTTGAAGAAGAGTAATTTATCTAAAAATATTTCAAAACGGTCAATAAAGAGTGATGTTAATGTAATTATTAAGAACTATAATAAAAAAGAGTTAAACTCTAATAAGACACCTGAAGAAAATCTTATATCACCATTTACAGAGATCGGTTTAGTTGATGAAAAGAAATCAAATAACGAAGATACGTATATAAAATCTAAACCAGATATTAGAGTATTAAATGAGTATATAATATATTATGTAATTCTTGATCAAATTGGTGATAAGAGTTCAATTAGTATTGATAGACTAGAAACCAATACAAATAATATTTACAAAATTTTTAATTTAGATACGCACTTGTTGTATCATTATTTAGATAAGTTAGAAGAAAAGGGTCTTATTGAAATAAATAGAACCGCTGGTTTAAATCAAGTTTATGTTAATAAAATTGAAAAGCAAGAGGTTCTAGAACAATACTACGATAGAGGGGAAGTAAGTTTCAATGAATAAATATATCAAAACGAATAAGAACTTTAAAAATTCGATTAACCTACAATATGATATAAATAATTATAGAAAAATGAATGATTATATAATCACAGATTACGGAATAAATATGATCGAACAACTTATTGATAATGTACTTGGTATTACTAAAAATAATGCAAATATTTTAGTAGGGCCTTATGGTAAAGGTAAATCACATATGATGTTATTATTATTAGGGTTATTAAGACAAAAAGGATTTTCTAATTTGGAAGAAATTGCAAATAAATTACTTACTAATGAGAGTATAAGTAGTGAAAAACTTTCTAAAATAGAAGACAAAAGCTACTTGCCTATTATACTTACAAGTGGTTATGAAAGTTTTAGCAGAACACTTTTAATGGCTATTAATAAGTCATTAAGTGAAAATAGTTTATCAGATTTGAAACCTAAGAATTTTTATACAGAAGCTGTAGATGTTCTTGAAAAATGGAATCAGAATAAGAAAGCCAGTGATAAATTAGCAGATTACTTGAATGCTAAAGGCTTGAGTATTAATGAAATCAGAAAAAAACTATTAGATTTTGATGAAGAAGCTTTTAGAATCTTTAAGGAATTATATTCTGAAATGACTTTTGGAACTGAGTTTAATCCTATCATTAATACAAATATTGTAAAAACAATTGAGTATTTGAACAGAGAATTAAATGATAAGACTACATTTGATGGAATATACATTGTTTTTGATGAGTTTAGCAAATTTTTAGAAGGAAGTGTTGAAAAAAATGTTTCTTCAGAATTGAATATCATTCAAGAACTTGCTGAATTAGCAAATACTAGTGATGGAGAAATAATATTTACATGTATTACTCATAAAACAATTAATGAATATGTGTATTTATTGCCTAAAGCTCAGATTAATTCATGGAAAGCAATTGAAGGACGTTTTAAAGAGTATTATTTCACTTCTTCTTCAAAAAGTAATTATGAGTTAATTTCTAATACTATTATAAAACAAGATGAATATAAAAATAAATTTAAAGAAAGTCTCAAACTAAGCCAATCAATTTATGATTACACATCAGAAAGAAAAATGTTTGATGGAACAGCTAAAATGAAAGAACTCTTAGCCCACGAATGTTTTCCTTTAAATCCAATAACTTCATTTGCTTTAATT
>Ga0306868_1001552_pt1 | contig 11993 bp, 12 predicted proteins | sample AntRauTorckE6832_FD_190411 | JGI IMG/M metagenome (GOLD analysis project Ga0306868, IMG submission 190411) | Saline lake microbial communities from Rauer Islands, Antarctica - Metagenome Torckler E6 #832 (v2) (version 2) | ecosystem: Environmental > Aquatic > Non-marine Saline and Alkaline >... | reverse complement strand
AAAATGCCTTTGCCTTCCTATACCTTCATCCATCGCGAGGCCCGTTTATCAGCAGAAGATAAAAACAACCTTGTTGATTACTTGAAAACATTAAAGGAATGAGAATGTTGTAAAAAACTTTTTCTTAACAAATGAACCATGGAAATCAATATTAAAAATATGGTTTGCAACCGGTGTATTATGGTGGTATCACAAATTTTTGAAAAAGCCGGGATAAAAACTGAAAACATACGGTTGGGCAAGGTTAAAACCACTGAAGAGGTCGGTCCCGACAAACTCGAACTAGTGAACAAAAGCCTGAAGAGTATGGGGTTCGAAATCATCAACGATTCAAAGGGCAGGTTAATTGAAACAATTAAAAACATCACCATTGATTATGTGTACCACCATTCAGGGGAGAATAGAATGAATTTTTCGGATTATCTTATCGGCAAACTCAATCTGGATTATCCCTACCTGAGTTCGCTTTTTGCCTCGGTAGAAGGTACCACCATCGAAAAATACATGATTAACCTGAAAATAGAACGGGTAAAAGAATTATTGGTTTACGATGAAAAAACATTGAGCGAGATTGCTTATGAAATGGGGTACAGCAGCGTGGCCCACTTGTCGGGACAGTTCAAAAAAGTTACAGGGTTTACGCCATCTTATTTTAAAAACCTCAGGGAACAAAATCGTAAATCAATCCATGATGTTTAAATATCAATAAATCATGTAAATCATTTCAGGAATTATGTAATAACTTAAAAACTTGGTGGTTGTATCTTTGAAATAGATTAAATATTTAAAATTTAAAGAGATGAAAACACTTAGAAAAGTGACTGAATACATCTGCCCCATGCACTGCGAAGGGGAAAAAACATATGGCAAATCAGGCGACTGCCCGGTGTGCAACATGCACCTGGTGCCGGTGGATGAATTGCATGCAAAAGCCGAAAAGCATAGTTATGAGCATCATCAGGACACTCCACCTATCGTTTCGAAAGCTCCCGGCAAATATTATTGCCCCATGCATTGCGAAGGTGACAAAGCCTACGACCAACCGGGAGATTGCCCCGTATGCGGGATGCACCTGAAAAAGGAAGAAGCAAGGACGTTTGCCCGTCAGACAACCGATAAAACAATATACACCTGCCCAATGCACCCCGAAATCAGACAGGATCACCCGGGAAGTTGTCCCAAATGCGGGATGGACCTTGTACCGGAAAAAGGGGGAGAGGCCAGCGAAGAAGAAAAGGCTTACAAAAAAATGGCGAAGAGATTCTGGATTGCCCTTGCACTAAGTTTCCCGGTTTTGGTGATTGCCATGTCGGAATATCTCAGTTTTCTTAACCTTGAAAATGTTGCATCAAAAAAAGTATGGGGGTGGGTTGAATTCGCTTTGGCAACACCAGTTGTTTTTTACAGCAGTTGGGCTTTTTTCAAACGTGGTTGGAGTTCCATCGTCCGCTGGATGCCCAATATGTGGACACTCATCTCCATTGGGGTTGGTGCGGCCTATCTGTTCAGTGTTTTTGCACTTTTGGTTCCGTCCGCTTTTCCATCTCAGTTTCAGGATGCCAGTGGCAATGTCCATCTTTATTTTGAAGCGGCCGCTGTTATCCTGACCCTGGTTTTGCTTGGCCAGGTGCTGGAACTGCGCGCCCATAGCAAAACCAACTCGGCAATAAAAGCCTTGTTGGGTTTAGTCCCTCCCGTAGCACGGGTTGTCCGAAACGGTGAGGAAAAGGAAATCCCGTTGGAAGAGGTAAAAGCCGGAGATTTTCTAAAAGTTAAACCCGGTGAAAAAATTCCTGTTGACGGCGCGGTGGTTAATGGCGAAGCAGTTATTGATGAGAGCATGATAACCGGTGAGCCCATTGCTGTTGAAAAATCAAAAAATGACAAGGTAACAGGTGGAACGATTAACGGGAAAACGGCTTTTGAAATGAAAGCCGAAAAAGTAGGTAGCGATACACTGCTGGCACAAATCATTGAAATGGTGAATAAGGCCAGCCGCTCACGTGCACCCATACAGAAACTGGCAGACACCGTGGCAAAATATTTTGTTCAGATCGTAATCTCCGTTGCCATCATCACATTTATAGTTTGGGCAATTTGGGGTCCGGAGCCGGCTTATGTCTATGCTTTTGTAAATGCAGTGGCTGTTTTAATAATAGCTTGCCCATGTGCTTTAGGTTTGGCAACACCTATGTCCATCATGGTAGGTTCGGGACGGATGGCCAGTGCAGGGGTACTGGTAAAAGATGCCCGTGCCATCGAGGAAATGAACAAAGTAGATATGCTCATCATTGATAAAACAGGTACCATCACCGAAGGAAAGCCAAGCTTGAAAGAATTTAAATCATTTGGGAATCTTAGTGATAATGAAATTCTTCAACTGGCAGCCTCGGTTGATGCCAATAGCGAACATCCGCTGGCCGATGCTATTGTGGCTGGTGCAAAAGTCAATAATTTGGAGTTATTGAAACTTGATAAATTTGAATCGGTAACCGGAAAAGGTGTACAAGCCATTTATAACGATGAAAAAATTGGGTTGGGAAATCATCGGCTGCTTGAAGACTTTAAGGTGGCCCCCGACGATAAAAACAAGAAAATCGTTGAAGAGTGGCAGTCCGCCGGACAAACAGTAATGTACCTGATTCTTAAAAATAAGGTGGAAGGTATTGTAAGTGTAGCTGATAAAATCAAAGAAACTTCAGCCAATGCCATCAAAGAATTGCAGAGTAAGGGGATAAAAGTACACATGCTTACCGGCGATAATAAGTTAACTGCTAAAGCAGTTGCTGATGAGTTAGGACTGGATGGTTTTCAACCGGAATGTTTGCCCGAGGATAAATACAATAAGGTAAAAGAATTACAGGAACAAGGACATATCGTAGCCATGGCCGGTGACGGGATAAACGATGCACCAGCGCTGGAACAGGCCAATGTGGGCATTGCAATGGGAACAGGTACTGATATTGCCATGCAAAGTGCTGAAATAACATTGGTGAAAGGCGACCTGAACGGTATTGTCCGGGCCCGGGAGTTGAGCCACAAAGTCATGCGGAATATTAAGCAGAACTTATTCTTTGCATTTGTTTATAATGCGTTGGGTGTTCCGGTTGCCGCAGGTATATTATTTCCATTTTTTGGAATTTTATTGAGCCCCATAATTGCAGCTGCTGCTATGAGTTTCAGTTCTGTTTCGGTAATTACAAATGCGTTACGACTGAGGAAAATGTAACCCGGAAATTATGTAACTCTTATCTAAAATTATATAACAGATCACGTAACCCGAAGCAGTACCTTTGATAAGTATTGAATTATTAATCTTTAAAACTCACAGGCCATGATTATTCAAACACTTATCGCATCCATATTGCTTGTAGCCATTGTAATGGTGGCATTGGGCATTAAGATGTTGTTCGACCCAAATGCCGAATTTACGGCCCACGCCTGCTCTACCGAAAATGGAAGTCTGGATAAAAATGGGGCTTGTGCTTTATGCCAGGTAAAAGAATTAGCCGATTGCTCCGGGGATCAACTAAAATTGAAATAGAATTACCTACAACAACTTATGTGAAGCGAGTCCTCGCAAGACAATAAGATGTAGTTGTTTTGAACTGTTCCAAATAAAGAATATAATTGAACATTTCACAACGTGATTTGTATATTATTATATGCTATGTTCTTAAGTAAACAGCTTGTTACAAGTCACGAAGAGCAGACAGAGCATCACCAGGGCTAAGCAAAATAAGGAGCCATGCAAAGAAAAAAATTCATTAAATTATCGGGCTTGGGTATTCTCACTACAGCTCTTTCCCCCACGCTCACATTTTGTAATCTCAAGCCTCAAAAAAGGGGTGTGCAAGGTGCAGGCAGGGTGAACCCGGACTTTAATCCCGATATGGAGGTCCGGCTTACATCTGCTCCCGCCGATATCCAACTCTTTACGGGAGCGAAGACCCAGGTATTTACCTACCATCCTGCATTGTTGAAGGGTGATGATTTCAGCCTGCAAACTCTCCAAAACAGCTATCTGGGGCCCATTATTAAAGTTAAACAGGGCCAGAAGGTGCGGGTTTACTATAAAAACCAGTTGTCTGATGTAAGCATCATTCACTGGCACGGCCTGCACCTTCCCCAGGAGATGGACGGCCACCCTATGTACGTAATCGACAACGGAGAGGAATACGTGTATGAATTTCAGGTGAACAACCGCCCGGGAACCTATTGGTTTCATCCCCACCCGCATGGTATCACAGGGCCACAGGTCTATGGCGGATTGGCCGGACTGTTCATCGTGGAAGATAATGAAAGAGGTCTTCCATCAGGCGAGCAAGATGTTCCACTGGTTATTCAGGACCGAACCTTCAACACGGATAATCAACTGGTCTATCTGCAAAACAACCGGATGGCCCCGATGACCGGATTCCTGGGCAATCAAATCCTGATCAACGGTCGGCCCGACAATTCAATGGAAGTTACCAGAGGTACCTACCGATTCAGGGTTTTAAACGGCTCCAACTCCAGGATATACAAGCTGGCCTGGAGTGATGGTGAAGAGGTAACGGTAATTGGCACCGATGGTGGTCTGCTTTCCAGGCCAATACACAAATCCTATCTCATGCTGGCCCCGGGTGAGCGGGCAGAGATTTGGCGCGACTTCTCAGAACAAAACAGCGGCGATGAAATTTCGTTGATCAGCCTCTCCTTCAACAGTGGAACTGCCATGGGCATGATGGGTGGCCGCGGAATGGGTGGTGGCATGATGGGTGGCATGGGGCAATCGGCCTCGGTTACAGAAAATGGCGACCCTTTTACATTAGTTGCCTTTAAGTTATTGGACCGTGAAGGCGAAAAACAACCTTTGCCCGAAAGCTTCTCACCAGTTGACACAATAGATGTGGACCAAGCTGTTAACAGAGATGCACCCCGGCAGTTTAATTTTCACTTTCAGCGCATGCAGTGGCTCATCAACGGTCAAACTTTCGAAATGTACGAGGTAGCCGATTGGGAAAAAGTTAAGCTTAACACCACCGAAATATGGGAATTTATCAATGGCGGCAGTAGTGGAGGCATGATGGGCAACATGATGAGTATGCCACACCCGGTACACGTGCATGGACTGCAGTTTCAGATTTTAGAGCGTGATGTTTCAGATGTTCCCCGAAGCGTGTGGCAAACAATGGGCGATGGCTTTGTTAATGAAGGCTGGCAGGACACCTTTCTGTTGCTGCCAGGCATGAAGGTAAAAGTGGCCCTCCGATTTAAAGACCACACCGGTAAGTTTATTTATCACTGCCATAACCTCGAACACGAGGATATGGGCATGATGCGCAATTATGAAGTAATAAATGAGTAAAACCCAAAAGCGGTACAACCGCATCGCAGGTCTCTACGATATCCTTGAAGCGCCCATGGAACACATGTTTTCCAAGTGGCGAAAAGAGTTGCTGAAAGATGCCAGGGGCAAAACTCTGGAGGTGGGTATCGGTACCGGCAAAAATATTTCACACTACCCCGATGGTGTTGAATTAACGGGTATTGATTTCAGCGAAAAAATGATGGAGAGAGCACGAAAAAGAGCCAATAACCATCCACGGGTGAAGTTGCTATTAATGGATGCCCAAAATATGAGTTTTGAGGACAACTCGTTTGATACCGTTGTTACATCTTGTGTATTTTGCTCTGTGCCCGACCCGTTGCAGAGTCTTAAAGAGATAAAACGCGTATGCAAAACCGGCGGAAAAATATTGATGCTGGAACACGTACGTAGTGACAAAAAAGCGGTTGGTAAAATAATGGATTTTTTTAACCCGATTCCTCTTAATATTTATGGGGCCAACATCAACCGTAGAACTTATGAAAATCTATTGAAAGCCGGGTTTAAACCCGAAAATATCAGAGTCGAAAATGTTTGGTACGATATCATGAAATTGATAAGAATTACAAACAGTTAATAGGACTTAATTTAGAATTAAATTATTAACCACACACTAAAAAGCAACAGTTATGAAAGCAAGAATGACAATGAGAGTTTGGGCTTTTAGCCTTACAGCCCTATTGGTAATAGTATTTGCAGGTTGCTCAGGCAATATCAGCAGCAATACAAACATCGATTTACCGAACAATCAGCAACAAAAAGAAGAGGCTTTTCAGCAGATTATCAACAACGAAAAACTCTTTAATGAATTCATGAACCAGACTATGGACAATACCAGCTCCATGCACTGGATGATGGAGAACCGGCAGTTTATGAACAACATGTTCACGGATGAAAACCTGGACTACATTATGGAACACAACACCGGAGTGGATAACCACATGATGAATAACATGATGAACAGGATTAACAGGGATACAACCACTGCCAGAAAATGGAACAATATGATGAGTGGGCGTAATCCCATGAATCAGTAACTATGAGCATACCCAAACATGGGCGTGCCAATTGTTTAAAATTCAATTATTTATAAACTTAAAATCTTTGAGGATTTATTATGAAAAAGACAACTTTAATTGTAACAACCTTTTTGCTTGTTGCAGGATTAACAGTCAATGGCCAAACAGAACATGAACATGGTCAACAATCAAAAGAGCAACAAAGCACAATGATGCAACCCGGCATGATGGGCCAATACGGAATGGGAATGATGCAGGGCGAAATGTGTCCCATGTGCGGACAGATGATGCAACAGCAGCCCATGCAAAAGTACATGATGATGGTAAACCGGTTGCCTCGCATGCAACAGCAACTATCACTCAGCCAGGAGCAAACGGATAAGCTCATCGATCTGCAGGCTGATTTTCAAAAACAGCAAGCCAGACACCAGGCATCCATGACCGGCAATCATCAAAAATTGCAATCCATGCTCGACAATATGGCTTCTGCCTCTGAAATTAAGCAGCAAATGCAACTGTGCGCAAATTCACGTATCGATATGGGAGTTGCAGCTTATGAAACTGCCGGTAAAATGAAAACCGTTTTAACTGCCAACCAAAAAGAGCAGTTAAAAAACATGATGATGCAACAAGGCAGCATGATGAATCAAGGCCAGGGCGGTTTGATGCAAGGTGGAATGATGCAAAACAAAAAGAATCAATAACTAAATCCTTTAGTCATTGGATGACTTATTCACCAAAAGTGCACTAAATGAGTTGCGCCGAAAATAGTCATCCGATGACTCTTATTAAAAATAAAGTAACTATTCAGGTGCTAATTTAGCAATAGTGTGAAAAGCGGACAAAACATTTTGGCTATTTTTAATGCACGTATCGGTAATGGATCGGATAATAGCATATATTTCAGCCCCTCGTTGGGTTTTAAATTGCCCGGACACTTTTTGTTTGACTTTAATATTTCGAATTGCTCTCTCGGAGGCATTGTTATCTGGAGGTACTTCGGGATAATAAAGAAAAGTAAAGATGTAATCTTTATACTTGTTCATTCGTTTATGGAACGCACGCACCTCCTTCATGCGTTCGGGTATTTCGGCTTTCAACAAGTCCAATAGCCTGCGTTTAATTTCTGTTCTTTGATGTATTGGGTAGTAATATTGGGGTGGAGATAAATTACTTTTCAGCTTTATGGCATCGTGCAATAATTTTTTGAACAAGGTTGCCCAGTGTGATTGGTATCGTTCTTCAAAAAACTTAAGTTCCCTTAAGAGGTGGGACGTGCATAGTTGATGGCTTATTGCTTTTGTTTCAAAATGGCTCCTCCAGCAATCATGTACCAAAACGGCATCTTTAAAACCTTCTTCAAAATTGGTATTAATCGTTTTTGTCCCCCGGTTTGATGAAAAGGTTATAAATGTTGCCCCTTTACTTTGCCAGGTCCAGAACCAGCCTTTTTTCCCGTTTAATTTGGCACCTGTTTCATCTGAGCCAACAACGTTACTGTCTTGGACTTCTTTGGCTATGAGTTGCCAGGCTGGCAAAGCTTTTTGGGCAAAGCGTTCAAGGATATCACAGATGGCCCCTTGGCTAATGGGTAGATTACAAACATCACTAAAATACTCGCTCATCCTCTCGAAAGGAATATATTGGCGTGTATGTAAATAAGCAATGTTGGCCCCTATAGTTGGCCCATAGCTGATAGGTGCATTTATTCCTGATAGAAAAGAGGATTCAGTAACGTGGCCACAATTGCAAGTTCTACGAAACGCCCTGTGCTCGGTATACTGAGGTATTATCGGAGGAATATCAACCACCTGGCGGCTTTTGACAAGCTCTGTTTTTGCATGGGAGAGATCATTACCGCAATGATTGCAATATGTTGGTTTGTGCTCAACAATATGGTCTGGATGATCGGTCATTTTAAGGGTATTGCCTTGATGACCAGTCTGCCCTCCTGGTTTTTTGCCGGACGGATCGCGTAAGCTTTTTGTTTTTAGCGGTCTGTTCTCATCCTTTGAAGGGGGCACCGAACTATTGCGACTGTTTTTAGGGTGCTTTAAACGCTCTATCTCTTCAAGTAATACTTGAACAAGGGCTTTAAGTGAGGCGACCTCTACTTCAAGTTCTAATATCCGTTTTTTATCGTTTGTCAACTTCTTTGTTTTTATGCAAATGAAATCAACATTCTTGAATTACAATGATTTATAGCCTTAAAGTTGTCAATCAGTACCTAACAACTGTTAGTAAAGTGACGGATTTTCAGAAAACGAAAAAAATTTGTACCCTGAATTGTTAATAACTGCCCAATTTTTTAATATTGAATTTAAATCAGGTTAGGAACCTGAATAGTTATTGCGCCGTGCAAGTTCGTGAGGTGGGGATTTAAAGGCGAACATAAATAAACAATTATTGAAACACCTCTTAGTTTTCCTACAGGTAACCAATCCTGTCCGGTAAGGGTTAGCCACCCACCGGAAACGAGTCTTGCGTAGTTATCAGAGATGATGGCACGAAGCGTAGACAGTGACTGTTGAAGGTATGCTATTGAGCCTCGAAAGCAGTTTAAATACTAGGGTTTTAAGTATTAACTAGCTTGGAACAACACCGAAACACCGCAAAAGGCAAGGTGCAGAGGCCTAGTCGGGGTCGGAGAACATATCAGAGGCAGATTAGGGAAGCACGGAAACACGGGAGAGCCTAACGTCTCCACACGAGAAAACGCAGATTAGTCGGTCTACTGCGGGACCAAAGGACCGGATTACTCAGGAAACTTGTTGCTCCTGTAGTGATGGTAAGAACAAGCAGCAGGCGTAGTGGTATCTGTACCGAGGGAAACCGAAGGGAAAGAGAAGGACGAAGGCAGTCTTAGCATTCTCATAGTACTGATTGAAAATCGGAAAATCTGTACCGCAGAAAGCCGGTGAGTAGGGAAGGGGAATGCCGGTAGTTAGAACTGTAACTGAGAAACATTAATGAACCAGAGGCATGAAGAAAATGTCAACAGTTAAGTTGCAGATAGCTGAACGAGCAAGGAAGTTCAAAGGAGAAGCCTTGTATAACCTTCACCATTTCATAGATGCACCTTTATTGCAGGAGAGCTATGAACAGCTCAACAAGAAGAGTGCAGAGGGTATTGATGGGAAGTCATGGCTACAGTACGGATTAGAATTTACAGAAAGGCGGACAAGCCTTTTGGCAGAGTTCAAATCCGGCAGATATAGAGCCCCAGCGTTACGGCGGGTCTATATACCGAAAGATAAGCATAGCCAAAGACCAATCGATATTGCTACTACGGAAGATAAGGTTCTACAAAAAGGTGTGCTTAGTGCTATAGAGCCGATTTTTGAGGAAGATTTCAAACCTTTCTCATATGGCTTTAGACCAGGACGTTCACAACACCAGGCGATTGATTACATGTTCAAAAAGGTTAGTTTCGAAAAGATGCATTATATTATAGATGCGGACATTCAAAACTATTTCGGGAGTATCAATCATGGTAATCTCCGTGATTTTCTTGACAAACGGGTGAAGGATGGAGTTATAAGAAGAATGATAGATAAGTGGCTCAAGGCAGGGATCATGAAGTCGGGCAACATTGAGTACCCGGAGCATGGCACTCAGCAGGGATCGGTCATATCACCGATTTTGAGCAACATCTATCTTCACTACGTGCTGGATGAGTGGTTTTCGGAACAAATCCAACCATTGTTAAAGGGAAAGAGTTTCATAGTAAGGTATGCAGATGACTTTATTCTGGGATTTACAGATAAGACAGACGCAGATAGAGTAATGGAAGTTCTACCGAAAAGGTTTGCCAAATATGAACTTACTTTACATCCCGAGAAGACGAAACTGATAGACTTGAACAGCAAGAGGGGCAGAACTGGCAGGAGTTTTGATTTTCTTGGTTTCACACATTTTTTGAGTGAAAGCCGTAAAGGAAACAAAGTTCTGAAACGCAAGACCAGCTCCAAACGGTTGACTAAGGCTATCGTGAATATCAGTAATTTTATTAGGCTGAATCGTCATACGAAGCTCAAGGAGTTGTTAGCCAGGATTAATGTTAAAATGCGTGGGCACTACTTGTATTATGGTATTACTTTTAACTCAAAAGGTATTTGTTGTTACTATGTACAAGTTAGGCGCACACTTTATAAATGGCTAAATCGCAGAGGAGGGAAACGAAAGTGGAATTGGGAGTCCTTTTCCCTTTTAGTTGATAAATGGATTCCTCTGGTCAAACCCTTAATCAAGTATTCTTATGTACCTTCATAGCGAATCTAATTACTGAGGAACCGGATGCGGGCAAGCCGCTCGTCCGGATCTGTGGGGGAGCGGGGAGGTAACGAACCGCTCTACCCGGACAAAATAAAATATACAAGTGCCTCTTAAAATGACGCCAAATAAAAAAGAAAGGAGAACATTATGATGGACAGATTTGGAGAACATGGCTGGGGAATGGGAATGGGAATGGGCTGGTGGTGGATTATCGGCTTGCTTATTCTTATAGCCATTATATGGATTGTGGTAAAATCAGTGAATCAAAACAATCCACGCCTGCAATCCGACAGCAAATCGGCACTCGACATCTTGAAAAAGCGCTATGCCCGCGGCGAAATAGACAAACAGGAATTTGAAGAACGTAAAAAGGATTTAGAATGAAGATTACAATAGCAGCTACCAAAACATGCACACACCGGCCAAAACTAGAAGAACAACTGCAGGATGCCGGGTTGCAATATGAAGTCATGTATTTCGAAGACCATCCGGAGTTGATTGAAGCGTATAATTTAAAAACATCGCCCCTGTTAATTGTGGATGATGAAGTAGTTTCGGTAGGAATGCCGGGACAGGAGAAAATAACAGAAATAAAAAATAGAGAATCATGAAATATTACATCGAAAAAACAACAGAGTACGCTTTCGACGAAGCCGTAGAAAAAGTGACCGAAGAGCTTAAAAAAGAAGGTTTTGGCGTACTGTCAGAAATTAACATCCACGAAAAACTGAAAGAAAAGCTGGATGTGGATTTCAGGAAATACCGGATTTTGGGCGCCTGTAACCCGCCAAAAGCCTATGAAGCCCTTCAGATAGAAAATAAAATCGGGACAATGCTGCCCTGCAATGTTATTATTCAGGAACTGGATGACGGCAAAACAGAAGTTGCAGCTGTTGACCCGGCAGTCTCAATGATGGCCGTGGAAAGTCCTGAACTCGAAAATATTGCGAAGGAAATTCGCACAAAACTGCAAAAGGTAATCGACACTTTGTAGTCGTAAAATCTTGTATTCCCTGATTGGCCTTAAATTCAGGATTGCGGACGAAACTGCCGTGGGTTTTGGTATCCAAACCCTGGTTACCAAAGAAAGGGAATACGATACACAGGCGTTGTTTACGCTGGGAATGGCTTTTTAATTTAAAAAAATCAGAATATGAAAATTAATGAAAAAAGAACGCCCAAAAGGGCCGAGACACAAATGGTGCCGCAACCGATAAAAGGCGAAGCGGGCTTAGTTCAGGTGGATACTACCTGGGGAAAAATTCAACCGATTAAAGTAGCCGATGGCGTTCGGACGGTAGATGAGATTGAATTAAATGATTGGCTGG
>Ga0306868_1001551_pt1 | contig 11999 bp, 9 predicted proteins | sample AntRauTorckE6832_FD_190411 | JGI IMG/M metagenome (GOLD analysis project Ga0306868, IMG submission 190411) | Saline lake microbial communities from Rauer Islands, Antarctica - Metagenome Torckler E6 #832 (v2) (version 2) | ecosystem: Environmental > Aquatic > Non-marine Saline and Alkaline >... | reverse complement strand
ACTGAATAATCCATCCAGGTCACGGCCTAGCTCGAAATTCCCAATTCCTGCAAAATCGCTGCGTTGTTGCTGCCACACAAAGTACAGGGTTGAACCGGGCATATATTCCCACCGAAATACGGCGTTCCCTTGTACCGAGCGAAAGTTAAAATCAGGATCTGAAAAATTGATCTCAGGCGAGCTCCCCCCACCATCAGGATCAACAGAGTAGGTTCCGTTTGATCTTGAAATGCTTCCTTTGTCCTCTCCATATATATCAAAATTATAGGTTCCCGGCTCAGCAAACTCTTTGAAACTCGAATAAGCCCCTGTAGAAATAAATGGCCTGAAGTAGGTTTGCAAACTCATGGTTGTAGAGAATGTCCAGTTTAAGCGAACGCTTGTCATTAAAGTATGCTGTTTGATATCAGCAAAAACATAGCGGTTGCCATAGGTTTCCATGGCATTTGGATCGGCAGATGTGGTTACATATTGATCGGTATCCTTTTGATAGATAAACTCAGGAGATATTGAGATCTGTAAATAAGGAGCAGGATTCAAATTCAATCCAACCCAAATAGAATTATCAAATTCTCCGGAGGCATCTTGCCGCTGGTAGGTTCCTAAGTTGAAAGAAACCTTTTTGTTTTGGTTGGAATTGAGATTCATATTGAAACCTACGCTTCCCGGTGTTTTCATGATCGGGCCTCCCCTGGTATTTCGATCCATATAATCTCCAGGCGAATAATTTACCTCATAATTTATATTCCAGAGATTTTCGAATCGTATAAACCCGCCTAACACAGATCCATTATTTATTACATCTCCATCATAGTTCCAGGCATGTGCATGAAACAGAAAGTGCTCGTAATACTGAAGCCATTTGGGGTCGATCTCTCTATAAATTATTCCCCCATTAATAGAGCGGTAATCCGCACGGTTTTGGAATCCAATGTCGTTGGTTTCATATCCTGGGCTTACTTCCGAATACGTTAAAGAAGTCATCCAATTGTCATCACCCCCGCGCTTTTGAATACTTACTTCTGTTGCAAACCCGGAGAGATTGGTCTTTTCAGGATCTACAGATAATTCATCCGAATCCAGGCGATTGTAATATCTGACTGGAGATCGCTGAGCCAATTCAATGGCTTCAGGACTTCCGTTTATACTGCTAAATGAAAGTGCTCCACTGGCAACCCAGTTTCGTTCGTTGAAACTATGTTCGAAATCCACGCCACCCAAATATGCAGAAGAACGCAGGTAATCTTCAAAATAGCTGTCGTCGATATTTCGGTTCACTGCACTGGCAAATCCGCCAAAATAGGTGTTACCGGAGTTCAAATCTTTCTTCGTTCTCGCTACCATGTAGTTGGTCGCCGGTTCCACGTCAAAGGTATTTTCATTACCAGAAGAAGTTACATATTCAGCTTCTTCATTTAGCGTATAGGCATCAAGAAATCCAATAGACCAACCACTTTTTGTCTTACCACTCAGCTTTGCTGCTGTAGCAATGGTTGTGAAATCGGGTCGATCTACATATTCCGCATCCAAACCAGCCCGGCTTGGACTTCCCTGTGGAGACCGGCCTATCCTTCTTGAATAAAAGGTAACTGGATTCCCCATTCGGCTGAAGGTCTTCGTATTTCCAAACTGGAAAATGTCATTTCCCTCCAAAAAGAAAGGGCGACGTTCTGAGAAAAAATTTTCATTAGCTGTCAGATTTATAACCGCCGGATCAGCTTCAACCTGTCCAAAATCAGGGTTGATGGTAGCTGTAAGAGTCAGATCAGAAGTGATTCCGTATTTGACATCTCCTCCCACACCGCCACCAAATTGATTTCGGTTGTAATAGGGATTTTCAGTAGAAAGTTCAGGAGCACGGGTAACATCAGCAGATACATAAGGACTTATTTCTAATCGATTGGGTTTTTGTAGATCTGAAATACCATTCAACCTTCCAAACCTCGATACCATTGCATTATCATTTTGTGAGACCGGTGCCCACATTGATATCTCTCCATTTCTTGATAATCGCCGCTGAAAGTTAATTCCCCATTCCTGTACTTCATTGTTGGAACTGTACCTAAGCTGAGAAAGCGGGATCTTCATTTCAGCCGTCCAGCCAAACTCACTGATCTCAGTTTTAGCCTCCCAAACGGCATCCCAAAGAATATCTTCGCCGGTATCATCATAATAGAGAACATCTTTTTGTACTCCTTTCGGGTTCACCGCAAAAGTGAATGCAGTACGCCGGTCGTTATAACTGTCAAAACTCACATACACCCAATCACTCGGCTGCCCTCCATCCCTGCGAAACAAAGGAGCTTTGATCGAGTCAGGATTTGATTCAAACGCAGTTATTCCTACATAAATATGTGCATCAGTATACAACAACCGAATTTCTGTTCTTTGTGAAGGTCGCTCCCCATCATTTGGAAAACGCTGCGTGAACTGTGTGGCAGCCGGGGCATTCATCCATTCAGATTCAGATAACTTTCCGTCTAAATTAATTTCATTTCCGGTTGAAATCCTAACCGCTTCCATCGTTGGCTCTTCAGCCAGACCTGACCTCAGGTCACCTGTAGTAACTTTTACAGTATCCCCTTTTTTCTGATAGGAATTTTGAGCCAAAACACTCGTTGAAAGACACAGATATAGCAAGGGTAGTATTAGTTTTCTCATAGTATTTTCTTTTGTTTTAGAAGGAATCCTATCCCTGTAACTACATATCAGGCTTTGTGTTACAGCTCCTTATTTTTATTTATTTGTTACACGAAGAGCAAAAGAAAAAGTTACCCTATGACCTATTTTTTCCGAATAGAAATATCTCCGTGCAAGGTCTTGAATAAAAACTCAGGACCACCACCATTTACTTTTCCGAAGATCCATCGGTTGACCGATACTTTAAAGGTCTCATCATCAGAACCTGATTGTGTTCGGGTTCCGTCCCGCTCAATGTCCATATCGAAATTGGTGTAAACATCGCCCCATTCGGTCTTCATTTTTGCAGTGAATTTAGCATCGGCGGGAAAACTCACTTCGATATCACCATTCACCCCGGTAAATGACATTGGTGAGTTTTGCGGGATGCTATTGAAATCAATTTCCATATCTCCATTCACGCTGTTTACCAATACTGTACCGGAAATATTGGCCAGTTCGATATCTCCGTTTACCGCACTTATTTCCAGTTCACCGGAAAGCCCTGATACGCTTACATCTCCCTGAACGGTATTTAATTTCAACGAAAAATTGCGGGGAACAAGGATCTCCATTTTAAAATCGCCGGTAGGCATCGGACCGGTAGAGATCTGGACTTCATTATTGTCTTCAGTCACTTCAAGACCAAGTCCGCCACCGGAAATACGGCGCATTCCGTTTTTTATGGCATCTTTATCTTCTTCCCTCACGTTATCGCCATCGTAATTCACAATTACATTATTCTGGTTGTGCGTCCGTATCTCAATGTTATCTGAGAACATAGCGCTAATGATCAGCATCCCTGGCTGATCCGGGTTTGTGAGAGGTACTTCGATACTGTTTTGTGCAAGGGCCGGAATGGTAAAAGCACTGATGATAATTCCTAAAAGCAAATGATTGATTCGTCTTTTCATGATATTAATTTATGATTTTCTTTGTTTGATGTAGGCGTTTCCATTTAATAACTGCAAACGCATTTCAGGTCCGCCTTCACCAAATTGTATCGGTGAAGACCTTTCAATCTTCAATCGGTGTATCCCATCCGAATTTCTTCTCACACGATCTTTCAGATATTCAACCTGTTCGAAGTCGGTATATAGTTCACCGTGTAAACTCTTAAAGGTTACAACAGCAGATAAATTTTTTGGGGCGATCACCTCAATAGTTCCATTGACGGTATGGAAGTCTGCGTTACCGGAAGGTGTTTCTTCATACTCCACCCTCACATTACCGTTCACAGTTTGGGCTTTAACCGGACCGGCTACATTATTCACAAATACGCTGCCATTAATGTTCGCTGCATCTATCCCGTTAGACATTCCTTCAACCACAACTTCTCCTCCATTGATGGTTGAAATGTGTGCCATCAAATAATGCGGGATCTTTAGCTGGAGGTTAAACTCAAACTCCAGAGTATTCTCATTCCAGCTTTGTCTTTTCTTCTTTCGGGTTGAGGTATAGTGAAGTTCATCTCCTCTCACTTCCACTTCAACTCCGGGGTGTTGAACAAATACAAAAATACTGTTTGTACCGCTGAGCCTGTCCAGATATATCTCATCGGGGTTAAAGTTATCCCTAGCCGCTGGCTTACCAGTTACGATCTTGGATCCGGTGATCAGGATCTCATTCCCATCATATCCAATAGCATTCAGGTCCCCGTTTATATTCTTTAGATGAAAAATGGTCTCTGCATTAAATTCTGAAGCAGGAATTCGTATTTCCACATCCTCGTTCGTTCTCTGAGACACTATTTGAGTTTGAGCTTCCACAGAATGCCCGATCACTAACAGTATTGACACTAATATCCACTTCATTTTAACCTCACAGTAATGCAGCAATGCTACTTTGTAATTTTTGTTGTACGGTATAGTCAAGTTCTCTTTCGCGTAGCAGTTCTTCAAATTCCTGAGCTCCGTTTTTAAGTTCCAGCTCGATCATGGCATCGGCCAGTTCAATGATCACGATCGGAGATTCTTGTTTGGCAATAGACCGCACCAGACCTTCCCTTACGACCTCATTATCTCCCCATCGCTTTAGTGCCTCAATGGTTTGCACACGAACATTCACGCTGGCATCGTTATTCAAAGTAAACAGAAGAGCATGAATGGCCTCCGAATCTGCTCTTGGTAACTCACTGCTGATGTTAACAGCCTTCAGCCGATCAGCTGCTGAAGCTCCTTCTAACATATTCACCATCATCATTTCCTTCATGGTTTGCATCTCCTGACTCAGCTGCTCGATATCAGACTGACTCCCATTTATCTGTGAACCTATGAATCCGCCTGCAACCAGTAATACAACCGTATAAGCTAGTCTCGGAATAGTAAGTTCTGCTATTAAAACTTTAAATTTTTTAGATACAAATTCGACCCAATTATCTTTTTGATCTAGCTTCTCCTCTTCCAGCATCGCATAAAATCGATCACTCATTTCCTTGCCGGGTTTGGGAATCGGGATGCTACCCAGGTTTTCATGCATTTTCTCCAATTCACGGAATTCCATGAAGTCGATCTCGCCCGAAGCGATTAATTCCTCAACTTTATTCCTTCCCTCAGCATCTAAGCTGCCAGACAGATAATCCGCGATCAGTTGTTCATATTTCTCATTCATAGCTGCATTCCTCACTTAACGTGGTTACCAGATTTTTTAGATCTTTCATTGCCCTAAACATTTTTACCTTTATCGCCCCTTCGGTGGTATTCAGGATATCCGCGATCTCCTTGTATTTCAATCCTTCATAGCGACTCAGGATCACGATCTCTCTTTTCTCCTCATCCAGCCGCTCAAGTGCCATTTCCAGTACATTCTTCTTTTGCTCTTTCTGGTCAATCACGAAAGGTGCATCTTCTTCTACTTCCAGTCGCTCTTCGTCAATTTCAACCGGAACTGCACTTCGCTTAACCTTCCGATAATGATCAATATGTGCATTTCTGGCAATACTGAACATCCAAGTGGTAAAAGTTCCGCTTCCCGTATAGCTCTCACGATATTTCAACATACGCTCAAACACGGATTGGACAAGATCTTCGCTGGTCCCATGGTCTTTACACATCCTGTAGAAAAAACTGAACAACGGACGGTTATAACGCTCAAAAAGCAGACCCAATTTATCAAGGTCTCCTTTTTTTACTTTCATCATTAAAGCCTTATCCGAAGTTGAATCCACCTATTTATCCCGGGTTTTGTCTTTTCACCCTTATACACTGATCAGTTAGGAAAAGGTTACAAAAAAAATTCGCTAATCTGTTTTCGATATTCGTTGAATCGTTTAGACACACAAATAACGATTAACCAATAACGAAAAAATCCCGATTTAAAATTCAACATTTCCCTTCACCCTTCTTATTTTCAGCTATCTAAAATTTTCAATGCAATATCATCAATGAGCGATACCAAGATTTTTTCTTTTTTAGCAGGACAACTTAAATTCTCCAACAAACAGATCAGTACGGTAGCCGGCTTTCTGGATGAAGGTGCCACCGTCCCTTTTATGGCCCGTTACCGGCAAGAGGCTACCGGCGGATTGGATGAAGTGCAGATCCGGGCCATTCGTGACGGATTGGAAACACAACGCACCCTGGAAGCCCGCAAGGAAACAATTTTGAAAGCCATCAAGGAGCAAGACAAGCTAACAGATGAGCTGGAAGAGCAGATCAAAGCTTGTACCGACCTGAAGTCGCTGGAGGATATCTACCTTCCCTACAAACAAAAGCGCAAAACCCGTGGTGATAAAGCAAAGGAAAAAGGACTGGAACCGCTTGCTAAATTGATCTGGGAGCAGGAAATCACTTCAGGCGATCCGGTGGAATTTGCCAAAGAATTCATCAACCCGGAAAAAGAAGTGGAAACCGTGGAAGATGCTTTTGACGGTGCCACCGATATCGTAGCCGAGTGGATCAATGAAAGTCTGGAAGTTCGCGAGATGCTAAGAAAAGTTTTTGCGGAGCATTCGAGTATTGTCACCAAGAAAAATCCTGTGGTAAAAGACCGGACCAATTTTGAAGATTATTACGAATTCTCAGCTAAAGCGAATAAGCTGAAACCGTATCAGGTTTTGGCCATCAATCGCGGAGAGCGGGAAAACATCTTGTTTGTGAATGTAGATCTTTGGGAAGAACGCACGCTGGAAAATATTGATGATATCGTGATCAGAAACGATCGAAGTATTTTCACTGAATATCTGCAGGATTCTGTAGAAGATGCTTACAAGCGTTTGCTGTTCCCTTCCCTGGAGCGCGAACTCCGCAGCGAACTCACTGACAAAGCCGATCAGCACGCTATTGAAACTTTTGCTACCAATCTCGGGAACCTTCTCATGCAACCCCCTCTCGACAAAAAAGTGGTAATGGGACTTGACCCTGCTTTCCGAAGTGGTTGTAAAGTAGCCGTAGTAGATCAGCATGGAAAATACCTTGAGGGAACTACCACCTATCCCACACCGCCTCAAAAGAAAGTAGCCGAAGCAGAAGCAGTTTTCGAAAAACTGATCGATAAATATGATGTAAAATTGATAGCTATTGGAAATGGAACAGCGAGCCGGGAAACCGAGCAGATTGTTGCTGAGTTTCTTCAAAAGCGAAAAGAGAAGCATCCTGATGAAGAGCTGCACTATTTAATTGTGAATGAGGCAGGGGCTTCAGTGTATTCTGCCTCTACGGTTGCACGTGAAGAATTTCCGGAACTGGATGCCGCTCAGCGTGGAAATATTTCAATTGCCCGACGAGTACAAGATCCGCTGGCCGAGCTGGTAAAGATCGATCCAAAATCTATCGGCGTGGGCTTATATCAGCATGATGTAAACCAAAACCAACTTTCCGGCAAACTGGATGATGTAGTGGAAAGTTGTGTAAACGAGGTTGGCGTAAATTTGAATTCCGCCTCTGCCCCACTGTTATCGCATATATCCGGTCTCAGTAAAAAAGTGGCACAGAATATTGTGAAACACCGCGAACAGAAGGGCATTTTTATGGATCGTAAACAAATTCGTGACATCGATGGCGTAGGGGATTTTCGCTTCCAGCAGGCCGCCGGATTCATGCGTATCCCGGAATCCAAAAATCCGCTGGATAACACCGCTATTCACCCGGAGAGTTATGAAGCTGCTGAAAAACTGTGTAACCTCTTTAGTATCAATCTCGATAATCTAGCAGAAGAAAAAGACAAGATCGCCGGTAAATTCAAAGGGGTGAGCCTGAAAGAAACAGCAGAGCAGATTGGCGTGGGTGTTCCAACACTTGAACTTATCATCGAGAACCTCCAAAAGCCCGGCCGGGATCCCAGGGAATCCCTTCCTAAACCGTTACTTCGAACAGATGTCATGAAAATGGAAGATCTGAAGGAAGGCCAAAAACTGGAAGGCACAGTCCGCAACGTGGTAGATTTCGGCGCCTTTGTGGATATCGGCGTGAAGCAAGATGGACTACTACATATTTCAAATATGGCAGAAAATAAAAAGATCGAAGATCCACACGATATGGTTAGTGTGGGAGATATAATCAGTCTTGAAATTATTACCTTAGATTTGGAACGAGGTCGGATTGGGTTGAAGCTTATAGGCTCGTAGCCAACATCTTCGAACCTGTGGGTCAGGCATGTGGCACCAACCCGAGGTTGAGAACAAGAATCAAGGCTATTCGTAATCACACAAAACGAACAACGAATTAACGAAATGGATAAAGCACAGCAGCTTGAAAAGCAATATCACTTCCAGGTTTATAATCGCCTGCCGGTAACCCTTTCTCATGGAAAAGGCGCTCTGGTTTGGGATACTGAGGGGAATGAGTATCTGGATGCCTTTGGCGGACTGGCGGTAAATAATCTCGGTCATTGTCATCCAAGAATCGTTGAAGCCATCAAGGAGCAATCACAGAAACTGCTGCATGCCTCTAACTTCTTTTATAATGAACCGCAGAGTTTACTGGCGGAGAAACTAGCCAAACTATCGGGATTGGATCGTGTATTCTTTTGCAACAGCGGTGTTGAGGCGATGGAAGCCTGCGTGAAACTGGCGAGAAAGTGGGGCAAAAAGCACGGGAAATCCGGAAACATGATCACTCTCAGCGAAGGATTTCACGGACGTTCAGTCACCACCATCACCATGGGAATGCCCAGCTATGCGGAAGGATTCGACCCTCTTCCCCAGGGATTTGAGCAAGTTCTCTTCAACGATTTTGATGCTCTTAAAGCTGCTGCAAATGAAGACACCATCGCTATTGCTTTTGAGACCATTCAAGGCTCCGGCGGTGTGAATGTTATTACTCAGGAATTCATGCAAAAAACCCGTCAGTTGTGTGATGAACTCAACATCCTGATGATCATTGATGAAGTGCAGTGTGGAGTTGGTCGGTCCGGTAAATTCTATGCCTATCAGCACTTTGATGTGATGCCGGACATAGTGGCTACAGCCAAAGCTTTGGCCGGGGGGGTTCCAATTGGAGCCATTATGGCCAAAGAAGAGGTCGCTTCAGCTTTGGGATTTGGAGACCACGGTACCACTTTTGGGGGAAATCCTTTTACAACCCATGTAGCCAATGCCGCTCTGGATGCTATCGAAGAAGAGAATATCGTTGGGCAAGCAGCTGAAAAAGGGATTTTTATGATGAATCTCCTAAAAGAGAAATTAGCGGACAACCCATCGGTTAAAGATATACGCGGACTTGGGTTGATGATCGGAGTTGAATTAGATCGTCCCGCCCGACCTGTAGTCGATAAAATGTTTGAGCACAAGGTCCTTGGAAATGCTGCGCATGGAACCGTTGTGAGGTTCCTACCACCGTTGGTAATTTCAAAAGAACAGATTAAGCGAGTGGTTGAAGTGTTGGTTATCTCTCTTGAGCAAACATCGTAACAGAACTCGGATGACACAGATTGGGCGGATAATCATGGATTAAGAAATCACGTGAATCCGTAATTTTTCATTTTGAATTACCTACCCCGGCAAGCTAATCTTCCCCAAATGAACCTTTTCTTCCATTACTCCGATAATATTAAATCCTTCTCCTGCTACCAATTCGTTGGCAAAGAAGGCCATCATAGAAGCCTCTTTAGCATCGGGTGAAATTCCTAATTTCTCAAAATTTATGAATTCAACATTCGGATTTCGATTCCTGAGATCATTTATCAAGGTCTTATTGTGAATTCCGCCCCCGCTTATATAGCATTCGAATTTAGTATCACCCACCACCTCGTTTATTGCACGACTAATGCTTTGAGAAGTAATGGCTGTCAAGGAGGCCACCAAGTCTTTTGGAGCTAATTCGATCCGGTGTCCTTTCATCAGTTCTTCAATATACTGAAGCCTGAAATCTTCTTGTCCGGTTGATTTAGGAAAATCTTTTCGGAAATACGGCTCAAGTAATACATAGCGAACCAATTCAGAATGAACCGTTCCCTTGGCAGCTACCTTTCCTCCTTTGTCAAAAGGCTTCTTAAAATATTTCTGCATAGCCTCGTTAATCAGTGTATTGGCAGGACCTGTATCACTGGTCAGAGTTGATTCTCCACTTTTTTTTGAAGGCAACCAGGTAAAATTTGCGATCCCTCCAAGATTTAAAAGCATACGATTTTGTTTATCAGTTCGAAATAGAGCTTCATCAAAAATTCCTGCAAGTGGTGCTCCTTCTCCTCCAAATGCTGTATGCTTTTGGCGGAAATCTGAAATAGTAATTAAGCTTGTCTTTTGAGCAATATGATCACCATCTACGATCTGTAAAGTAGCATTTATTTCATCTTCACTTTCTGAAGGAGCATGATATGCCGTTTGTCCATGGCTGGCGATCAGGTCAATATCATTTCTATTCACCCCCCATTCCTTTAGAGCTTTCAATACCCATTCGGCATAGAGATTTCCCAGCTCCGAGTGTAGAATAGTGAGTAAACGAGTATCTGTTTCCTTTTGTGACTGAACAGCTGCCAGCCTGGTTCTCAACTCAACTTCGTAGGGGATGGATCTAAATTCGATAAGCTGAATATCAGAAGTATCGCCAGATCCCTTTATTTTACACAGAGCTATGTCAAGTCCATCGAGCGATGTACCTGACATCAAGCCAACGATCAGGCGTTCAGATTTTTGAGAAATTTCCCAAAGCTTTGCGATGTATTTATTCATAATTTCAGACTGTAATTTTAAGTAAGAACCTACAGAAAATGAGCGAACCTACTGAAGACGAAATTAAAGCATTTATTGAAGATGTGGAATTTCTCATCAACACGCTTAAGGATTCATTTGAATCGGATGAAGCGGAGTTTTTTATTGATGAGCAAAACGAGATCCTGTATGTCAGGTTAGAGGGACTCAAAGATTACAGCGAAGATGAGATAGAAGAGATCGCCGGCCCTGTACTCTCAGAATTAGATCTTGATTTCGAAGAGATCATCATCCTTCCATTATAAGCAGATGCGCCAAAAAAGCGCTTTTTTCTTAATTTTTTGATACCTTCCAATTCGTAAAACTTGAGTGAATCACAATTTATTTTTTGAAATGAAAGCAACCAATTCCGGATATACTATGAGCTGCATTATGTGCGGCCGGGAAAATGACGAGAGAAAGACGAGTACGTATTGTACCCATTGCGGTGGTGTGTTAGAAATAGAATACAAAAAGTCTGCAAAGAATATCCAATATCCGCTCAAAGAAATTTTACCTGATCCACTCAAAAATCATTTCACTTCTCTAAAAAAATTGAACAGGCTTTCAGAGAAGTATGGTGCGGATCTGTATGCAAAGCTTGAATTTGAACACCCTACCGGCTGCTTTAAAGATCGTGGCAGCTATATTGAAGTTCAAAAAGCACTCGAATTGGAAGCTGATGCCATTTGCCTGGCTTCAACCGGAAATATGGCAGCTTCAGTTGCTGCTTATGCCTGCTATTTTAAGATTCCGTGTTTTGTTTTTGTCCCCGAAAAAACCCCTGAGGTTAAACTTGCTCAGGCTACCATTTACGATGCTACCATCATCAAGATCAAAGGGGATTTCATGATCTGTGAGAAGTTGTGCCGTGAGTTTGCAAAATCCGGGAATTACTACCTGGCCGGTGACTATGTTTTCCGTCAGGAAGGTCAAAAGTCTTTTTCTTATGAACTATATGAGCAAGGAGATACTGATTTTGATTACATCTTTGTGCCTATTGGAGCAGGAACTAATTTTGCAGCTATTTATAAAGGCTACAAAGAGCTTAAAGCATCCGGTCAGATCGATAGGATCCCAAAATTTGTAGCTGTTCAACCAGAACAAAGCTCTCCCGTTGTTGAAGGCATATTCAAGAAAGACAAGATCGTCAAAGATCAGGTTAATACTATGGCTGATGCGGTTGCTGTAGCCG
>Ga0306868_1001549_pt1 | contig 12012 bp, 9 predicted proteins | sample AntRauTorckE6832_FD_190411 | JGI IMG/M metagenome (GOLD analysis project Ga0306868, IMG submission 190411) | Saline lake microbial communities from Rauer Islands, Antarctica - Metagenome Torckler E6 #832 (v2) (version 2) | ecosystem: Environmental > Aquatic > Non-marine Saline and Alkaline >... | reverse complement strand
CAGGACCTTGGCTACCGGTTCGCCGGTACGCTGTATGAAGAGGAAGTCAGGTACCTTATCAAGCATGAATGGGCGATGACGTCGGAGGACATTCTCTGGCGTCGCACCAAGCAGGGGCTTTATGCCACTGAAGACGATGTCCGTGAGCTCGACAGATACCTGGCGGCTCAGGCGGCCCCGCAACCGCAAACCGTTGCTCTCCATCACAGCGCTTGACTGACTCTCTCAGGCATTTTTGCTCCGGCCGGGTGATTCCGACTGGAGTTTTTTTGGTCTTCAGATACTATTTTTTGGTCTTCGGACACTAAAAGAACCAGAAAGCCTCGCGGCTTCCTGATCCAATCTTCAGCCATGCTCCTCGCATGAACTGACTGAAGTATTTTCCCGGATCTGACCTTAAAAGGTCAGCTGTGAGCCGACGATGAAAGCATCATACTCACCCGGCGCGCCATTAGTGCCAAACATCGTGTACTCAGCCATAAAGGTCAGAGCGTCCGTTGCTGCGTAACGACCAAAGATCATGGTCAGGTCAGTGTCGTTAGCGTCCGAGTTGATGTCATCCTCACCTTCGCCGTAGCTGGCACCCAGTGTGGTGCGGCCGAAGTCGTAGGTCGACTCGACGTACCACTGGCTGGCATCTTCTTCGTTCGCATCCAGGCGAGCAGCAAACACCGCGTTGCCCGTACCCGATGTCATCGAGTAGTTACCACGGACGGTCAGGCCGCCGGCAGATACCGAACCACCAACATCGACACCCGACATGGTGTAGCCGTCAAAGGTGCCGGTCTTTGAGTCTACGTCCTGGGTAAATGCACTGGTCCATAGCGAGAACATGTCTGTCGAGTAAACGACGTTGCCCTCAAACCGCGGCAAACTGTATTCAGCGTCATCGGTAGGGTCTTCGGCACTACTCAATTTGGAAGGACTGAACACACCCACCTTGAACTGAAGACCTCCCATGCTGTTGGAGGTATACATCACCCGAGGATTGAAGTTCGCGTAGAAGTAACCGTTGCCAATGCGACCAGCGGTCGCAGCAACGCTATCAGGGCTGCCGATCAGGCCAACACCCAGGGCGCTGCCATTATCGCCAATGGCCGGAACGCCAAAAATACCAAAGCCCTTGCCGATGTTGACGGTACCGAAGTCACCGGCAACGGCAATCTCTGACACCCGGCTGCGGAAGTTAGCGTCGGCATCGCCAGGCGCGAAATCCGCGTTCATCTGAAAGTGACCGGAAACGTCGATCCCGTTCTGGGTGGGCGCATAGATGTTGGTTTGGAGAGTGGCTGGATTAAAGCCAGTTGTGATATTGAACGAATCTTCTTCCGGGTCGTCGTAGCTGCCGATAACCGCGAAAACAGGTATGTGGCCGTTAAAGCCTGCCTTCCAACCACTGTCCGATTCAAGGGAGAATTCTGCTGCCGCGGGAACTGCAAAGCTTCCGGCAGCCAACGCAACCCCGATCGCCAGCGCAGAGCGACGCAGCGGATTTGCAGACACCGTTGTTGTATTTGTGCGATGTTTATTTTCGAACATGATAGCTTCCTATTATTGTTTGAGATCTTCAGGTTCGCCAACTCTGACTATCGCATTTATCGCGATTGTCCCTTTATTTCAGTACCTTATTACCTCCTTTGTTTGCTAGCGAACACACCTTCCCGAACATTCACTGCGGTCAGGGACCGGTTTCTGTTTTCGAGACAACACAAATTTAGCGTTTGTCGCAAAAAATGGAAAGCTTTAGAACATCTTTTTTTCAATTTTATTGCACTTTTTTCGCACAATATTCGACAATAATTACTTAAACATTTGTTTTAAAACACTTTTACAAAATTACAAAAATGGTCAATAATTTTCGTTGACGAACTGTATAGCGAACATTAGGCTCGAAAGTGTAGTAAAAGAAAACTTCGACGTAGTAAAACAAACAAAAAAAATAGGTGTCACATGAAGATATGGCCGATTGTCTCAATTACCGTGTGCCTGCTTTTCCTGGGTTCAGCCAGTCATGGATCAGACACTTTTGACGCACTGCCAGAAGCCCGCAAACAAGTCATTGGTCGATGGATCTCCGAACATTTTCAGGCGTCCACCCTGACGCCCGAGCAACAAGCCGAAGAACTTGCCTGGTTTGCCAACGCGGCAGCTCCCCTGGAAGGCCTTGAAATTTCCGTGCTGTCCGAGATGCTCACCACGCATCGTTACGAGTCGGAAGTCCTCGCCCGTGCCTTCTCCGAAATCACAGGCATAAAGGTCGACCACGATTTGAAACCCGAAGGTGAGGTCATCCGTCAGGTCAACCTGCAACGGATCATGGCGGTAAAAGGTCGATACGATGCCTTCGTCAACGACTCAGACCTGATAGGCACCCACTCACGCACCGGCTGGGCGCTGGCCCTCAGTGATTACATGGACGGTGAAGGAAAGGCGTTTACCCTCCCTACCCTGGACCTGGACGACTTTATCGGCCTGAGCTTTGTGACCGGCCCCGACGGCAAAATTTACCAGTTGCCTGATCAGCAATTCGCCAACCTTTACTGGTTCCGCTACGACTGGTTCCAACGCCCCGAACTACGTGCAAAGTTCCTCCAGCGCTATGGTTATGAACTCGGGGTTCCCCTGAACTGGTCCGCGTACGAAGACATTGCCGAGTTCTTTACGGTTCACGTCAAAGAGATTGATGGGGAGAGGGTTTACGGCCATATGGACTACGGCAAGCGGGACCCATCCTTGGGCTGGCGTTTCACTGACGCCTGGCTGTCCATGGCGGGCGCCGGTGATCCCGGCCTGCCCAATGGCCTGCCGGTAGACGAATGGGGCATCCGTATGGAGGAATGTCACCCTGTTGGCTCCTCTGTTAAAAGGGGCGGCGCCACCAACGGCCCGGCTGCAGTCTACGCCCTGCAAAAATACATTAACTGGCTCAGTAGCTACGCACCGCCCGAAGCGCCAGACATGAACTTCTCTGAAGCGGGCCCAGTGCCCGCTGAGGGACAGATTGCCCAACAGATTTTCTGGTATACCGCCTTCACATCGGACATGACCAAACCGGGGTTGCCGGTGGTCAATGAAGATGGCACTCCCAAGTGGCGAATGGCGCCCTCTCCGTATGGCGCTTACTGGTCAGAAGGCATGAAGCTTGGCTATCAGGATGTGGGGGCCTGGACCATTCCCCGGGTAATGAGCAAACGCCGGCAAAAAGCCGCCTGGCTCTATGCCCAGTTCACCGTGTCAAAATCCGTGTCGCTGCAGAAAACTCTGGTGGGCCTGACGCCAATCCGTGAGTCTGATTTGAACTCCCCGGAAATGGAGGCCAAAAGCGCTGAACTGGGTGGGCTGGTAGAATTCTACCGCAGTCCCGCGCGGGAAGCCTGGACGCCTACCGGCTTGAACATTGCCGACTATCCCAGGCTGGCGAAACTCTGGTGGCCAAACATTGCAGATGCCATGTCCGGAGAACGCACAGCCCAGCAGGCGATGGACAAACTGGCCGAAAGCCAGGACCGTGCAATGGCAGTGATGGAGAGAACGTTTGCGGTGAATAATTGCCCGCCCCGACTAGCCGAACCCAAGGGTCGTGACTGGTGGCTGGCGCAGCCAGGGGCACCGAAACCAAAACTGCAGAACGAAAAACCGGCAGGACGCACCGTCCGCTACGAGGACCTACTTTTACGTTGGGAGGAAGCCGGTTAAAACTGAGCAAGAGCCTGATGTACTCATCACTCAAGAATTTTCTGGACACGTTGCCTCAACTCAGGGATGACATCCTGCTCAAACCAGGGATTGCGCCGTAACCAGAGATTGTTCCTGGGACTGGGGTGCGGTAGTGGCAACATGTCGGGCCACACTTCCTGCCAGCGTTTCACCCGCTCGGTAACCGATGCTTTCGGCCGTGGTAAATGCCAGGCCTGGGCGTACTGGCCGATCACCAGGGTTAACTGAACACTGTCCAGGCGCTCAAGCAACAGATCCCGCCAGGCCGGAGCACACTCTGGCCGCGGCGGAAGATCTCCGGATTTTCCGGTGCCGGGATAACAGAACCCCATTGGCAGAATCGCCAATGTCTGCTCATCGTAGAAGGCATCCCGGTCAATTCCCATCCAGTGCCTCAAGCGGTCACCACTGGGATCGTTAAACGGCAGGCCCGTGTCATGGACACGGCGGCCAGGTGCCTGGCCTACGACCAGAATACGTGCCGACCGGGAAATCTGGATAACCGGACGTGGCGCTTGGGGAAGTTGCGCCTCACAAAGCCTGCATTGGCGAACCCGAGCCACCAACTCATCGAACGGCATCCGGGAATAATTACTGGTCATTGTTGCCAACTACCTTTGAAGAAAAAGCCATTGCATAACCAATCGGTTACCGTAACCTTAATGCCTCAGCTTGCAACCCACAAATAGGCCATACCGAACACGGCAAGAAGGACGGCTCATCATGAATGCCAGATCAGACATCGCTCCGGACATCACTCCTAACCCGGCGCTGGATGAGTTTCGCAAGGTGGTTCGCAGTCGCCGTTCGGTGCGCCGGTTTACCGACGAGCCGGTGCCGGAAGAGGTACTGGACGACTGCCTGGATCTGGCCATGCTGGCACCAAACTCCAGCAACCTTCAGCCCTGGGAGTTTTTTGTGGTCAGAACGCCGGACCTGAAAGCGCAGCTTGCTGAGGCCTGCCTCGGGCAGAACGCGGCGAAAACCGCGCCCGTACTGATCGTCGTGGTCGCGCGCACCGATACCTGGCGCCAGCATTCGCGCATGGCGCTGGAGCAATGGCCGGAAGAAAAGCTGCCGGGGATTGTGGAAAAGTATTACTCCAAAATCGCCCCGATTCATTACAGCCAGGGGCCTTTCGGATTATTCGGCACTGCCAAGAAAGCGGCGGGATTGTTGGTGGGCCTGACACGCCCGGTTCCCAGGGGGCCCTATTCCCCCAATGAGATGAAAATCTGGGCCACCAAATCCACCGCTCTGGCCGCGGAGAACCTGATGCTCGCACTCAGGGCCCATGGCTACGATTCCTGCCCGATGGAAGGTTTTGATGAATGTCGGGTAAGGCGACTGCTGAAGCTTCCCAAAAAAGGCCTGGTCACCATGATACTGGCCGCAGGAAAGCGTTCCGAGAAAGGGGTTTATAACCGCCAGTACCGATTCGACAAGGCTGAACTGGTCCATTACCTGTAGCCGGCGCTCTAGCAGCTCCGGTGCTGAGCGGTAACGGCACCTGCGCCCTAAACCTCAGGATTGATCAGCGCTTCCGCCGCGCCCAACAGGCCGGTATAGCCTTCTGTGACAATATAAACCGGGGTGGCCTCTAGCATTGGCCGCATACGGCCCTTGTCCTCAAAACCTTTCTGAAACGGACTCTCCAGGAAAAAGTCGATAAAGTGCGGGAGAATACCACCGCACAGATAGACACCACCGGTACTGCCAAGGGTCAGCGCTGCGTTCCCGGCGACACGCCCGAGAATCTCGCAGAAATGCCAAAGCGTCTGCCGTGCAAGCGGGTCGGAATCGTCCAGCGCGGCGGCGGTTATTTTCTCCGGTGTGTCCAGGGGCGCCGTCACATTCTGTATACCGGCATGGGCCTGATAAAGGTTCAGCAACCCCTGACCACAAAGAATCCGCTCTACAGACACGCGGCCGAACCGGGCCTTGAGAATTGTCAGTACGGCCATTTCGGTGTCGTCCGTGGGCGCAAAATCCACGTGGCCGCCTTCGGCCATCAGCGCAATCCAGCCATTCCGTGACGGCACCAGGCCGGACACCCCCAGGCCCGTTCCGGGCCCGATCACCAGCCGGGGTCGGCGGGCATCCCCGGGGCCACCACAGACGCGAATCAGTTTCCCGGGGTCAACATGGGGAATCCCCAGAGCCATGGCCGTGAAGTCGTTGATGACCTTGAAAACGCCCCAGCCGAACTGGCTGCGCACTTCCTCACTGTCAAAACACCAGTGGTTGTTGGTCATCCTCACTTGCGTGCCCGAAGCCGGGGTGGCCGCTACGGCGAGACAAGCGCCCTGCACTTCCGCGATTCCGACCCGCCGAAAGTAATCGCCTATGGCGGAATCGAGATTGTCGTAATCTCTGCACGCCAGCACCTTCACAGCTTCCGGTGTTGTCTCACCGGAACGCACCAGGGCAAACCGGGCATTGGTTCCGCCGATATCTCCTACCAGCGAGTAGGTGGTTGTTGTCACGCGTCATGATTCCAGAAAAAGCTGGCGCCTTCTTCCGGAATGCTGACCGCTTTGCGCATCCAGCCAAACAGCTCCCGGCCCAGGCCATGGTGGTGGCTGCTAAGGTCCGCCTTTTCGGCTTCCCGGTTGGCAAACTCGTCTGCAGGCACCTCAATTTCCAGCTGACCGGACACCGCATCCAGGCTGATCACATCGCCTTCTTTTACCCGACAGAGCGGGCCACCGTTTGCGGCTTCCGGGTAGACATGTATGGCGGCGGGTACCTTTCCGGAAGCGCCGGACATACGGCCATCGGTCACCAGACCGACTTTGAAACCCCGATCCTGCAACACGCCCAAATAGGGCGTCAGTTTGTGCAACTCTGGCATGCCATTGGCTCTGGGGCCCTGGAAGCGCACCACCACGATGCAATCCTTATCAAGGTTGCCGGCTTCGAACGCCACTTTCAGTTCGTTCTGATCGTTGAAGACCACCGCTGGTGCTCTGACGATACGGTGCTCCTTTGCAACCGCAGATATTTTGATCACGCCGCGGCCCAGGTTGCCGTCAAGAACCCGCAATCCGCCATCCGGCGCAAAGGGCTCTTTGGCGGTACTCAGCACATCCGGTTTGGCACTTTTTGCGACAGCAGGCTTCCAGACCAGCTTATCACCGTCCATTTCCGGCATTTGGGCGTAACGCTCAAGACCATGCCCCATGACTGTCTCGACGTCGTTGTGGAGCAAGCCTGCATTTAAAAGTTCACGGATCAGAAAAGGCGTTCCGCCAGCGTCATGGAAGGCGTTTATGTCTTCATCACCGTTGGGGTAAATACGGGTCATCGAGGGCACCACCCCAGACAGCTCGGAATAGTCGTTCCAGTCGATGATGATGCCAGCTGCCCGTGCAATAGCGACCCAGTGAATGGTGTGGTTGGATGAGCCGCCGGTGACCAGCAATGCCACTAGGGCGTTGACGATGCTCTTCTCGTCAACCATGTCGCCCAGGCCAAGCGCTCCCCCGTGGGGCTTAGAAAGGCGAATGACCTGCTCGGTCGCGGCACAGGTCAGGGCTTCCCGCAAGGGCGTGCCGGGGTTAACGAATGCCGCACCGGGCAGATGCAGCCCCATCACTTCCACTAATAGCTGGTTGCTGTTGGCGGTGCCATAGAATGTACAAGTACCCGGGCTGTGATAAGACTCCGATTCCGCTTCAAGCAACTCGTCCTTGCCGATTTTGCCCTCGGCATACAACTGCCGGATGCGCTGCTTCTCTTTATTGGGAAGACCGGAAGGCATGGGCCCCGCCGGCACCAGCACAGTAGGCAGGTAACCAAAACTCAGAGATCCGATCAGCAAACCCGGAACAATCTTGTCGCAGATGCCCAGCAATAATGTGGCATCGAACATATTGTGGCTGAGCGCGACCGACGTGCTCATGGCGATGGTGTCGCGGGAGAACAGGCTCAGCTCCATGCCGGGCTGGCCCTGGGTCACACCATCGCACATGGCCGGTGTCCCACCCGCAAACTGGGCCACCGAGCCCATGCCATTGGCCGCCTTGCGAATAACGTCGGGGAAGTCCTTGTAAGGCTGGTGGGCCGACAACATGTCGTTGTAAGCGGAAACGATGGCCACATTGGCCTTGTTCATGAATTTCAGGGTGTCTTTGTCTGACTGGTTGCAGGCCGCAAACCCGTGAGCCAGATTACCGCACGACAGGGTGCTGCGCTGGGGCGACTGCGCCTTGAGTGTTTCCATCCGGTTCAGATAGTCCTGACGGGTGTCGCGGCTGCGCTCGATAATCCGTCGGGTTACCGCATCTATAGTCGGGTGCATAGTAGGTCTCCTGAGGATTCGTTAGTGGCTCACTTTCCAATTCGCGTAATGTTACGATCTTTTTTCGTATATAATACCTTAAATTGTTTATATATCCGATTATTGTTGTTATATTTACTACATAAACCAAAAAAATGAACAATAAACAACCAGATTTGGAGCCAGAACATGACTATTCGGATCGCAATCAACGGTTTCGGACGCATTGGCCGCAACGTTCTCCGCGCACTTTACGAAAATGACTACCGCAACCAGATTCAGGTTGTCGCCATCAACGACCTCGGAGACGCCGAAACCAACGCACACCTGCTTAAATACGACAGCGTTCACGGACGCTTTAGTGGCAGTGTAAACCACGATGACGAGTCTCTGTCAGTAAATGGCGACCAGATCGCCATTACCGCCATCCGCAACCCTGAAGAACTCCCCTGGAAAGACTACCAGGTGGACGTGGTACTCGAATGTACCGGCCTGTTTACCTCCCGGGACAAGGCAGAGGGCCACCTGAAGGCAGGCGCCAGAAAAGTCATCATCTCTGCACCCTCGCCAGATGCGGATGCCATGGTGGTTTACGGTGTCAACGACGACATACTGACCGCGGAACACAACATCATCTCCAATGCCTCCTGCACCACTAACTGCCTGGCACCGGTGGTTGAGGCTCTGCACAATAAAATTGGCATCGAGAGCGGACTGATGACCACTATCCACTCCTATACCAACGACCAGAAGCTGAGCGACGTTTACCACTCTGACCTTTACCGCGCGCGCTCTGCCACCCAGTCCATGATACCTACCAAAACCGGCGCTGCCGCCGCCATTGGCAAAGTGATTCCGGAACTGGCTGGAAAACTTGACGGGCTGGCCGTGCGGGTTCCTACTATTAACGTGTCCCTGGTGGATTTCGGCTTTATTGCCAGCCGCGACACCACGGTGGAAGAAATCAACGAAACCGTCAGGGCTGCCGCAGAAAACAGCCCCGTGCTGGGCTATAATGCCGAAAAACTGGTCAGCATAGACTTCAACCACAACGCCTTGTCTAGCATCTTTGACGCCAACCACACACGTGCCATCGGTCGTCATGCAAAAGTAATGGCCTGGTACGATAATGAATGGGCCTTCTCCAACCGGATGCTCGACAATGCCGTGGCGCTGATGAAAAAGGCGAACCAGTAATCCTGGCCGCCCGCGGCGCTGTAACGACCTGCGGCTCTGTCCCGATAGGTACCCGGAAGGCTTCACAGCAAACCAAAAGGAAACAGGAACCATGCTCAGGCGCACCAAGATCGTTGCCACACTCGGCCCCGCAACCGACTCACCGGAATCCTTGTCAGCCATTATTGCTGCTGGCGTAGACGTAACCCGGCTGAACTTTTCACACGGCAGCGCGGAAGATCACATGGAACGCGCCCGCCAGGTGCGTGAAAGCGCCGCGGCGAACGGCCGGTTTGTGGCTCTGCTGGCAGACCTGCAGGGGCCGAAGCTACGGATTGCCCGCTTTTCCGAGAATAAGGTCACTCTCAAGGTCGGGCAACAATTCGTTCTGGACGCTGCCATGGACAAGGAAGCCGGCAATGATGTACGGGTCGGCATTGATTACGAGCAACTGATCAAAGATGTTAAACCCGGCGATATCCTGGTGCTGGACGACGGCCGCATCGAAATGGAAGTGGAGACAGTCGACGACACAACCATCTCCTCCCGGGTTCTTATTGGCGGCCCTCTCTCCAACAACAAGGGCCTGAACAAGCGCGGCGGTGGCTTGTCTGCGGAAGCGCTGACCGAGAAAGACAAACAGGACATTAAAACCGCCGCCCGCCTGGGCGCCGACTATGTCGCCGTGTCTTTCGTGCGCACCGCCGAAGACATGCACGTGGCCCGCCGCCTGCTGAAAGAAGCCGGCTCGGAAGCCCGCCTGGTTGCCAAAATCGAGCGGGCCGAACTGGCCCACAACAACGCGGCCCTGGATGCCGTTATTGAAGCCTCCGACGCGGTCATGGTGGCCCGGGGCGATCTGGCTGTGGAAATCGGCGATGCGGAATTGGTAGGCGTACAAAAGCATATCATCAACCGCGCACGAGCCCTCAACACGGTGGTCATTACCGCCACCCAGATGATGGAATCGATGATTGAGAATCCGATGCCTACCCGGGCTGAAGTGTCGGACGTGGCCAACGCCGTGATGGACTACACCGATGCGGTAATGCTGTCTGCCGAAACCGCCGTTGGCGATTACCCGGTCGAAGCTGTTGAAGCGATGGTGCGCATCTGTATCGGCGCTGAGAAGCAGCCTTCGATGCACCAGTCAAAGCACCGGATTCACGAAAGCATGGAGCATGTGGACGAGGCCATTGCGTTGTCTGCCATGTACGCGGCCAATCATCTGGATGGCGTAACGTCGATCATCTGTATGTCAGAAACCGGCGCTACTCCCCTGCTGATGTCCCGCATCAAATCGAGCCTGCCGATTTTCACCTTCTCCCGTCATCATTCCACTCAGCATCGGGTGACGATGTTCCGTGGCGTGCAGACGGTGCCGTTTGATTCGGCGGAGGTTCCGAATGAGCACACGAATGCTCGAGCGGTGAATGAGTTGGTTCGGATGGGGGTCGTCAAGGAGGGTGACCTGGTGGTGATTACCAAGGGTGATTATGTGAATGCCCAGGGTGGTACCAACACCATGAAGATTGTTCGCGTTGGTGCGGATATTCGCTGATGTCCCGTTAGTTGGGAGGTTTCCTGGCTTATAGCCTGATGGTTGGGGGCATGGTTTCACGCAGCCTGCTGATTGGGTGACTGGAGGCTATGGGGTGGGGCTTCCCAAAAACGCTACAAGCACATCCCTGTGCGCTTGGGCTCCGCCATCCATGGCTCCGCACATTTTGGGAAGCCCCACTCTGTTTGAACTTAGTGATATCGCTTTGAGAAAGAAAACATTTGTTCTTGAAACCATAGTCTGGCCGCTCGCTTACATTGGAAAGCGGACCTTTTTGCAGTGCCAGGATGGGCTGGTAAAGAGTTTAAATTGACCGACCATACTAAGCATTGCTCTAAACGCCTATCCACCTAATACCTTCAGCCAGATCTTGATCGCCTCTGTCTGGTATTCCTGCATCAGACTGATCAGTTTGAGCCGTTGCTTGCTGGGTACGAGTTCCTCGGGTAGCAGTGGATCACGAATAATCTGACGAATGACGGACCGACCGAAGATCAGCGATTCGGCCGCTGCTGTGTCCGGCGGCAAGTTTTCCAGCTTGCCCAGTTGATTGGACACCTGCTCGACCAATTTTTTGTAGTCCCTGATCAGGGTTTGCTCGTCCCACAGCGCTTTTGCTGCCTGTTCGTCTTGATCAGAAAGGTGGTGAACCTCAAAAATATGGGCCTCGGGAGCCAGCCCCAGGCTTTCCAGATCCTTTCGCAGTACTGTGACGTCACCGATCAGGTTATCGGGGCGGACATTCAGCCCCTCAAACAGTCGCTCGAACCCACGAAGCTTTAGTGCCCGTTTGTGGGCCCGCCACGGGGTCTTGTTGCGACGCGGTACCTCACTATCCAGAACTCCGATCCAACCACCGTGCCAGGGTGAGCTCCGGCGCTCTTTCGCGATCCAGTTTTCCACGTCCAAAAACAAGCTGTTGCCGGCCGGATTCCAAGCGTAAGAGCCCCGAGCGGGGTTCGTCACCTTGCCTTCTTTGACCAGCCGGGTCAGGGCCACCCTGACGGTTTGCTCCGTCAGCCCAACAATTGTTCCGGCCTGACAGAGTGAGGAAACCGACAGTTCGTGGGCAGGATGGGTTGCCAGCAGATCAAGAACCAGATCGTTACCGGTTAGTTCGGCCTGTTCATTACGCACTTTATCTTTACTGGTCATTATGTGTAATATTACTCGTATTGATTTTAATGGTCATAAATAGTAACAAAATAGTGAGGACTAGGTGGACAACTCCCCGGTACGGATAGAGGAAAACAGGCACGTTTGCACGATAATCCTT
>Ga0306868_1001547_pt1 | contig 12018 bp, 10 predicted proteins | sample AntRauTorckE6832_FD_190411 | JGI IMG/M metagenome (GOLD analysis project Ga0306868, IMG submission 190411) | Saline lake microbial communities from Rauer Islands, Antarctica - Metagenome Torckler E6 #832 (v2) (version 2) | ecosystem: Environmental > Aquatic > Non-marine Saline and Alkaline >... | reverse complement strand
TTTTCCTATCGCATTAATCGTTCTCAAAGCAAGGAAACTATTTTCAACAATTTAATAAGGAGAATGGTTACCACTAAAAATATTACTCACGCTCAATTAATATGTAGCTAAATAGTGACCTCTATTTTATTATTTCCTTTTTGTAACCATAATTTTTAACCGGATCCAAATTCTTAAACAACTTTTAATCATGGTATATCCCTGATGAGATGCGGTTTTAAGGTTGAATACAAAATCTTCCGGGAAGATGTATTTTTGCAGAACTGCGGCATCTTATTTGTGATGATAAGTATGCAAAAAAGAAGGTTCATGATGATTCATATAAGAATATTATTTCTGCTGCTGATGATTGGAGAGACTTTTGCGGCTGATGGCAGCGACTTTTCCCAGTCCGGCATCCGGAAGGTGATGGAGCAAATTCCGGAGAGGAAGGAGCGTTCCCCGGAAAAAATTGCGGAATATATCGCTGATAATGTCACAGGTGAGGCAGCCCGCTCCTATGCCATCTATTACTATGTGGCCAATGCTTTGGAGTATAATTTTAAACAAACACGTAGGGTTACCCTGAACGCCTCCCGCCAGGAGATTGTAGAAGATGCGCTCCGCGACAGGGTGGGCGTTTGCCAGCATTATGCAGAGCTCTTTCACGCCATAGCACAGCACCTGGACTTTTCGTCGATTGTGGTGGCAGGGTATACCCGTCAGAACGGAAAGATTGTGGATACGCCACACGCCTGGAACGCCCTGAAAGTGAATGGAGAGTGGATGCTGTTTGATCCCACGTGGGCCTCAGGATACCTGACAGGAGAAGAATATACCTCACGGTACACTTCATCCTATTTTATGGTGGCTCCGGATGAAATGATAGCCATCCACATGCCTTTTGATCCTATGATGCAGTTTTTCAGGAATCCCATAAGCCATTTTCAGTTTCTGGAAGGTGACTTCTCTGAAGGCAGCGGGGAAACCTATGACCTGGAAGCCATGATAAGCAACTATTTCGAAAGTAGCGACGAAAAGAGGCTTTCGCAGCAGATGAAAAGGATCCGGGAGCATGGCATTATCAACGAAATGACCGAGAAGTATTATAACTTTCTTCATCAAAACTATAATGTGCATTATGCCAACAGGCAAATAGACCGCCACAACGAAGCCGTACAGGTTCTTAATGAAGTGGTGGATGACTTTAACAGCTATGTGCAGGCTAAAAACAAAAACAGGGGCGTTTATCCCGCTTCAAAAAGTCAAACGCTGAAGAAAATCCAAAGCATGAAATTTAAGGTAGAAAAAGCCGAGGCAATTCTGGAAGAGATAGAACCCACGATGAAGCTGCAGGAGAAGCACTACAAGAACCTGCAGGTGGCCAGGGATCTTCAAAAGCATATCGTCCGGGAGAAAGAATATGTTAACAAAAACAAGTGATTTTAATATCTTTGTGCTTTCAATAAGAAGCTATGTGGAGAAGATTTTTAAGGTTTTTTATTTTTTCATTTCTGATGATATTCTTTTTTTATCCTGCCAAAGGACAAAAGGAGGTGAGTGCACGCCGCATTGCGGAAAATGTAGTTATTGAGGGAAAGCTGGAGGAATCTTTCTGGAAAGAAATTTCGCCGGCATCAGGGTTTTATCAGTATGCGCCTTATGTAAAGCATGGTGAAGCACGTTTTAGAACCGAAGTGCGTTTTGCCTATGATGATGACGCTGTATATGTGGGGGCAAAGCTCTACGATCCCCATCCCGATTCTCTTCTTAAGGAGCTTAGCGTGCGCGACAATCTAAAAAACGCCTCTTATTTTAGTGTCTTTTTCGATCCCTACAATGACGCCAAAAATGCCAGCGGCTTTGGTGTTACCGCCTCCGGCGTGCAGTTCGATATCAAATCAACTGAGGAGGGGAGTAAGGATTATTCGTGGGATGGCGTATGGGAGAGTGCTGTAAACATTGATGAGGAAGGATGGACAGCAGAGTTCAGGATACCCTATTCCGCCTTGCGCATACCGCAACAGCAGGACGGACGCTGGGGCTTGCAGATACAGCGCCTGATACGGCGATACCGCGAAGAGGTGGTGTGGAACCCCATGGATCCCCAAAAAGACGGCTTTAACAATCAATTCGGAACGTTGACAGGCATCAGGGACATTACCCCGCCGCTGCGGCTTTCGCTAATGCCTTATCTTTCAGGGTATGCCGACTACAACGCACAGAAAAACACCCGGGATTACCGCTATAAAGGAGGGATGGATATGAAACTGGGTATTAATGAAAGTTTTACCCTTGATATGATCCTTATTCCCGACTTTGGGCAGGTGCAATCCGACGACAGGGTGGTAAACCTCAGTCCATACGAGCAGTACTACGATGAGAAGCGGGCTTTCTTTATGGAAGGGACAGAGCTTTTCAGCAAAGGCGACATCTTTTACAGCCGCAGGATAGGCTCTTCTCCGATAAATTATTCTGCCGCCGAAGACAGCCTCAGAACTGGAGAGGTGGTCCGTGACAATCCTTCGGAGCCGCAGCTCATCAATGCCACAAAATTGTCGGGGAAAACTTCCGCCGGACTGGGTGTGGGGGTAATTAATGCCATGACCGCCAAAACCACCGCCACACTGCGCGATACAATTACCGGCGAGACGCGCACCACAGAAACAGGACCGTTTACCAATTATAATATGATGGTAGTGGATAAGGCGCTAAACAAAAATTCGTATGTAAGCTTTGCCAATACGAATGTATACCGGGGCAGTGATTATTATACAGCCAACGTGAGCGCTATAGATTTTAAGTTGACGGACACAACCAACACCTGGTCTGTTTCAGGGATAGGAGCTGTGAGTCAGAAATATAAGCCGGATATAGAGAATACCTTCGGTCATCGCTATTGGCTTAAAGTGGGAAAAATCAGCGGAAATTTCACCTTCAACCTGCAGCACCTGGTGGAGAGCAATACCTATGACCCTAATGATATGGGGTACTTGTCCAGTAATAATGACCTGGCCAACATCCTAAACATCTATTACAATAAATATGAACGTACCGCAACTTATCTAAGCTGGCGAAATCGCATCAGATTTTACTATGCACAGCAGTATAAGCCGCGCGAGTTTGTCTCTTTCGATATCTGGGCACAAAGCTTTATAACCCTCCCCAGTCACCTCACAATAAGCTTGAACTCTTATATTAAACCTGTTCCTTCTAACGATTTTAATGAGCCGCGGCATGCAGGCTGGAAATATGAATCGCCGGCTTATTACGAAGTGGGGGGGATGCTTTCTCCTGATTACAGGAACCCCTTTCTGGTAGACGTTAGCTGGTTGTATGCCAAAGCTCCGGAAGATAACCGCAGGCGTTATGAAATAGAAATAAAACCCCGCGCCAGGCTCTCAGACAAACTGACGTTGATTCATGAGCTGGAACTGGAGAATGACAGAAATAAAGTGGGTTACGTCACTTCAGAGCAACACAACAATAACCTTCGTATTATTTTTGGAAAACGGGTTATAGACAATATAACCAACACACTGGATGCGACCTATATCTTTAATGAAAAGAGCGCTCTCTCCTTGAGGCTGCGGCATTACTGGATGCGTGTAAAGTACAACCGTTATTATACGCTTAAAAAAAGTGGCGAACTCGACATCTTCGACCATCAAAAAGTTGAAGACTTTTCAGCAAATATCTTTAACATTGATATGGCCTATTCCTGGCGCTTTGCCCCCGGCAGCGAGCTGAGTATCGTGTATAAAAATGAGGTCTATAACCAGGAGCAAGAGGCTGTTTCAGGTTATTTCAACAATCTGAATCGTACAATTAATGCACCAGGCACGAACTCGCTGTCGCTGAAAGTGCTTTACTATATTGATTACGACCAGGTTTTTAACCGAAATCAAAGCTGATGAAAATACCTTCTGTCATAAAGAAAAGAGTAAAAAGTTTTGGCTATGCTTATAAGGGCCTGGCCTGTGTATTCAGAACGCAGCCCAATATGCAAATACATTTGGTTTTGTTTTTACTGGCCATTTTCATGGGATTTTTTTTCAATATTGCTGCCATAGAATGGGTAGCCATTATTGTGGTGTCCGGACTTGTTTTTGCAATGGAAACGCTTAATACGGCGATTGAAAAGTACCTGGACAAACATCATCCTGAAAAAGACAAAACAACAGGGCACATAAAAGACCTTTCTGCGGCTGCGGTTTTAATAACTGCGATAGCTGCGTTAATTACAGGACTGATTATCTTTCTGCCTGAAATATTTGCTTTATTATGATAGTTGCAGATAATGGGGCCACTAAATCGGAATGGTATATTACTGACGGTGCAGAAACTCATCATGTTTTATTGCCTGGTTATAACCCGGCCACCGGAACAGAACAAGCCAGGGCGGATTTTTTGCATGAAGTTTCAAAGAACATAAAAACTCAACTCAAAACAGGCACTTTATTTTTTTACAGCGCCGGTGTAGGCAATTCAATGGTAAAAGCTAAAATACAAGCTTTGCTTAAGGAACTGTTTCCAAATATGGAAATTGTTCTGGAAACCGATTTAACCGGAGCTGGGAGAGCGATTTTTGAATACAAGGAAGGCATTACCGCTATTTTGGGAACCGGTGCTAATGCCGGATACTATAATGGATACAGCATCATACATCAGCCTGAATCTCTTGGATTTTTTCTGGGTGATGAAGGAAGCGGAGCGTACCTCGGAAAACAAATGCTAAAAGCTTACCTCGAAGAAACACTGCCTGAAGACATCGCCGATCATCTTTTCATCACTTTTCAGAAATATCCCGACGGATGGATACAAAAACTACTTAAACAACCCGCAGCCTTTGATTACGGCAGATTAGCAGCAGAAATGCTTGCCTTCAGAACGCATCCCTTTGTTATTGAAACGGCTACTAATGCGTTCAACGATTTTTTCCGGCACATTGTAAGCAGGGTTAAACATCCTGGACAACGCCGGATTGGCTTCGCCGGAAAAGTGGCTTTTACATTCAGCGATATTCTGGAGCAGGCAACTCTCCGGCATGGTTATCAACTTTATAACATTATCAGTTCGCCCGCCAGCGCTTTGCTGCAATATCATAAGAATGTGTGATAGATTTCAATGGGGTGGTTAGAATTAAAAATTAAACAAATTCCTTATTAGAACTTGTTAATTAGCAACTTAACTCGGTAAAATTGCTTAAATAATTGTTCCGATTAGTTGTCTAAATTAACATAAAATATTAATCCAAAATCAAACAAAGGAAACGACTTACCATTGTTTTTATCATCACAGCCATATCTTTATCAACTATGGCACAAGAAGATCAAAAAGCATCCCATAAGCTCAATGAGCTGGGAATTGCTTTCTCCAATCTCGATCGATTTGGTCTGACCTATAAAACAGGCAGAAATCAATCTCTGTGGCGTTTTCATAGATTCGTAGCTTCCGGAAACTTACAAAAACTAAAGGCCAGTGATATTCAAACTGAAGCCCAACACAGAAACACAGATTACACTTTAAAAATCGGCCGGACTAAAATATCAGAAATAACGGAAAATTTTGAATTCAGGTTTGGAGCTGATTGGTTTTACAGTTACAGCCAAAATAAAGATGAGTTTAACATCGTAGATGACAATTCAGCTGAGGAATTAAACGAAAATGTTATTAATAGCTTTGGAATGAATTTAGTTTTTGGATTTCATCACAGCATAAACAACCGTATACTTGTTGGTGCAGAAGTTTTGCCCTACTTCAGCTATCGCTCAGGTTATTCGAAGAGTTATACAGACTTTGAAAGTGATAATCCTGAGAAAAAAGATATTTCCGGTTATAGTTACGGGTTTTCAAATAATTCCGTTCAGATAAATATAACATATCGTTTTTAGCCCATGTAAGTGTTAACTAACAGTAGAAAAATAGGGTGAGGATTTCAATATATAAAAAATCTCACCCTTCTTCTATTGTTTTGCCATAGCCTTTTTAGCCTGTTAGAATTGATGCTTTCACACATTATATTTTTCAATTTCCGTGCCTCATGTGCCAAAAGCCTTCTGCAATTGCGATAACAGTTGATATTATATTACATCAGGTTTCAATTACGTTTTATAGTCAATGAATTTAAAGTTACTACTATTTAGTACCCTTTAGACTTCAAACATTTTAGTTATGTTACTGTTACCTGAAAGTTAATATGTTAAATATATGTTAAGCTTTTAAATTATTTAAAAATGAAAAAGAACGTAATTTATGTCCTTGGTGGCCTTATTTCAGGTGTTATTATAACACTGGCAGTTATTTTTATGAGCGCTCAGTCAGTATTTTTTAATGAGCAGGAAACCAACCGTGATTTTGAGACATCGGTAGAAGTTTTTAAAGAAACAGCCAAGGAAAAGGGCTGGAGTATACCAACAGTTCATGACATGCAAAAGACCATGGCCAAGTTTGGGAATGATGTTCATAAAGCAGAAGTATTTGAGCTTTGTCATCCTGAGCATGCTTATGAAATTCTGAGTCGCGATGCAGAACGCATTGTAATGTCGATGATGCCCTGCCGTGTGGCTATTTATGAGAAATCAGACGGAAAAACATACGTAACAACGATGAATACCGGTTTAATGGGTAATATGATGAAAGGCGTTGTGCCTGAAGTTATGAAAGCAGCATCCCGCGAAAGCGAAGAAATTATTGAAGTTGTTGTGAAGTAATATTTTTAATAACATCACTTATAACCGGAAAAAGTGCGAAAACAACTTTTTCCGGTTTTTTTAGATTTGTCGAATTGCTTTTTTAACATCTTCAAGAATCAAATACAAGCTGGGAACGATAACCAAAATAATGGCTGTTGCGAAAACGATTCCAAATCCCAATGAAATTGCCATGGGAATCAGATGCGTAGCCTGTCTTGAAGTTTCCAGGATAATGGGAGTTAGTCCGCCAAAAGTTGTCAGTGTAGTGAGAATTATCGGCCTGAAACGCCTGAGTCCGGCATCGCGGATAGCCTCAAAGTGAGATGATTCACCACTTCGTTTATTGGCAAAATCTATCATAATCAGCGAGTCGTTTACTACCACACCAGAAAGTGCAATCACACCCATTAAGCTGACGAGCGACAGGTCAAACCCCAGCAATATGTGACCGATTACAGCACCTACCAGACCAAATGGTATGGCTGTCATTACAATCAGAGGCTGCGCGTAGCTGTTAAAGGCTACGGCCAGCAGCGCATACATTACCATGAGCGCGATGGCGAAACCACCCCACAATGCTCCGGCCGATTCGCGCATCTCCGCCTGGTTACCCTGAAAAGACCATGTAATTCCGGGAAAATCGGCCCGCAGCGATGGCAGGATATCTTCCCGTATCGAAGTCATAACCTGTCCTACAGCGCTGGCCGGCTCAACGTCCATCCCTACGGAAATAACCCTGCGCCCGTCGCGGCGGTGAATGCTTGTAAACGCTTCGCCTTCAGTAAGGCTGACCACATCCATAAGCGGTACTTCCATGCCGTTGGGCGTTCTGATGACCATCTCCTCAAGATGAAACAAGTCAACACGTTCTTTCTTCGGGAGCTTCACGCGAATTTCGTTTTCATTGATTCCACGCAGTTGTCGCATGGCCAGCGAACCATAAAACGCGTTGCGGAGTTGTTGTCCGACGTCTGCGGGAGTGAGGCCAAGCTTGCGGCCCTCGGGCAATAATCTGAAATCATATTGTTCCTTGCCCCGGTTATAATTATCGCTCAGGTTTTGCGTGACTTCAAATAAATCGGCTTCCTGCTTAAAGACTTCATGGGCTTTTTCAAGCACTTCAATGTTCGTGTGACTCAAGTCTACCGTAATATCCTGCCGCCATCCTCCGGGGCCTCTTTCAGCCTCAAATGTAATTTGGTCAACACCCGGAATATCTCCGATTTCATTACGCCACAGCCTGATTACATCTCTCGCTGTCATATTGCGCTCATCGGGTGGTTTCATCACAATTTCCACGTCAATGAAGCTTTGTCCGCGCACATTGGTTTTTATGCCTTCAGCAACTTCATATAAGTTATGTTCCTGAAACATTTTCTGCGTTGAACGTGTAATATCTTTGGCAACCTCGGCCGCCTGAGCTGATGTCGTTCCTACTGGCAGCCTAACGCCGGCTTCTATTTCATCTGCGGCCACTTCGGGCATCATAATAATGCCCATATGCTCGCTGTACCCATATGTCCCCACCATCAAAAGCAGGGCTAATGCTGTGCTGAGTGTGATGTAGCGGTGCCGTAAACACATTTCAAGCAACGGTTTATGGATGTTATTCAGATATTTATCGAACAGCCTCGAAAATCCTTTTTGATAATGCTCTATTTTAGCTCCAAGCCATGTTTTCGAATTGCTCTTGCTATGGGCCAGGTGGGCCGGCAATATGAAAAGCGCTTCGAGCAAGGATACAGCCAGCACAATGATAACCACTGCCGGCAGCGGCCACCAGAACTTTCCTGTGGTTCCGGGAATATAGAGCAGCGGAATAAATGCAATAATGTTAGTAAGAATACTAAATATGACCGGGCGGGCAATTTCTCGCGCGCCTTGTATAGCCGCATCAATATAACTATAGCCTTTTTGCCGGTTATAGTATATGTTTTCGCCTACAATAATGGCATCATCCACCACAATCCCTAACGCCACTAAAAAGCCAAACATGGAAATCATGTTGATGCTGATTCCTGCGGCAGGCATAAATACGATACCCCCCACAAAGGAAATAACCATCCCCATCATTACCCAGAAAGCCAATCGGTATTCCAGGAATACGCCGAGAATAATCAGAACAATAAAAATGGCCAGAATTCCATTTCCTGATAGTAAAGAGAGCCTGTCTCTGTAATCATTGGCCGTATTGCTGTCAACGCGATATTTTACACCCGGAGGCAGCGTGGGTTCGTAATAACCCATGATTTCATCCACAGCTTCCGAAATATCAAGTGGTGATTGATTCCCAATGCGATAAATGGAGAGTCCTATAGAAGGTTGCTGGTTGAACTGCCCGTGGAACCCTGTTTCTTCAAAGCCATCTGTAACCTCAGCAATATCCGATAGCAACACGCCGGAACCGGATTCAGAGGGGATAATTTCAATACTTCCAAATTCTTCCTGCCACAGCTTGCGTTCTTTCATCCGCAAAAGAATCTCACCGGCATTGGTTTCCACCGAGCCGGCCGGAACATCTTCGCTGGAACTGACAATAAGCCGGGCGACATCCTGCAAAGTCAGGTTATACTTGCGAAGTTTATCGCGCGGAATCTCAACATGTGTTACATAGTCGGGCACATTGCCTAATTCCACCTGCGTAATATTGGGGTTACTCAGCAATTCGTCTCTTAGTTGTTCTCCCAGTTTTCTCAGGGTCCAGATATCTACATCGCCGTAAAGGCCAATATTCATTACATTACGCTGTTGCGATTGCAGCCGCACCTCAGGTTCTTCAATGTCATCGGGAAACGTTCTGATACGGTTCACAGCCTGATCGATATCCTGAAACGCTTTCATTCGTTCGGTACCAGCAACCAGTTCTATGCTAATACGGCCCGCCCCTTCGTATGCGGTAGAAGAGATTTCTTTGATGCCTTGCACGCCTTTTATGGCCTCTTCCACGGGTAATAAAATCCCTTTTTCAACCTCTGCCGGCGCTGCTCCGGGATACACTACGCTTACCTCAACAATGTCGAGCTGGAAATTCGGGAATACTTCCTTCTGGATATGATAAGTAGTAAATATTCCACCGCCAATCAGTATAATCATCAGCAAGTTGGCTGCAATGAAATTCTGTGCCATATAGGCTATGGCGCCTTTCCGAAAATTATTTTTATCCGGGTTTGATTCATTCATGAATATTCCTCCGAGATTTATCGCTAATTTCTATTGGTTTGATGTAGTATCGGATTCCAGCCGCAGCGGTGCTCCTTCAGTCACTGTGCTGAGATTGGTAATCACCACCTGGTCTCCGTCCTGCAGTCCTTTATCAATATAAGCGTGGGTAGCATCTTTTACAACAATATGTACATTACGTATTGATAGTTTATCCTCTGCCATAACCCATACCGTATTGTTTTTGCGCACATAATCACGATTCAGCTTAACCACCCCGGAAAGGGCATCTCCCTGAATGGTACTTTCTACAAATTCGCCCAGCATAAGGGGAGGCTTTTTACTTAACGGTTTGTCTACTTCTATGAGGAAACGTGCCAGCCGCGTTTGGTCTTCGAGTGATCCTATCATCCTGAAAATTCTTCCTTTGCGGGATAACTCAGGAGGCCATGCCGTCCTGTTGCGAATCTGAACCGGCGCTCCGGTTTTGCCATCGTTTTCCGGAAAAGTAATCCATTGAATCTTACTAAGGGGAAGGGTAGCTTCAACCCAATAGTTTTTAAGCCCCACCAGGCGGACAAGGGTCTGTCCGGGAGCTACCTGTGAGCCCACATTCACTTCCCGTGATATGATTTGCGCATCAAAGGGTGCAAGAATCGTTGTGCGCTTTAAATCGAGCTTAGCTTGTTCTAAGGAGGACTCTGCTGATGACACGCGGGCTTTTGCCGTATTTAGTTGTGGCTTTCGGAGCACAAGGTCTTTTTCAGCTCCCGTCAGGGTTTGCTCGCTGAGTTCATAATCTTTTTGCGCCACTCTTTGACGGCCCATCTCCATATTAAGATCCGCCTTCGCCTGGTTTAGCTCGCTTTTTCTTTGCAGCAGCACATTTTCATAATCGGCAGGATCTATCTGCATAAGCTTTTCACTTTTCTTAACGTGCCCCCGGGCACAAAGTTTTCGGATAGTTCTGTGATTTCTCCGCTTACACGAGGGCTCAGCATGATCTCCTTTGTCGGTTTTACTGTTCCCAATGCCTGAAAGGCAGGGCGATATGTCCCTTGCTCAACAGCCTTTGTTTCTACCAACATGGCAGTTTCTTTTGCGGCCGCCTCTCGCTCTGCTGTGGGTTCGGTTAAAAAGATAATCCATGCAACCACTCCGGCTATCAAGAGAATAGCTAAACTTATAAGTATGCTGTATTTTCTTTTCATGCGTACATATTCATTAAATGAAATTCAAATAGTATTCATCAATTAATTTCTAATTAAGGTTTTCCCTCTCCGTTATAAAAGGACCCGCAAGAGCCCTGTATAAGGCTATACGATAATCGATAAGCTGATACCTGCCCTGTGTATAGTTTCGTCTGAGTTGCTGCAATTCATCGAGGGCCGTAAGAACATCCAGATAATTGCTCATGCCGTTAAAATACTCGGTTCGGAGTTGTTCGTAGGTTTTTTCCGCAAGCTCTACTTGCCGCTGCAGGCTTTCCAGTGTTTCTGCCTGTCTGTTTTCTTGTATGAGGGCATTTTCAACTTCTTCAAAAGCCAGTAACACAGTTTGACCGTATTCATAAGCTTTTTCCTTTTTGCGGGCTTCGGCGCGGTCTTGCCCGGCTTTGAGTTCGCCGCCGTAGAAGACGGGCGCCAACAAATTACCGGCAAAAGAGCGAACGAAATTGTCGAAAAGATTCCCCGCATTACTGGCGGAAGTCCCGATAGACGCATTTAAGGAAATTCTGGGATAACGACTGCTAACTGCCACGGCCAGCTCTTCATCGGCCGCTTTTAATTCCAGAAAGGCTGTTTGTACATCCGGACGCCGTTGTATGAGGTCAGCAGGCAAACCCGACTCAGGCCTGGGCGGCAAATCGGGTAAACCGGAAAAAGCATATTCGCTGTTTTCCTGGGGAGGCTGTCCGGACAATACTTTTAAACGGTTTTGCAACATAGCAATTTGTTGCTGTAAGTTGATTTGCTGTTCTCTGGTTCTTTCCAGCAACTGCTCCTGCCTCATAATGTCTACGCTCCTGACCTGACCACTACCGAAACGGGTTTTTAATAAAATGGGGTATGTAATCATGACCCGTGATTTTGATTGACAATTTCTTTATAGGAAACAGGGGTTTTATTTACTGCCTGCTCAACTAACCTCAAAAATAAAAGCCCTCTACTTCTTGATGTTCTTC
>Ga0306868_1001534_pt1:0-7500 | contig 12081 bp, 4 predicted proteins | sample AntRauTorckE6832_FD_190411 | JGI IMG/M metagenome (GOLD analysis project Ga0306868, IMG submission 190411) | Saline lake microbial communities from Rauer Islands, Antarctica - Metagenome Torckler E6 #832 (v2) (version 2) | ecosystem: Environmental > Aquatic > Non-marine Saline and Alkaline... | reverse complement strand
CTGTCCCCAGTACGAGAGGACCGGGATGGACACACCGATGGTGAATCAGTTGTTCCACCAGGAGCATAGCTGAGTAGCTAAGTGTGGAAAAGATAAGCGCTGAAAGCATCTAAGCGTGAAACAGACTTCAAGATTAGGTATCTCACTTCGTTAAGAAGTTAAGATCCCTTAAAGATGATAAGGTAGATAGGCCAGAGGTGTAAGTGTAGTAATACATTAAGCTAACTGGTACTAATAGATCGAGGGCTTAATCATTATTTCCTATATGTGTTTTTGATTGTATAGTCGATATTAAATCGAATCTCAATCAAATTCTTTGATTTGATTTGAATTTAATATCTTAGTAGGACAATAACGCCTACAAGAAAACAATGAATATTTCCGGTGGTAATTGCGGAGGGGCAACACTTGTTCCCATCTCGAACACAAAAGTTAAGTCCTCCAGCGCCTATGGTACTGCATTGGTAACGATGTGGGAGAGTAGGTCTCTGCCGGTTCTTTTTTTCAATTTTTGATGATTTATTTTATGATGTTGGGGTGTAGCCAAGCGGTAAGGCACTGGGTTTTGGTCTCAGGACGCGTAGGTTCGAATCCTACCGCCCCAGCCAAATAATTATAAAATATCATAATTAGTTTGGGCCATTAGCTCAGTTGGCAGAGCACCTGACTTTTAATCAGGTTGTCGGAGGTTCGAATCCTCCATGGCTCACCATTTATAGCGCGGGGTAGAGCAGTCCGGTAGCTCGTCAGGCTCATAACCTGGAGGTCATCGGTTCGAATCCGGTCCCCGCAACCAATTTTAAAAATAAATATTTTAATATACATCAGGCAAAAATTACATGGTAAGATGCGGGAGTAGCTCAGTTGGCTAGAGCATCAGCCTTCCAAGCTGAGGGTCGCGAGTTCGAGTCTCGTTTCCCGCTCCAAATAGCATGGGTCTATAGCTCAGTTGGCTAGAGCATGTGGTTCATACCCACAGTGTCAGAGGTTCAAGTCCTCTTAGACCCACCAATAAAGTATTTAATTTAGAGGTTTATGAAGAGTGATGATTTAGAAGTTATTCTAACTTCGAATATCTAACTTCTAACCTCAAAACTGGAGAGGTACCCAAGTGGCTGAAGGGGCGGGTTTGCTAAACCTGTAGCAGGGTTTTACCCTGGCGAGGGTTCGAATCCCTCTCTCTCCGCCATTTAATTTATGCCCTCATCGTCTAGGGGTCTAGGACACCAGGTTTTCATCCTGGCGGCAGGGGTTCGAATCCCCTTGAGGGTACCATTTTTGCGGGCGAATAGCTCAGTTGGGAGAGCACCTGCCTTACAAGCAGGGGGTCACAGGTTCGAGCCCTGTTTCGCCCACCATTTAAAAAATGAAGTATATTGTTAGACTGGAAGAGATTCCTTTCTTGACATCTTACTTCCTACATCCAAATACGGAGGTGTAGCGTAGCGGTTTAACGCGCCGGCCTGTCAAGCCGGAGATCGCGGGTTCAAATCCCGTCTCCTCCGCCATTTTTTTGCCGATGTAGCTCAGTTGGTAGCAGCGCTTCCATGGTAAGGAAGAGGTCACCGGTTCAACTCCGGTCATCGGCTCCAATAATCTAACCAGCCATGGGGATATAGCTCAGCTGGGAGAGCGCTACACTGGCAGTGTAGAGGCCAGGGGTTCGAATCCCCTTATCTCCACCAAAAGAAATTGTTTTTGGATGGAGAAATATAATTTAATAATTAAAAGAGAAGGAGAATAGGATTTTAGTTAGAGTATTCCTGATTCCTACTTCTTACTTCCTACATCTAATATGGAGGGGTGCCCGAGTGGTTAAAGGGAGCAGACTGTAAATCTGCCGGCGATGCCTACAAAGGTTCAAATCCTTTCCCCTCCACCATTAAATATGCGGGAATAGCTCAGTGGTAGAGCATCACGTTGCCAACGTGAGGGTCGCGAGTTCAAATCTCGTTTCCCGCTCCATTTGATATTTGCACCTAGAGGGTGCTTTTTTTATTGTTTATTTTTAAATACACTACATAAAGCTATTTAAAGATCTATAATTATATTTATAGTATTTAAAAAGAAATTAATTTTAGGTTTTAATTAACAATAACATAGCACTTATTTTTGAAATAAGAAAAGTATCAATGAATTATTAAAAAAAACTCTTGACAAAGTTGGATGAGATTGATACTATAATAAACGTCGCACAGAAAGTAACATCCTTTTTCGAAAACTTAATTAAAACTTTTCAAAAGTTTTTCTAAAAAGTTCTTGACAAAGTGAAGCACAGTTGATAAGATATTAACTGTCGCTGATAAAAAACGCGGCAGAAAATATAGAAGAAAACATTATCTCTAAACAAGAACAAAAACATATTAGACGCTGCCCGCAATGGGCAAGTCCGAAAATATCAATTTGTTCTACAAAAGAGATTTTGGGGAACCTTGAAAATTAAACAGCAAGCCAACGTTAATATACTTTGAGTGTTAAAACTTAAAAGTAATTATTAGTTTAAAGCTTTTATATTAAATAATAGAAGCCAAATCAAATTCTTTATACGGAGAGTTTGATCCTGGCTCAGGACGAACGCTGGCGGCGTGCTTAACACATGCAAGTCGAACGGTCTACCTCGACTGAAACCTTCGGGTTGATGACGAGATCTAGATAGTGGCGGACGGGTGAGTAACACGTGAATAATCTGTCCTCAAGTTTGGGATAACCTGGCGAAAGTCGGGCTAATCCGAGGTAAGCTGAGAGTGTGGCATCACACAATCAGAAAAGGTGGCTTTGCCATCGTTTGAGGAGGAGTTCGCGGTAGATTAGCTAGCTGGTGAGGTAATGGCTCACCAGGGCAACAATCTATAGCTGGTCTGAGAGGACGATCAGTCACACTGGAACTGAGACACGGTCCAGACTCCTACGGGAGGCAGCAGTGGGGAATCTTCCACAATGGGCGAAAGCCTGATGGAGCAACGCCGCGTGAGTGAAGAAGGTCTTAGGATTGTAAAGCTCTGTCCTTAGGGAAGAACCGTGGGTATAGTAAATGCTACCCACCTGACGGTACCTTTGGAGGAAGCACTGGCTAACTACGTGCCAGCAGCCGCGGTAATACGTAGAGTGCAAGCGTTGTCCGGAATTATTGGGCGTAAAGGGTACGCAGGCGGATGATCAAGTCAAGCGTGAAAGGTGTCGGCTTAACCGACAGACTGCGTTTGAAACTGGTTATCTTGAGTGTAACAGAGGAGAGTGGAATTCCTAGTGTAGTGGTGAAATACGTAGATATTAGGAAGAACACCAGTGGCGAAGGCGACTCTCTGGGTTAACACTGACGCTGAGGTACGAAAGCTGGGGGAGCGAACGGGATTAGATACCCCGGTAGTCCCAGCCGTAAACGATGGATACTAGGTGTTGGAGGTTCGAATCCTTCAGTGCCGGAGTTAACGCATTAAGTATCCCGCCTGGGGATTACGATCGCAAGATTGAAACTCAAAGGAATTGACGGGGGCCCGCACAAGCGGTGGAGCATGTGGTTTAATTCGAAGCAACGCGAAGAACCTTACCGAGAATTGACATCCCGTGACCATCTATGAGAGTAGAATTTAGTGTTTACACTACACGGAGACAGGTGGTGCATGGCTGTCGTCAGCTCGTGTCGTGAGATGTTGGGTTAAGTCCCGCAACGAGCGCAACCCCTGTTCTTAGTTGCCAGCGAGTAATGTCGGGGACTCTAAGAAGACTGCCGGTGAAAGTCGGAGGAAGGTGGGGATGACGTCAAGTCCTCATGCCCTTTATATCTCGGGCTACACACGTGCTACAATGGCTGATACAGAGGGGAGCGAAACCGCGAGGTGAAGCAAATCCTTGAAAATCAGTCCCAGTTCGGATTGCAGGCTGCAACTCGCCTGCATGAAGTTGGAATCGCTAGTAATCGCAGGTCAGCATACTGCGGTGAATACGTTCCCGGGCCTTGTACACACCGCCCGTCACACCAATCGAGTTGGATGCACCAGAAGTCATCTGCGGATGCCAAAGGTGTGTCCGGTAAGAGGGGTGAAGTCGTAACAAGGTAGCCGTACCGGAAGGTGCGGCTGGATCACCTCCTTTCTAAGGAGAGAACGTGAGCTTGCTGTTTAATTTTGAAGGTTTTATTTCGGCCATTGAGGTCGTTATTAATCTTCTATAATAAGTAACAATAATATATATAGTTAATAATAGTGATGACTTTTAAATAAGTTTTCATTATTATATAGATTATATATAAGACTGTACATTGAAAAATGCATATAGGAAATATATTGATTAAGCTAGAAAGAGCTTATGGTGGATGCCTTGGCATTCAGAGTTGATGAAGGACGCGACCGGCTGCGAAAAGCCGTGGGGAGCTGCTAAATAAGCGTAGATCCGCGGATATCCGAATGGGGAAACCCACCAGTGTGGAGCACTGGTATTATGTGGTGAAATAAGTAGCCATGTAAGAACAAGCAGGAGAACTGAAACATCTTAGTACCCTGAGGAAAAGAAATCAAAACGAGATTCCCTTAGTAGCGGCGAGCGAAAGGGGAAGAGTCCAAACATATTAAGTGTAAGTCTGTAGATGTTGCTTAATATGGGTGTAGGATAGACTATCTAAAAGCTACAGCTTTTAGCTGACTTAAATTTTTTACCGAGCCGAATGAGCTGGAAAGTTCAACCGTAGGAGGTAATAGTCCTGTAGGCGAAAGGTAGAAGAAGTCAGAGAATTATCCAGAGTACCACGGGACACGAGAAACCCTGTGAGAATATGGGAGGACCACCTTCCAAGACTAAATACTCCTGAATGACCGATAGTGAACAAGTACCGTGAGGGAAAGGTGAAAAGAACCCCGGAAGGGGAGTGAAATAGAAACTGAAACCGTAAGCTTACAACAAGTAGGAGGGCTATTTAAAAGCCTGACTGCGTACTTTTTGTATCACGGACCGGCGAGTTACTAATCGTAGCGAAAGGTTAAGTCATAGAGATGAAGCCAGAGCGAAAGCGAGTCTGATAAGGGCGGAAGTTATGATTAGTAGACCCGAAACCGAGTGATCTATCCATGACCAGGGTGAAGCGAGTGTAAGAGCTCGTGGAGGCCCGAACCCACTTATGTTGAAAAATGAGGGGATGAGTTGTGGATAGGGGTGAAAGGCCAATCGAACTCGGAGATAGCTGGTTCTCCTCGAAATAGCTTTAGGGCTAGCCTCGATGTAAAAGTTAAACGGTTGTAGAGCACTGATTGGACAAGGGGCCCAACAAGGTTACCAAATCCATTCAAACTCCGAATGCCGTTTAGTGTTCATCGGGAGTCAGACTATGTGGGATAAGCTTCATAGTCAAAAGGGAAACAGCCCAGACCACCAGATAAGGTCCCAAAGTATATGCTAAGTGGAAAAGGAAGTGAGATCGCACAGACAACCAGGATGTTGGCTTAGAAGCAGCCACTCATTTAAAGAGTGCGTAATAGCTCACTGGTTAAGCGGTTTTGCGCCGAAAATGTAACGGGGCTAAAGCATATCACCGAAGCTGTGGATTTATGATTGTATTTATATAATTGTAAGTGGTAGAGGAGCATTGTGTACGGAGCGAAGCTGTACCGTAAGGAGCAGTGGACTGTACAGAAGAGAGAATGCCGGTATGAGTAACGAAAAAAGGAGTGAGAATCTCCTTCGCCGAAAGTCTAAGGATTCCTGGGGAAGGCTCGTCCTCCCAGGGTTAGTCGGGACCTAAGCTGAGGCCGAAAGGCGTAGGTGATGGAAAATCTGTAAAGATTCAGATACCACTGTAAGTTGATTGAGTGAAGTGGGGACGCGGCAAAGAGAGTGGAGCGTGTGACTGGAAGAGCACGTATAAGCTAATGAGTCAGGGTAAGGAGGCAAATCCCTTTACCCGCTAATGACTTTTAGTGATGTGGAGCCAAAAGAGGTGAAGCCACTTAATGAGCCGCCAAGAAAAACCACTAACGAGATTTATAGTGCCCGTACCGCAAACCGACACAGGTAGACGGGATGAGAATTCTAAGGCGCGCGAGAGAACCCTTGTTAAGGAACTCGGCAAAATGACCCCGTAACTTCGGGAGAAGGGGTACCCATTAGCACTAGCTAGTGGGTCGCAGTGAAAAGATCCAAGCGACTGTTTATCAAAAACACAGGTCTCTGCTAAGTCGTAAGACGAAGTATAGGGGCTGACGCCTGCCCGGTGCTGGAAGGTCAAGGAGAAGGCTTAGTGCTTGCCACGAAGGTCTGAACCTAAGCCCCAGTAAACGGCGGCCGTAACTATAACGGTCCTAAGGTAGCGAAATTCCTTGTCGGGTAAGTTCCGACCTGCACGAATGGCGTAACGACTTGGATGCTGTCTCAACAAGGGACTCGGTGAAATTAAATTGCCTGTGAAGATGCAGGCTACCTGCGACAGGACGGAAAGACCCCGTGGAGCTTTACTGCAGCCTGATATTGGGTTTTGATGTAGAATGTACAGGATAGGTGGGAGACTTTGAAACTGGCATGCCAATGTCAGTGGAGTCGCTGGTGGGATACCACCCTTTCTACAGCGGAATTCTAACTGGAGGCCATAAACTGGTCACAGGACATTGTCAGGCGGGCAGTTTGACTGGGGCGGTCGCCTCCCAAACAGTAACGGAGGCGCTCAAAGGTTCCCTCAGTGCGGATGGAAATCGCACGAAGAGTGTAAAGGCATAAGGGAGCTTAACTGCAAGACAGACAAGTCGAGCAGGTACGAAAGTAGGACTTAGTGATCCGGCGGTATAGTGTGGAATTGCCGTCGCTCAACGGATAAAAGTTACCCCGGGGATAACAGGCTTATCTCCCCCAAGAGTTCACATCGACGGGGAGGTTTGGCACCTCGATGTCGGCTCATCGCATCCTGGAGCTGTAGCAGGTTCCAAGGGTTTGGCTGTTCGCCAATTAAAGCGGTACGCGAGCTGGGTTCAGAACGTCGTGAGACAGTTCGGTCCCTATCCGTCGCAGGCGGAAGATACTTGAGAAGAGCTGTCCCCAGTACGAGAGGACCGGGATGGACACACCGATGGTGAATCAGTTGTTCCACCAGGAGCATAGCTGAGTAGCTAAGTGTGGAAAAGATAAGCGCTGAAAGCATCTAAGCGTGAAACAGACTTCAAGATTAGGTATCTCACTTCGTTAAGAAGTTAAGATCCCTTAAAGATGATAAGGTAGATAGGCCAGAGGTGTAAGTGTAGTAATACATTAAGCTAACTGGTACTAATAGATCGAGGGCTTAATCATTATTTCCTATATGTGTTTTTGATTGTATAGTCGATATTAAATCGAATCTCAATCAAATTCTTTGATTTGATTTGAATTTAATATCTTAGTAGGACAATAACGCCTACAAGAAAACAATGAATATTTCCGGTGGTAATTGCGGAGGGGCAACACTTGTTCCCATCTCGAACACAAAAGTTAAGTCCTCCAGCGCCTATGGTACTGCATTGGTAACGATGTGGGAGAGTAGGTCTCTGC
>Ga0306868_1001523_pt1 | contig 12126 bp, 15 predicted proteins | sample AntRauTorckE6832_FD_190411 | JGI IMG/M metagenome (GOLD analysis project Ga0306868, IMG submission 190411) | Saline lake microbial communities from Rauer Islands, Antarctica - Metagenome Torckler E6 #832 (v2) (version 2) | ecosystem: Environmental > Aquatic > Non-marine Saline and Alkaline >... | reverse complement strand
AAAGTGCCTGCTCATCAATTCTATTGTATGGATAGGCAAAATGGCGTGCTCCTTCAGTGAACCCGTGGTCGACGAGCCATTCTTGTGCATCGCGTACCTGTCGTTCAATCTCAGCAGTGTCAGACAATTTTTTGAGATCAACATGATCGGCCGTATGCGAACCGATTAACCATCCTTTTTCCGTATGTGTTTACCCCGAGGTCTCGACAGCCGGCACAGCGTGAGCCCGTGAGATCATCTCGTTGCTGCTGACGACTCGACGAAGCTCTTCGTAGGGATTGCGTCCCTGCTGGCGCCACGTCGCCAGCAGGGACAAGATCGTCTCGTGAACGAACATTCCTCGATCATTCCGGAGTGTCCCGATGATCTTCCGGAGAACCACCGGTTCACGAAGAGCGCTCTCTGCGGCGTTGTTCGTCGGGGAGACCGCTGGCTCACCGACGAAGGTGAGCCAGTGGTCGAGGCCTCCTTCGATCTTCCCGAGCAGTGTTGCCACTGGTCCGTCGGGAACTGACCGCTCAATCAGGGATTCAAGCTCTCTCCGTGCCACACGCTGTAATTCTTCCCGCTCGCGCACTGTCAAGTCGCTCTCCAGTCGGATCTGGAGAGCGACGTACAACTGTCTGAGAGCACGGTAGATCGGTTCGCCTTCTACCTGTTTTTCAGCGGCGTCTTCAGCCTCCCGGAGAATATGTGCCCAACACCGCTGAAGCTCCTCGCTGAAGGCGGGATACGCCGTCCACCCATCACAGATGACCGTTCCCGCGAAGTCCTCGCCGAGGACTTCTACGGGAACATCGCTTCCGCGACTCTCTCTGACCGCGTACAGCGTGTGCTTTTCCGTCCTGAACGTCCACATCCACGCCTGTTCGCCGTCGCGTTTGATTCCCGTCTCGTCGATGTGAACAACGTCAGCGTGCTGAATCCGTCGGCGGATCTGTTCGTATTCACAGCGACCGGCGCGCGCAGCGCGCTCGGTCGCGTGCCACGCGGATGCACCTGAGAGTTCGAGGCCATGCAGTTGCTCGAACCGGTCGGCGATCTTCCGGTAGGGGAGGCGGTGATCGTATCTGGAAAGAGCGGCTTGGGCGATGACGTTCACCCCGAACTGCCCCTCGTCGGGGCAGTCGGGGTGTGAAGCGACAGTCTCTGTCCCACAGGAGTGACACTGGTAGCAGTGGCGGTTGTACTGGGTGAGTTCTGGAGGCTGTGGATCCGGGAGTTCCTCGACGAGTCGGGGGCTGACGCCCTCCGACTCGTCGAACCCTTCGCCACACTCAGGACAAGAGTCACAGGTGACCTCGACTTCTTCGTCGGGATCAGCTGTAGAACGCCACTCTGGGTCGTGACCGTCCTTCCGACCGGGAGTGCCGCCATCAGTTCGGATATCATCGTCTTCGTCGTCCTGCTCGGTCGGAGACTCGTCGGTCCCCGACCGTCGCTTACTGGGCGGTGTGTGCGGGTTTTCGTATTTGCGAAGACGTGTTTCGAGTTCTTCGATCCGTTCTTGCTGTTCCTCAATCTGCTCGTGCTGCTCTTCGATCCGCTCGTTCTTCTGATCGAGTTTCTCTTCCAGTTCGTCAATTTTCTCCTCCATCTGGAGAAACCGTGAGAGAAGTTCGTCCTTGGTGAGATCGGTCCCGTTCACGACTCCCACCTCACAGCGACGACAGCAGGGCAGTCGGGATGGTCTCCGCTGCTCGGAGACCATCCCTGAGTGGGTATCTCGACTCCCTGCTGATGGATCATATGCCCATCGCGGGCCGCTACCTACGAGACAGTGACGAAATCAACTGGGGCTAAACACGTACGAATAGCTAATACAGTTACAGATAGACGCTATCCCGAGGACGGAAAGTATGCGTTTGCTAATGTGAACGTGACTACCGGAAATTTCCCGTATACGAAGCAAATTTATAAGAATACAGTCATACACGAATTTGGTCACTGTCTTAATGCTGCGCACGGTGATGGAAATATACTCTATGATACGTATGACACTAACGATGAAGCGAGTCTGATGGCGACTTGGTATGTTGAGGGCGGATGTGGAGCGCACTGGCCGGATAAGAATCTGACAGATTTCTGTGATGATGACAGTGGTGAGGGGAAAGCATGCCATCACAACGATCGGGTGTCATTTTGTACCGAAGACTGGTGGCAAGACCATGTTAACTCCCATGGGGGAGAGATCATCCAGATCTAATCCTGCCCGGACTGTATAATCCTAAATTCAATCTTCTTATCGTGTACAAGGACTTCCATTAGTTCGTTCTCGTCATGGCTCCCGTCCGGGTTTTGCGGGACATTCCAAACGGTTGAGTCTGAACGGCCAGAATTAAGTGTGATCTCTACTACATGTTCGCCCCCATAACTGATTGGCTCCCCAAATTGCTCACAGCGTAAATTCTCAGTCGTCTGCTTTTCGAGAGTGAAATCATCATCTAACACAACACTTGCATTTTCTTTTCGTCTAATACTGATATCCCCTTTTATATCATCTTCCGAAAGGTTGCAAACGGATACGTCGTCTTCCTTTTCACCACCGACACGTACGCATCCTGAAAATAAACCTATCGCGGTTACAACGGCTTTAGCGGTTATCGATCTTCGAGACAACATATTCATCATAATAATCCGCGCAGAGTATATTCTTTATTGTATCTGGACCAAAATTTCATGCTTATCATCCCGATTCAAAGCAATACGAGCTGACACTGGAAGCCGAAGAGCGGATGGAGGCGCGAGTGGGAAATCGAGCGGACATCGACGCAGTTCGATCGACGACAGACCTCGGACAGAGAGGGGCGAACGGGGACCGTGGTTCGAGAAATGAGTATCGAGCAGTCTCGGGTGTTCAGAGAGCGAGCGGCTGCAGTGGACCCATGGCAAGATCCTGAAAGGGCGGATGCACGTGAGCAACTCTCTCAGACGGAGCTGGGGTGGGTGAACAGTGAAGCGAGGCGGTTGGCCGGGATGCTGTCCGGATGGTCGCGAGCGGCGATAAGTCGGCGGCTGGCTGAGCGAGTCGTCGACGCCGTTCCTCGGCATCGTCCACCTGGTCGTCGAATCGACCACGTTCTACGGGGCCGTCGCGAAGGGCAGCGCCGCGGCGAACCTCCTCTCTGCCAACGAGGCGGAGCCGGCCGTCGACGACTACACACTCATCTACGATCTCGCCGTGACGCTGATTCACGAGTATGCCCACGCGCTGCTCCATTTCGATGTCGACGACGAACCCGAGCGTGCAAAACGCGAGGTCGAAGCCGAAGCCGTTGCGTACATTGTCGGGCGGTATTTCGACCTGGATACGAGCGGGTCAGCGTTCTATCTTGCCGCGTGGCAGGCCGACGATCCCGATGTGGTCCAGGATCGTCTCAGCCGGATCAGTTCGACCGCTCAGGAGATAATCGGGACGGTCGCCGAGGGCTGAACACCCTTCCCCGGCTATTAACCAACGCTTGGGGGTACTTTGTCCACACTGTTGGTTAAGTCGTTCGGCGTCCGACCCTCCGTGTTTCGATCGGTCCCAAGGCAGACCCCACCGACAGTCGATGTTATAATTCAGAATCGATTCGGCGCTGCTGGTCACGAAGGAACTCGACGACAGCATCGATATCCTGTTCGGGAACCGTTTGCTGTTCGAAGACCCCTTTGAATGCGTCCGCGAAATCCTCCGACGTGAGCCGGTCGAGGACAGTCTCGATGCGACCAGCGAGCTTCTTGGACTCCCCGCGATGCAGATGAGTCGCGATCCGGTCGAAATCCGCTCCAGCAGCCAGCACCACCAGATCCCGGGAGTCTGCCTTGCGACCACTGTGAAGTTTCACGGCAAACAGCAACTCCCGTTCCGGAATCCTGGCTGTTACCGGGCGCCCGGTTCGAAGTTCCTCGGTGACAGAGTGCTGGGCCAGATAGCGATACGACCATTCAGCTTCCGTCTGGCGACAGCCCAGTGCGTCGACCATCGCGTCGAACCGAACCGGATTCCCGATGTCTTTTGTAAACCGGATAGTACGGCCCTCGTAGAGCTCATTTCGCTCAACATCGGCCGTTTTCTCGTAGCCGCGGTCGGTGAGAAGGTCGGTGTAGTCGTCGACCGCTTGTGCTGGAATGACGACGTCGACGTCCGTGGTGAAGCGTTGATTGAACGCCGCGATCGCCCACCCACCGACGAGCACGTACGGCAGGTTAGCGTCAATGACGGCCTCCAGAGTGTCCAGCAATTCGTCTTCGCGTTCACCGAGACTCATGCATTGAGACGCGGATCCTCGTGGGACGCGTCGATATCGCGGTCATACTCGTCGGCGATCATCTCCAACGCCGGCTCGTAGTTCACCCGGTGCTCCAACATGTGCTCTATTGCCTCGTCCAACGGAATGACCGGATTGCCGTCGACCCACTCGCGAGTGATCTCCCCACTCGCCGGGAACAACACGTACGAGACGGGCGCGTCGTAGTCGGTCGCGTCCGGCCGCTCTTCGATCCGGCTCGGAATCCCGAATTCATCAAAGAACGCCGTCCACTGTTCGACATCCCGGTCGGCGACCTGGATGAAGATCGGATAGTCGTCGTGGCCGCGGGCGATCTGATAGCCGCCGTGGGTCCAGACGTAGACGCCGTCGATTTTCGTGTACGCAAAGGGCATCCCGGCGAAGTGCGGAATGACGTAGCCGTCGTCGATCGAAGGGGGAACAGCGCGAGAAATGGCCGAGACGAGATCGTAGTAGCGATCCCTGACAGCGTAATTCTCGATGTAGATGCCGTCATCACGCCGGATGAAGCCTGCATCCTCCAACCGCTCGATCCAGTCGTAGACCCAAGAGTAGGAGCCGTCGATCTTCTGGGCGATCCGCCGGATCGAGTCGCCCGGCCGGGCCGCGGCCATAATCTTCGCCGCGGTCTCGTCGACGTACTCCATCATCGTTAGTTATCGGTATCGCATCTAACGGTATTAGTCTTGTCCTCCGTATTCTCTATAAAGTTATCGCTATACAGATATACTATCCTTGGCTCCGGTAGTCCGATCCGGCTCAGCATTCGAGCAGAGATGAATTAACCAACAAAAGATACGGCTGATTGCTATTCGTTGGTTAAGTTTTTCAGCGCCCGCTGAGGGGCGGAGGCGCAGTCCCGACTCCACCGACCCATGACCGACCGATATCTAACGACCGTTCTCGACGAGGCAGAGCGAGTCGCAGAGCACCACAAGCAGGTCGCCCAATCTTCAGACAATCCGAGTCACGAGTATCTCCGGTACGCTGTCCTTCGGCTGCTCGAAGACGAGGCTGACGAAACATCAGTGGAGATACCGCAGATCGACGGCGTGACCGTCGGATACGGGGAGGACAAGGCGATGTACGAGAGCTGGGACGACGACGTCGAGTGGTGGGAGACGGTTCCGCCGCAGGCGGAATGTACTCGCTTCCGGGTGTTCTTCCCGGACGACCACCAGACGGTCCCACGCGATATCGTCGACGTGATTGCTGCGCTGGGCGCCTGGCGAGTCTTGACTGGGAGCGCAGCGGCGTGCGGCTCCTAAGACCATCGTGAGCGCCGTGAGGTACACTACCTGTGGCCGGAGCCATCCGATAGGAAGTGTTCCACGAGCGGCTCAGGGGTCCTGCTCAGGGGTCCTGGTAAACTACCCCACCCTACTCCCTCGGCGCATACGCGCCTCGGTCCTTGAGGCCGGAGGCTCCACCTTGAATTACGCTGATGCTGCTTGCCTTCCTACTCGGTGCCGGCGTCCAGTTCGCATGGCGCGGCAGCCCCAGCGGCCTCGCCCTGCCGGACCTGCTGACCGCGCTGCTGGCGGGGCTGTTCGCGGTCGTCCTGCTCCAGTTCCTCGTCGGCAACGTCTGGGGCTACGCGGTCGAATACACCAACGCCGGCGGCTCGTGGACCGACGGGCCGTTTTTGGTCCCATTCGTCGTCGGCCTCCTGGTGGCTGTCGCTGTATTGTTGGTCAATCCTGGGATGACGACCGGCCCGGTCGTCGCCGCGGTGCTCTGGTCTGGATTCTGGGCGTTCGTTCTCGCGGCGGTTGTCGTCGCCGTTGTCGTGCGGTTTTACGTCGGCTACAACGATGGTCGCTCATAGGTTCTCGAGCAAGAACCGTCCAACCGTTTCCCCGACTACGGCCTGTCGACCAACGAAGAAGTGGTCAGCCGAGATCGCTTCGACCGCCCAGCCGAGTTCGTTCGCCTTCTCGACCACCGGCTCCCAGTCGGCAGTCTCGTCGCGGACACCGTACACCACCTGTGCGGGCACCGCCACGCGCTCCATCGACGGGAGCACAACGAGCTCCTCGTTCAACCGCGAGGGTGGGGCGAGTGCGGCAACAGCCTCGATAGCCGGGGCTGCCTTGGGCGTGCCGTCGACGCCCGTGCCGCCGGCAGCGAGCAGGCTGATACAGGCGCCGAAGCTGAATCCTGTGATGGCGACGCGGTCGTAGCGATCCTCGGCCCACGCGAGCGCGGCGTAGGCATCGCCGAGTTCGCCGTACCCCTCCTCCCAGTCGCCGTAGTCGAACCGCAGGCAGTCGATACCGTTCTCGGTTAGGTGGTCGCTGATGGCGACCAGCCGTTGGTCGCCGCGGTGGCCGCGCTGCTGGGGATGGGGCGGGCAGGCGACGACACAGGCGTCCGCAGCCGGTTGGCCGTTACCAGCCGGCAGTTCTGTTGCGTCCTCAGCGCCGCTATCGAGGCTCGCCCGTACGTCCCGTGCGCTCGGGACGACGATGGGGTCGCTCATGGCACCCGGTAGCGCCGGCAGGGGCAAGCCGCTTCCGCTCGACCGCGGGAATGCTTAGCGGCGTCGCCGCCTGCGCGGGAAGTTTAAGGTTCGGACGACCACATATCCGCCCATGGGAATCCTCTCGCGTGCCTCCTACGTCATCCGGTCGAAGCTCAACTCGGTGCTCAACCGTGCCGAGGACCCCAACGAGACGCTCGATTACTCCTACGAGCAGATGCGTGACCGCCTCCAAGAGGTCAAGCAGGGTATCGCCGACCTGACGACCCAGAAGAAGCGCTTAGAGATTCAGAAGCGCCGGCTGGAGGAGAACGTCGAGAAACACAACGAACAGGCCCGTGAGGCCGTCCGGCAAGACCGCGACGACCTGGCCCGGCAGGCTCTCGAGAAGAAAAAATCCAAGATGAACGAGATCGAGGGCCTCGAAGAGCAGATTGCAGAACTCCAGGAGAGTCAGAACCGGCTGGTCGAACGCAAGAACGAACTCCAGAGCCGTATCGAGGAGTTCCGCACGAAAAAGGAGACGATGAAGGCTCGCCACCGGGCCGCCGAGGCTGAGACGAAGGTGGCCGAGGCGATGACTGGCGCCGGCGACGAGATGGCCGACGTGGGCCGGGCTATCGAGCGCGCCGAGGAGCGAACCACAGATATGGAGGCTCGCGCAGAAGCGATGGACGAACTCCAAGAGAGCGGCGCCTTCGAGGATGCGCTGTCCGACGAGGACTCCATCGACCGCGAACTCGCCTCCGGCCGAACCGAGAGCGAGGTCGAGTCCGAACTCGCGACCCTGAAAGGCGAAATGGGCGGGGAGACGGAGTCGGACCCTGAAACGGAGTCCGAATCAACCGACGACGAGGTCGGAGCGGAACTCGAGGAACTCAGGGACGACGAGTGAACCTCACCGAACAGGAGCCGAGCCCGTGAGCGACGACGGCCCGAGCGACACGATGCGAGAACGGGCCGCCGGCAGCACCGCGAAACTCTGGCTGTTGCTCCGGGCGGACCGCCGGCTATTCGCACTGGGCGTCGTCGCCTTCCTTTTCGTCGGCGTCGTCGCCGGCGGCCTGCTCCACCCGACGCCCGTCCAGCTACTCATCACCGACGGCGACCCGATGGATACCCTCGCCCAAGCGCTCGTCACCTCGACGATCACCGGGGTGACGCTGGTGCTCACACTTTCGCAGTTGGTGCTCTCTCAGGAACAGGGTGCCGTCGGCGACCAGCGCGGCCGGATGGAAGACGCGATGACGTTCCGTACGGACGTGGCAGCGCTGCTCCAACGCGATGTCAGCCCCGCCGAACCGTCGTCGTTTCTTGGGGCGCTCATCGGAGCGACCGAGCGCCGCGCCGACGAACTCGAGGACGCCGTCGACACTAGTGCGGACGCCGCCGTCGTCGACCGGGTAACGACGTTGGTCGACCGCATCCGCGAGAACGGCGAGCAGGCGCGTGCGGGGCTCGATGGCGCCACATTCGGGGAGTTCGAGGTTATCCAGTCGGCACTCGACTACAACTACTCGTGGAAGCTCTATGCGGCCCGTCGGCTGCGGGCGACCCACGAGGACGACCTGAACGAGACGGCCCTCGACGCGCTGGACTCGCTGGTTGAAACACTCGAACTGTTCGGCCCGGCTCGCGAGCACTTCAAGACGCTTTACTTCCAGTGGGAGCTCACGTCCCTCTCTCGGCTCATCCTCTGGGTGTCGCTTCCCTCGCTGCTGGTGTCGATGTGGGCGCTGCTGTTCTTCGACGCGAACGCGGTTCCAGGGACACTGCTCGGCATCCCCTACTCGCTGCTGCAGGTCGCCGCCGTCGTCGCGCTCTCCTTGCTGCCGTTCGCGGTGTTGCTCGCGTACATCCTGCGCATCGTCACCGTCACCAAACGCACACTCTCCATCGGCCCGTTCATCCTCAGAGAAACCGACCGGGACGTGGAGCTCGACTGGTGAGCTACTCCGCCGGCCGCGCGCCCGTTCCGGGGCGGTCGAGATCCGCCAAGTGAATCACACCCTCCGAGAGGTCGACACCCTCGTAGGGGTCCTCTGCGAGCAGCAGGGAGCCGTCGATGTCCGCGTAGTCGAGCAGCGGGCCGAGCTGCGCGGCGGCGGCGATGCTCGCGTTGCTCTCGACCATACAGCCGAGCATTACTTCGAGGCCGTGTGCCCGGGCCGCGTGGACCATCCGTTTGGCCTCGAGCAGGCCGCCACACTTCATCAGTTTCAGATTCGCGATATCGCACTTGTCCGCGATTTCGGGGATGTCCGCGAGTGTGATACAGGACTCGTCGGCGGCGATGGGGAGTTCGCTGCGCTCGTAGGCGAACTTGAGTCCTGCCGGGTCCTCGGCAGGGACCGGCTGCTCGATGAACTCAACGTCATACTCGGCCAGCCAGCGTGAGTTCTCGACTGTCTCTCGTGGCGTCCAGGCCTCGTTGGCGTCGACTCGGAGCGTCGCATCAGGCGCCTCCTCCCGGATGGCCTCGATGAGTTCCATATCGCGGTCCGTTCCCAGCTTGATTTTGAGCGTCGAGTAGCCCGCCTCGATGGCGTCGGCGGTTTTCTCCTTGACCTTCGGCGTGGTGTCGAGCCCGATGGTGAACGAGCTCTCTGGCGTCTCCTCGGGATTGAGGCCCCAGTAGCGGGCGAGCGGCAGCCCCGTGCGCTTGGCCACAAGATCGTGGAGCGCAATCGAGACCGCACACCGCGCGGCGGGGTTGCGCTCGACGACGTGTTTCATCCGCGCCTCGATTTCCGTCAGCACGTGTGGGTCACCCACCTCCTCGACGACCGCCAGCAGGTCAGGCAGGACTGCCTCGACAGTCGCAGCCGTCTCGCCGTAGTGCGCGGACGGGGCAGCGCCACCGATACCGGTCATCCCGCCCTCGTCGGTAATTTTGACAACGACGTTCTCGGCCGTCTCGGTGGTTCCACGCGAGATGGTGAACGCGTTTGCGAGCGGGAGTTCGACCCGCTCGAACTCGGTGGTGAGACTCATTTGAACTCCCCTACGAGCTCCTCGACCAGTTCCTCGCAGCCAAAGCGGATGGGGTCGGTTGCAGTTCCGCCAATCTCGTCGGCGTACTCCTCGACGGCTGCGGTAGCGCTGTCGTCGGTCTCGATCTGGCTGGTGTTGATGGCGCCGCCAACGACTTCGGTCTCGTGAACGGGCGCCGCGAGTGACTCGTACAGGTCGACGTACTCCGAAACTGGCGGGAGCACCGTCTCCTCATAGCCGTGGACCACCTCGCGGCCGGCCTCGTGACAGAGCACCAGTTTGTCGGCCATCGCGCCGTGGAGGATGCCACAGGTCACCGCGGAGTAGGCGGGGTGGATGATGCTGCCTTGTCCCTCGACAAACAGCACGTCGTACTCGTCGCCTTTCTCCAGCAGCATCTCCTCGACGGCGCCGGCGGTGAAGTCAGAAACCACGCGGTCGACGGGGTTTCCCCAGCCGGCGATCATGATGCCAGTCTGGCCGGTGGGGATAAATCCCGCGTCGATACCCATCTTTTGGGCGGTGTCGACCAGTTCGCAGGTGGCGGTCATCTTCCCGACCGAACAGTCCGTCCCGACGGTGAGAACCACTTCAGCGTCGATATCGGCGGATCTCCCCTCGGCGACGCCGATTCCCGGGTGGGGTTTGCGCACGTCGTGGAGCTCGGCACCGTGTTCTGCGGCGAGTGCGGCGAACTCCTCGTCCTCGCTCAGGAAGTAATGGAGCCCGGCGACCACGTCGACGCCCTGTTCGAGGGCTGCGACCACGTCCGACCGCCAGGAATCGTCGAACCCGCCGCCGATGGGAGCGATACCGATGAGCAGCGCATCCACCGCTCCCTCGACTGCGTCGAAGGAGTCGACGATTGGCGCGTCGGGAACGGTCGTCTCGTGGTCGGCGACGCGGTCACCAGCGGTGTCTCGGTCGATGACGGCGACAGTCTCGTCGTCGCTGTAGCGCATCACACCGAGTGCGGTTTTCGCACCGCCGGGGAACTTCTCGTGGGCGAGTACGGCAATCCGTCTCTGGCTCATAGCTCGAGGGTAGGCGAGCGGAGGCTTAAATCGGCCCCCTCCAGTAAGGGGGACCGCTTTCTCAGCCGTGGCTTCTTCCGTCCGCGTCTCCGAGCCGACGGTGAGAATGGATATCGAGCCAACCGAGACGACCGAGCGGACGGTGACGGCCAGCCTGTTCTCGCAGCGCTCCGTCGAGACCGTCGACTGCGGGTCCGTTGAGGAGGCCATCGCGGCAGTGAAAGCGAGCAGCGCTGAGGAGACCAAAATCCTGCTGAACGACGAGGTGGTGTATCACTCTGAGACCAACGGCGATATCGAGACGTGGGAACGGGAGTTCACGCGCCAGAAGCGCAAGCGCACCCTTGAGGAGACGGCCTGGGACTGCGCCAACGGCGCAACGTACTGCTACGAGGACGACCGCTGTATCGACTGCCAGATCGATCGCGCAGCCGGCCGGGTTGAATAAGGTCGAACGGGCTCAGAGCCCCCGAATGCGAACGCTCCAGAAATCGTGGAAGGCGTGCTCGAGCGCTTCCTCGGGTTTACCGGTCGCATCAACGCGCGCGGTCACATCAGCGAGCGCTCGGAGTTCACCCAGGACGCTGCGCTCACCCACGACGACCACGCGGTCTGCCTCCCGAGCGTGGGCCTCCAGCGTCTCTGCGGCCTTCTCCAGATGCTCGTCGATTTGGGCGTCACGACGGCGCTCGAAACGGTCTTGCGAGAAGCCGCCTTTCGAGTGTTCGTCCATCACGTCGCTTTCGAACCCCTCGAACGCCACCCGCTCGCCAGCCTCGTAGACCCCGAGGGCGAACCGGTCCGAGCGCACGAGCGCGAAGCAGAGCCGACCAGTCGGCTGTACCCACTCCGACTCGACGCGGAAGCTGTCGGCCCACTCTGCGAACGGCTCTGGCTCGACCGGGACCGAGAGCGCAGTCGCGACGAGGCCAGCGTCGTCGGCACAGACCAGACACGGCGCCGACCGAGCGACCAGCGGCGTGCGGTCGCCGAGGAGGTCTCGGACCTTGTCGGGGACGCTGTTGCTGTCGGGGACGAACGCGGTCAGCGCGCCTTCGGGGCCCGTTTCGACGCTGCGGAGGCGGTCGACGACTGTTCCGACGCGGTCGCGGTGGGCGACCTCCTCGTGACGGAACTGGAGGTCGGGCTCGTCGCCGTCGGCCCGCGAGAGGCGGTCCTCGAGTTCGGTGATTCGGTCCGCTAACTGATTGACCTGGCGCTCGGCGTCCTGCCGAGCGCTGACGGCGTCTGCACGGCTCTCCTTGGCGGATTTTGTCTGTGCCCGCAGCCCCTCACACTCGGCTTCGAGCTCCTCGATGCGCGCCTTGAGCGATGCGCGACC